>Ga0172363_10000914_pt1 | contig 23216 bp, 13 predicted proteins | sample LakKivs2_kivu2a2_FD_114541 | JGI IMG/M metagenome (GOLD analysis project Ga0172363, IMG submission 114541) | Sediment microbial communities from Lake Kivu, Rwanda - Sediment s2_kivu2a2 | ecosystem: Environmental > Aquatic > Freshwater > Lake > Sediment | place: Rwanda: Western Province, Lake... | reverse complement strand
TTGAACTAATTTTTCCCCAGATACACCCTTAGCGGTAGCTGCCTCCTCAATAATTAAGGCGGAAGCCTCGAATGGGTCCATACCCTTTAAAAACTTATTGACAGCGTTTTTTTCCTTCGGAGAAAGGTTATTGTACCACTTAGAATCTTTCATGTATTTAACAGCGTCCCTTCCAGCGATAGCGTTATTATACTTATCCATTCCCTTCAACATTACTTTAGCCATACCCTTAGCGACAGCGATAGGCATATTGATTGGTAAAAGGAAAATACCAAGATTAGCGGAAGCAATTTTTGGATTAATTAATTCCATTTTAGCGGCAGACTCAAGAACTTTTCTTATTCCTGATATTTGTTTCTCATTAGCCTCAATCTCACTTTTAGCCTTCTGAGCAGATCCGTATCTCTCTCTATTCTTAACGTGAATATCATTAATACGCTTCATTTCCTCTCTGGTCATATTGCCAGAGGCAACTTGCTCTGTTAGCCATTCCCCTATTTTCTTACCTCCAACCTTTACGTCAGCCGGGCTGGTTACTTCTGGGTTTTCGAGAGCTTCGGCAAGAGTTTCTAATCCCTTCTTGACTTCACCATTCTTTTCTTTCTTGGCTTGATCACGAAGAGTTTTAGCTTCTGATTTTTTTTCAGCTTCAGTTTTCTCAGAAGCCTCTTGTATCTTTTTGTTTTTACCTTTTAGATCCACCACATAAGCGTTCTTCTCTACTTCAACAGGCTTTTCTGTCTCAACCTTTTCCTCGGTAGTAGGCTTAACAACCACAGTCTCCTTAACAACAGGTTCAACCTTACTTCTTTTTCTACCCATTCCTACATCGACAGCATCAATGAACTCCTGCATAGGAATACCTTGGGCCTTAGCTTGTCGATATAGTTGTGTGGGAGTTTTAGCTTTCAATCCCTCCAATCCCATCTCTTTGGACATTATCTGTACCTGCGATGGTGTGGCAGGTTTCTTTTTGCCCGCAAGAGTAACTGAGGCAAGGTCTGTAATAGCTCTGTCAGCAGTACGTTGGTTAACCTTTGGGTTAAGGATATGAGCGCGATTAGCCTCATCCTTAGTGGCAGGCTTTTTTAATACTTGTTTTTTCCCGTCACCGGCTTCTGTCCCGGCTTGCGTTTGCTGTTGTATATTTTGGCCGCCATTGTCTTGGCTGACTTTGGTGACTTGCCCTTTTTCATTAGAGCGTTTCTCAGTGCTTCGTACTGTTTTGGCATTTTGTTCTATTTTTATTGGTTCAACTTTTATTGGTTCGATAGGCTCTCCCTTAGTGATAGATTCTTTTAAACCATCAATAACCTCTCTATCCTTGGAAGCTAAGTCCTGTGTAGGATTTAATTGCCCGATAGGAACATCTACTTGTTCGCCCGTTGTTTTGTCTACAGCAGGAACAGATTCAGCTCCCGTTTCAGAGTAGGCTATAAATCTATGGTGACCATCCTTAATATCGAATACCTGTTCAGGGGCAAGTTTAGCGGACTGCCCTCCTCTTGCTTTCTTTTTAGTTGGTTCCTGTTCGCGTGTGCGCTGATTAGTAACCAATTCTTCCGCAAGCTTCTCTTCCGACTCTAATCCTTCTGTGTTTTTAATAATTCGTAATCTGGCTTCAGCGAGGTTACGTTCAGCTTCAATCTCAGCTTGCCTTTTCTCTTTAATGATACGCTCACGCTCTGCAAGAACTTTGTTTCGGTCATCGTTTTGATTGTAAACAGCTAAAATTTCTGCATCAAGCTTCTGTTTTTTCTTATTTATTTCTTCCTCTTTTTGTTGACGGAATAATTCATCTACATACCCAGACTTTACCTCTTCATCTAATTTCTTCTTCTCGTAAATCAATAACCCTAAGTCAACCTTTTGTGATTGTGTTAATTCTTTTGCTGAAGGAAGTCCAGTGATAACCTCTCCAACTTCTTTTACACCATCCTTCATAAAGGATGCTTGTTGCTTGTCAATCTTGCCGTCCTTAACCCAAGCGTCAACCTGGTTGGTAAAATTACCATAATTGTTTACAGCGTTCCACACCGAGGCTTTTTGAGATACCGGAGACTTATATAAATCACCTCTTTTACCCATACCAAATAAGGTAACAGCGGAGGTAACTAATCCTGTTTCAAAAACATCCTTCATCGTCATTTTTGCGTCAAGGACATTTGCTCCAGTCCTTCTGTTTACAGCCATGTTATTTAACGTCTCCATAGCATCACCGGTAACCTCTTCTGTTGTTTGAACGGTTAATTCTTTCCCGACTCTGCCAATATTAGATTTTACAGATCCATACATAGCTTTCCATGGTGATTCTCCTTTTGCGAGTAATCCATTAAAGTCTTTTAAGGCTCCTTTTGTAAACGATTTTTGTAAAGGGAATCCAGCAATAGGCTCAATAAGCGCCCATCCAACACCAACATTTATTCCGTATTCATACGAAACAGCCTCCGCATATTCCTTAGAATAGCCGGCATCTATCATCGCATTATACGATTGTCTTTCTGCGTCATCTCTGTATTGTGTAAAAGCAGCAGCGGAAGTTGGTATTGCGTTTTTAATTTTTGTAGGCAACATAGCTCCTTTAAGCACTGGACTTAATAGCACAGAATACCCTCTGGCAGCGTTCATTGTTCCAATCATTTCAGTAGTAACCTTAGCTGACTGAAAAAGCAAATTATCAAACTCTATTCCTCCATCCTCATTTATTATTCCTCCTTTTAATTGTGAAGGGATACTTTCATCAAACTTCTGCATACCCATGTTGATATACTCTTTAGGTACCACTTCATATCCGGTTATCTTTCTTGGAAGATCAACAATATCGGAAGCTAAACTCATTACTCCTGCCTCAAATCCATACTGAATAGGCATACGAACATTATATCTGAAGGACCCTATAACAGGATGCTCTCTTCTAAATTCAGCCTCTTCTTTTTCCTCTTCTTTTTCTTTCGCTTTTTGGTCAAGATATTTAATATAATTAACATCTTCTTTAGCTAATTCCTTTGAAATATTTCCGTTGGCAGGATCAGAAACGGTTAAATCCCACATCATATCAATCTTACCAAGAGCTGTGGCTGCCTTATCGTAATCTTCATCTGTTGGGTTTACCTTACTTAAATACTCTCCAATAATAACATCTCTTTGATTATTAAATGCGCCTCTAATGATTTTCATCTCTTGGTCTGTAGACAATAACTTACCATTAGATTTCATATAATCTTCCAACAAAGTAGGGGTAGCTTTTATTTTGCCTTTGTTAGTTTCCTTCCACCATTCAGATTCTTTTAATTTGTCAGCCCCTTCTTTAAATACTTCTCCTTCTGCCCACTTACTATTCCACCAATCAGATTTATCTGACTCATTTTTATTTACTTCTTCCCACCATACGCCCTTTTTATTTTTAATTTCGCGCATCATTTTTAAATCAACCGCAAACTGTTTGTCTGTATTTGAAAGCGTTTTAAAGTAATCATCCAACATCTTTTTAGCTGGAGCGGGTAGTTTTTTAATAATCGATAGTTCTTGCGCGCCATCAACATCCATCATTGGGATGGTTGATTTGTCTGTATAAATATATTCAGTAGCCTCAACAGGGGTTCCTAATGGTGTTAAACTACCTTTTTTTGTTACTAATTTAGCGTCAATAGGAACACTATTCCAATAATCTATAGGACTTCCGTTTTTAACAACATCTTTATCCCACTCAAACTGAATCTTGTCTTTAGGGTAAGTTAAATTAGCAATCGGATTGTCTCCGTAATATTGTTTATCTTTTTCATTATATTGAGAAAGGAAGGCTTTCTTTCGATCATAATCAGTAACGTCATCAAGATATTTATCAGTAAACTCAAATTTAGGGGCCTTACCTAATCCCATTTTTTCGTAATCTACCTCCGGAATACCGCTTTCGCTTAATCCTTCGTAAGTAAAATCATAGTTTTTAAGTATTAGGTTATCCATCACTTTTTGAGAATCATTATCTAATTGATCCGGAATCTCTGTGTCGCCTAAAATAAGTCCTGCTTTAGCAACCTTATCTAATTTCTCTGGAACATCTGTATCACCCGAAATAAGTCCTGCCTTAGCAACCTTATTCATAGTGGCATCTATCTTCTCTTGGGCTGCCTTCTGAATATTTTCAGTATAACCATCCATATTCTCTTGTAAAGGAGCGCGAACAAATGAAGATACATCCTTGGGGGAGGAATCTTTAAGTTTTTTTATAAAGTCACCATACGAACCTATATTAACGGGTAAACTTACTTTGTTTGACATTTTGATAAGGTCATTATAAAACCTTCCGGCACTCTCTTCTGTTGCGAGAGTTTTATTTACAAACCTGTCATAATCTAAATCTATTCCATTATTCTTTTTTAGTATAGGAGCGGCATAGTCATATAGTTGCTTGGTCAACGATTCATTTTTCACAAAAGAAGATGAAGGTATCTTTGTTTGCGGGGTAGTTTCTATTGACTGAGTTTTCTTTACTTCCGTGTTGTTCGGAGTAACTACAGATGTAGTTTTTTGCGCGGTAACTTGTTCCGTTGGTGTTTCAACCTTTCGAATGTTCTGAGGTATTTTATTTGGGACAACAGGGGTTTCTCCGCCTGTCTGCGTCTCCACAACTTGCTTTTCAAATTCTTCTGCCATAATTAATTATAATCTCCGCTTATTTCAATATTTCCATCTCCAACAATTGTGGATGATTCATCTCCTGAAGATACATTAAAATTGGCAGGAAAATCTTGGTTTGCCTGTTTTTGTAAATCAGCATCTCCAGCCGTAATACCATCCAATTCATTTACATTGTCTGCGCTGCCCAAATCATATTTCTTAAATGATTTTGTGGGAATAGTCACATCAACTTCCTTATAGAACGGGCTGTCTGCTGTTCCAAAGTTTTTTTGCTCCTTAATGATAATAGATCCTTCTCTGAAAGCTGATGTTCCGATATTATCTGCAAGGCCCGGGTTTTTTTGAATATCCTCAACAGTTAAGAACCTCTTGTTACCTTTTGCGTCTGTATATTCAGGGTAAACCATATATCCTGTAGTTTGAACATCTACAATCGCATTTTCATCATACCCATATTTTATTAAGTAATTCGCTAATGCACGTTGCTCTGCGGGCAATTTATCTACATCAGTAGTAATCTTTCCGAACATATCTGTTTTCGTTGGGATGCTTTTAAACCATTTATTAAAAGGCATACCGAATACCTGCTCATCTCCAATTCTTGTTTGTCTCCTATTCTTTTCACTTGAGGCAACCTCAAATGTACCGTAAATCTTTTCATTACGATCCTTCTGAAACTTCATACCATTATTAGCTTGACCTAATGCCTCGAACAATCCTTTTTCCGTCATTTTGGAAGCGTTAGCAAATACAGATTTTGTGTCGTCCGACATTGAGTTTTGAGCGATGGTCTGCCAACGAGTTATCTTTGCGTCAGCATCAGCTTGTTTTCTACGAGCTAATTCCGCCCACCCAAGTCTATTATTCTTCATAATAGTTACTTTAGGGATAATCTCCTTACCGATAAAAGCATTAAAGTATTCCAAATATTCGCCAGCGTTTTTCGCAACTTGTTCCGGTGTGCCTTCCTTATCTGCAAAATCACTACTCTCCCAAAGCTTTTTAGCATGAAGAGCAATATCTGAATCAGGCATATACTTCATTGTAAGAGTCATAAACTTATTAAAATCACCTTCGGCAGCGGAAGCAATAAGCTCGTCTTGTTGTGTAGCGGGAATTTCAGATATTTTATTTCTAAAATTAGCAGCTAAAGGAACTATGCTTTTAGAATCTTTCAATTTATCAACATACGCGGCAGTATAGTTACTAAGATTATCGTAAGACTTAATCTTATTACGTAGGTTATACAACTCCTTTTGCTTCTTAGGATTATTAATCATGTCAGCCATAGTATAACCGCCACGAAGCCATTCAGCAGCTAATTTTTGTTTATACTCAGGAACGTGTCTATCCGGCTTTGATAAATCATCAATAACCTTATTTGTCCATGATTGTATTTCTACAGTGCCTTTCTTTACGTTGTTGATGCGGTTAAGATTTTCTTGCAGGGCCATCCAATTTTGGTCACCAGGCACAACATTATAATTTACCGTCTTTAAATAATCATTAATGGTACTATAAGCCTCATTATCCAACTCCTGTTGGTATTGGGGAGCAGCATTAACCTTAGCTAATTCAAATAACTGCATCTTCTGTTTTTCCTTCTCTTGCGCTTCCTTTTGTAAGGCTCTTCTACGAGAATCATAAATATTCATCGGAAGAACACCTCCCTTAGCGGTAAAAATAGGAATAGATCCAACAATACTTCCCGAGTAAGAACCCACTTGTAATGGTTGCCCCATATCCGGATAATAATCAGTAAGCCCCTGCTTCTCTATTGCAGGTTCAGGTTTCGGACCATACTTCTCAGCAATTTTTACATACTGTTTGTATCTGTTTGCCTGCTCTTCATTCATTCCTAAAATAGCGTCCTCATCTATTTTATTACCTAAGTTTTGAACATCTTTTCTTGTTATTCCCGAAAAAACACTTTCATCACCGGTTTGTTGATATTTATTATAAGCTTTCTCGATAGCTGAAACATCATTCTGCGGGCTGAGAATATTATTCATTTTCTCATCACCAATAGAGCTATTATTAGCCTTTAGTTGTGCAGCGTTATAATCAATAGTCGCAGCATCTTCGGGAGCAGCTACCTTTTGCGCTTCAGCTTCACGTTCAATTAAAGCTACAGCATTATCACTTTGCCCTTGCGTGTTGTTGGCAGCAATAGAAACCTCAATCTCTTCCGGAGTCATCGAAGCGTTACCACTTGCGGCATATCGATCAGCGATATTAGGTGAGTCCATTTGATTAGCTACCTCTATACGTGACTTCTGTAAGTCTACAGAATCTAAATATCTTCTATCTCCAACGAAAGCTTCAGAAGGAGTTTTAACAGGAGTTTCAGTAGTTTTTATAACTTCACGAGAACTTCCCTCCATTGGTTTAAGATTGGTTGACTCAACCATTCTAACCTTATTGGTAGGATCGTTTGAGTTATCTACAGGCTTACCGGTACTTGGATCAACGGCATATTGACCTTCCGCTAAATCCTTCTGTTTACGAGCTTCTGTTTCTGAGGCAGCTTGCTCATCGAGTTTACGAAGTAATCTTTTCTTTGCCATTTTATCCCTCTCCGTAGTTTATACTGTTTTGTGTTGTTATACCTGCTAAATCAACAGGAGTATTAGCTGTTGATCCTGGATTAATTAATCCCATAACGCCTAAATTAGTCATTCTATTAGCGTCAGTCTTTAATTGTTTAGCGTCAGCTTGTGCCTGAGAGTATTTAGCTAATGATTTTTGTAATCTTGTTTGTGCAAGAGTATTTACAACATCTCCAAACTTATCAGCGTAGTACATCTCTCCCTGCATACCTGCCTGTTTATTTCCAAGCATTGCTTGTTGTAGGACTTGTTGCATACGGTTCAATCCTGCAGCTCCTCCACCGGCACGGAATGTAGCATTAATACCCTGCTTGGCTAAAGCACGTTGATTGGCGAGTTCGCCAGCCATAGCTGTACCTGTTTGGAAAGCTCGTTTACGTCTGCGATAGTCTTGAGCAATCATTCTAAGTTCCGGATCTTCCGCAGAAGGGAACATAGCGTTAGCTTGTTTTTGTTTTATGTTTGCGGCAACGTTTTTAGCAGCGCCAAGCCCTAATGATAAAGCGTATCCTGGATTAGCTGCACCGATTGCTATTTGACCTGCGCCACTTATCATATTTTTTAAACCTCCACCTTGAAAAAAAGCTTTTAACCCTCCACCTTGGCCGGGCATTAAATCTTTTTGTGCGGAGATAGATCCACTCTGCGCCAATTTCGGAGCAATGGCAGAGGCGAAGCTATCTGTTTGTAACATACCCATTAGTGGTGATCCCATAGTCTTATTATTTTAATTGTTTCCATTGGACTCCGGAGCTGACAACTGCGAAATCTTCCTCTAAATTATGAATAATTTTGTAAAGCATAACTCTTCCTTGCATACGATATCTCGGAACATTTGTTTTTCTTGGTACATATTGTTCCCATCCATTGTAATTTTTTAAGTTAGCAGCATCCACAAAACATTGAACATCATCAGTTAGAGCTTGATCAATATTATTGAAAAATTCAATTCTTGTCGGACTGCTTAAAGCAGGATAAGTATTTACTCTTACTCTACAAAATTCTTTTTCTACAAATAACGGAGCAGAATGAGCCTGCATCAAAATACCTACGATCGGATTGCCATTAATATTATAGCCTTTATTTAATTCATAGGTTTCAAGCCCCTTCATTCCGTACACCTTATTGCCTACGTAAACGTATTTATCGAATTGGTAATCGAAACTACCATTCCACCCACCCTGTCCTTGATTAAGGTTTTGGGCAAAGGAAACAGTAGGGCAATCGTATTGTTCGAAAGGAACACATTCTACGGCCGCGTAAGTATAGCTTCCTCTTTTAGTTTCAGTAGCGGTGATACAAACACATTCACCCGGAGCAAGCGTAGCAATAACTGTGCTTACCGGGAATCCTGATGCGTAGTTTGTATAAGCTATCTGTAAAGGAGTAGCACTATCTTCAGATGAACATATCTGCGTACCATGAGTAAGCATTGTGGCATTGGCCCCGCCCAAAATAATGGTGTTAGCTGATAATGGTCTTGTTGTAACCACTAATATCTCATCATCGATACCTATGTTGTAGGTAAAGCAGCTATTACCAAAGTCAGGATTATTAGGGAAATATTCACTATCTACAAGGTTATATGAACCCCCTGCGCCACACCATTCAATGTATTGCGGATTTCTTTTTTGGAAAGTAATCCAATATTCATCATGAAGAGGATCATAGGTAGCACACATTTTACCTTCGTAATTTGCAGGAAAATCACGTAGGAAGTCAGGATATAACTTAGAGTGGTATTTCACTTTAGCTATATCGACAATATTATTATCAGCCATCAAATAAGTTGACTGGTGGTTGGCGAAATAAATCTTGTTGGAGTATTCCCCGGCAGAGCGCCAAAACTCATCGTTCATCCCGATGTTTTTGGTTACCCAAAGCTCACCAAGAATCCCTCCCTGATCACTGCCAACAGTGGTAAGCTCATTTCCGTTAATCTCATGGACAAGTCGTTTATCCACCAACAGAAGGCATACTCCATCCTGAGTAAAAGCGTAGAGGTTGTTCCCTTTTCCTGTAATAGCATCATAAGCGTATTTAATTTCACCTGTATCATCCGAAATATCATATACATTTTGTGATAAGAATGTACGTAGTGAAGGCGTGTTTTGCGAGTTAATAGGTCGCTCAAGCGAGTAGGCAATACGTGTACAGAAGTCTGTCTGTTCCTCAAATCCTACCTCCGGAACGGTGGTAATCTGAATACCGTCAGTAAGGTCTTTCGAATAATCGATATTTACGTTGTGTATGAAGCGGAAGCCACCATATCCCCATAATTCAAACTCATTACCATAGTCATCCTCGTATGCCGCCCAAAGATTATTATCAGCATAAACCGCTGCAGCTCCATTACCAAACTGATTGTCCTTCCACCCATAAGGGCGCATAACATAGTTCTTTAAAAGGAAATATTGATCAGAAGAGTGTTTGGTCGATTCATCATTAAATGAGAATGTAATATCGGCCCTGCTTCTACATGCGAACATGCAAACTAACTGTCGCATATTAGCTGGTGCGGAACCTAAAACATTATCAAACCTGAATGAGTTATCGTTCTGTATATTGTTAGCAAAGATTAACCCTGTTGTATCATTTAAAATATAGCATCTGTCATTAATATTATACATCCTGTTTGGGAAGGATAAATTAAATCTATAATCCTGTCCATTCGTGTTTCCGTTTTTATCGTACTGTTTATCTATAAACGCACAAGTGGCTTCACCCTGACTAACATCTCCACCGAAAAATCTGATCGGAATACGGTTGTCATATAACACGTAAACCTTACTTCCTGCAGGAGGATTAAAGTAAACTGAGTTTACTGTTCCGGTTAATTGTAAAAATACAACTTGGTAAACCGGTGCTGTGCTGTCAACTGTCTGTTGTTGTGAATAAACACCATAAACAGTTTGTGGGCCGGTACCATCATTGACAATAGCTGATCCGTTAAGAGCAAGCTGTGTGTATATGTTTGTAAGTACAGCGAAGCTTAAATCGGTAGCGTTTATCCAACGTCTCTTTAAGCCATCACCATAATCAATATGAAGATATCTGTATAATCCCGAATAAGGATTACTTGTCATTCCTGAAATAGATGACATACAATCTTCCCATCTCTCATCTACCAAATCGAATATTTGCCCGTTAGAACCATCTGAAACACCGATAAGACTTTCTATCTTTTGGTAGTGACCGGTATGGATATATTCTTGAACATTTGAGTCTGTGATATCAGCAACCTTTCGAACAATGTTTACAATATAAACAGGTTCATGCCATTCCCTTACAGCTTGTGTGTCTCCTGATATAGCTCCTCCTGCCCCAAACGTATTAAAAGCAGCCGAAGTAAGTCTAATTTTAAAATATGAAGATCTATTATCCGTAACCTCTGAAAAGCCTCCCGGAACAATATCAAAAGAATTACTTCCAGTAGCGACTCCGTTTGGAAAAACAGTATTACCCGCGTCTGCAGCATCCCATCTCCACGCTCCATAAGCTGTATAAGAGTCACCTCCAGAAACGATACCTCTTGAGGCGTACTCATCTGGATTCATTTCAGGATTAGTAGCGTTTTCCTTTATAATACGAGCGTATGTTATCATGTCCACGCCTCTATCTCCTCCAGCACGTACATTAGCAGAATAAACCTCTGTAAAAAAACCAAGTGGAGAAACTAAAACAACCTCAAAGTTTGAAGGGTTATTAATAATATCATCAACAATACCTGGATCAATAGATGTGCCCGCATCTGTGTCGGGAGAGTAAAACCAAAATTCGTCTGTATTCTTGGTTAGGTTTGCGCCAAAAGCTCCACCTCCAGCGTTTAAGCTGTAGTACCCTATTCCTTGTGCGACCACCCTTTTTGCGGGAGCAGTACGTACGATAGAGAAAGCTTTAGCCCAATCAGGATATGATTCAAGTCCTTTTAAAGCCATCCCTTGAGAATAATAATTAGGAGCAAACCCTTGTGGGTTATATTTCTGCTTGCCTAAAACATCATTTTCAATCCATGTATTTATTACATAGTCTGTACCCCCACAACGAGAGTCCTCTTGGCTCGTTGGTGTTAGTGGTTTGTACCCCACCAAATGAGCTGTTGTTACACCGATTCCGTTTCTGTATTCCGGAGCATCAGGGCACCCAAACTGATTTTGATTATAGGAGTCAAAACCTAATGTTTTACCTCTGTCTCTGTCCAGAATATTTAAGAACGAACACGCGTCTGACTTAGCAACAGCATCGTCAAGATCGAATATCTCGTGGCTCTCGCCAATAGTTCCATCAACACGAGCAGCCTCAGACATCCCAAAGTAACTATGACTTATAGTGTCTGAAGAAGGAACATCACGTCTGTCAGGCATCTGAAAATTATCAAAGCTTGGCACCGGTACAGCATACGTAAACTGATTATCATCATCATAGATAACAGCGGAAAAGCCGTACTTCTCCCCGTCCATATATGGCTTATTGTGTGTGTATTTCCAAGCGTCTTTTAATCCTGCCTTATAAATCTTCTCAATAACCGGGAACATAGCGGTTGGTCCGGAATCAACGAAAGTAATATCAGCCTCCACATCTCTCGAAGCATACTCAAGGTTCATCAAATACAACTTTCCATTGAAATAACGAATAGCTTTAGCCTTCTGAATAGCGTTCATAGATTCGGCAGCTTCATCAGGAGAAAGGCTCTCCTCAGCTTGCGGGCCATTATCTAAAACATTGATAACACCTATCTCTCCATTACTAACATTTACTGATCCTATAAGTTCAGAAACGGGAGCTACGCCAAGTGGATCACCGGCATAAAAAGCGTTTCTTCTTACCTCCATAAAGTCAAAATTATTCACGTTGTTCACACGGAACTTTAAGTGAATACCATAAACCGATGAAGATGTAATATCCGGATCTTTACTATGCGTCTGCATATTCGGAAACGTGGGGGAGCATCCTGTAGTAAGCCTGCTCACCACAGGGATGAGAGGGGTAGGGACACTCCACACCGTTCTATCTCCGGCCTGTGTTGCATATCGTATTTGATACGAATAGTAACCAACAGGTAAGCCCCCTGATCCAAACACTTCGTTGTAGCCGGATTGGTTAGAGGTAAGCTTGATAAATACGGGATGGTCAATAGGATTAGTAACCTGCAGTTGATGTTCAGAAAGGTTAAAAGAATCAAAATATTTAGCGGTACAGGTAGATCCATTAATCATACCTGAGTTAGACATTAGATCCTCGATATTAAAAATCATCGGAGGAACATTGTCGTCTGTAATATAAACCTCTCCACCGATACAAGATTCATTCTTGGCTATCTGTAGTGGATGGTTCCAGGTGATAGGAAAGTCTGTAGAATAACAAACGATCTGTCCATCGACACGAATAAGTGATGGCTCAGTTTCGTTTACGTCAGCCCAAAATTCAATGATATGATCGTTTATTTCGGCAGCTCCAATACACTCATAATTTCCGGAAAGGGCTGCACCGGTACCGCCGTTACAACGGTTATCGATATTCGGGTACAATAATTCCTCTCCGTTTATCTTTTTGGCTACGGAGTAGTCGCCCCCCATAGATACAACACGGAAATTACAGGCGTCTACGTGAGCGCCACTTTGAACATAAACGAGTTCCTGATCCAAGTCGCGTTGAGCGCCTGAATTGTACGTTTTAATGTCCCAAGGGTGATGTAAACTCTTCATTATTTATGGTAAGGATTTGCCATATAGTCGTTCATTGCCTCAACTTCAACTTTATCCATCATCTTCACTCTTTTGATTGCTTTATGCCAGTTTCCATTAACATAATCATTCAATTTAGCGGAAGCTCTGTCGTAAATAGAAGCGTACATTCTTGGCTCCTGCCCCATTTTTACAAAATAGAATCTCTCAGCGATATAGTCATTGATGGCTCTTTCAAAGAATTTAGGGATGGTTGGAATATCTCCCATTCTGTCTATTCCAATACCATTGTACACTAATCGTATCTTCTGAAACGATGAGCAGTTAGAGGAAAGCATAATAGTTCCGTTATGGATGTTATACCAATACTTCGCTTCCGGGTAGTTGGAGTAATTTCCGTCATTGAAGTAGTTTGGTTGGAAAGGATCGTTACCTCCAGTTTCTCCTGTTCTTTTTACACGAGCAGTATAACCGGTTCCGTTACCACCTTTATTATTAAAAAGTCGCTTAGGGTAAATTACAGAAGAGGTAGCCGGCGCACAGCATGCACCATTCCATCCATATATCTCAAGTATGTTAAAGCTGTTTTCAGGCATCTCTAACTGATGTGTTTCTGTAGGGTAATCGTAATCTCTCGTAATTTTAAACATGTGAGAGTCGAAGGAAAGCTCTTGAAGAGCATCCTGAATACGGGACATATACCATCCCTTCGTAAATCCGCCACGAAATTCCTGATCTCCTAATGCGTGAGTAACCTCAGCAATTATATGGTCAGCGGTAACAAATGAGTTTGCGTTCATTATTCAGTAGGTTGTTGAGATTCGACTTGTGGGGCTTGTGCAATTGGAGGAACACCGGCTGTTGTTGCCTTAGATGAATCAGATCCGTCATTCACTCTCTCTTCAGGCACCATCTTGATAAAGCGGCCTAACTTCAGAAGCTCCTGTTGTAATACAACCACAAGCTCCGGTGATAAAGGTATCTCGTCATCCAAATCACAAACAAGGGAAGGATCAAGTTCTGAAATAATGCAAATCTCTACATCAGTCAGTTTGATACATTCTGTCCCGAGAAAATAAACACGGTTAACACTTACACCATCAACCTTATCACCGATACGGTAGAAGTAAGGGTTTTTAGTGGAAGGTTTTTCGTATTCATCCATATACAATCTCTTTGCCTTGGCAGGAGTAGTATCGTGGAAGATCACTTGTGCCCATGCAGGGCCGGCACAACAACACGTCTCTTCGTTATAGGTGATATAGTGGATTCCTCTCTCATTAGCCAAAGATAAGATCTGCGTAGGCAGGTCAATGTATTGTCTATCGTTGGCATCTACGCTTACAGTAACCGATGAGTATGTTGATAAATAATTACCGGTATTATTTGCCTGATAATCTTCTGAACGAAGTCTGTTGGAAATAACTTGTATCCACCAAATAATTTGTGGGATGCGAATATCCGAATCATCAAACATTACTTTAAGGTTCGTAAGAGCATCATAAGCAACAACACGATAACTGGCCATAATTAGTTAATTGTTTGAAGTAATTGATTAATGTCAGCCTGCGAAACAGTGTATAAGGTTGTTCCATCACCCTGCTTAACCGAAATGTAAGCTAATGCCTTAGCAAGTAGTAATTGAAAAACACTATACGGAAACTCTATATCATCAGTAAGGACGGTAATATTATCGGGCTTCTTCGAATAGAAAACTGTTACCAATCCTTTGTCTACTACAGGGCGGATCTCAATTTCCTTAGCGATAACTACAGTGTTGGATGGATTATACGTAACCGGATTAAGGTACGCGTACTCCTTGATATCATCACAGATAGCATCACCTTCGTAACCCGGCATAAAAGGATTACCACGGTTAATTGTCCACTCTTCAACAGTTAAACGCTTAGTGTACTTGGTAGCAGATACGTGGTATAGGTCGGGGCGGTAATACGATTGCTTATTGTTAGGCATAGCCGGAACAGCAGCTCCTGTAGTAGCGGTAGTAGGTAAAACCTCCACCGAGTTTATTGTCCAAACCTCAAAACGGAAGTCATCGAGTGACACACGTGAAGTCTCAGATGTCCTGAAAACATCTGCATAAGTCAAATCCCGGAAAATTTCTTCTCCGGGTTTCTTTTGACCTAATGTGGAATTAATTACTGATTCAAGCCATCTAACAGAGTTATTGATGGCAGGTATAATATCGAGATTATCGTCATAATGGTCAGCACCCTCAGCATCGAGCTGGGCACGCATCGCATCTGCAATATCTTGAGCAGGAATTGGCATAGGGCAAATATAATTAAATTACAAATACCCCTTCGTGTTTTTTTACTAACCTCTTGCTTTTTGAAGATTAGAAACCTCCAAAGCGAAGTTGGTGTCACTTAAATCCTCTATACCTTTAACGGTATCTTTCCTAACTTGCTCTTCTAATTTCTTTCTGTTCATCATTGCATCGTCAGCACGTAATTGGATTAACTCCTTACGCATTGAATCGATGTCAGCTTTAACAGATAAGCGAGGTTCGTTTGTTACAGCTTGAATAACGGCGTGGTCAGTCATCATAGAAACTTTGGTTGATTCCTTCCCTAACACGTCAGCATACGCATGATTGTAACTTGTAGCGCCTTCCATGTTCTCAAAATATCTCACTTTGTATTCCGGTGAATTGCGGATATAATCTATCTCGCGCTTACTGTGGCTTAAATGTTGAGATATCGTGTGAACCCGGCTTTGAAAGCTCGTACCTGTTGTATAACGGTAATGCTCTTTAAAGAGAATTGGACCATTAGGAGGTAAAAGGTTTTTACCCTTCAATCGGTAGCTGAACATTGATGGACGGTGGCTGTACGCAAAAAACACAACGGGTTCATCTTGGTAGTCATCTAATGTGTCCTGGTCAACTTTAGATGGATCTGAATCCGCAGCATTTACTCTTTTGCGAAGCTCTTCATTTTCTTTTCTGAGAAGCTTAAACTCTTCAGCTTGCTTTTTCTGATTAGCAAGAATCTCTTTCATAAAATCGTTCATATCAGTCTCGGAGTCTGACTTTGGACCTTTTATCTCTTGAGCTTCTTGGTTTTTACCGGTTACTAACTTGTTATTCCCGGTTACTGAATCTGAGGACTTATCGTTTGCCTCATTGCCCGTATTATTATTTTGGGCAGGGTTCCTTTTTTTTGACATGGTTTATAGTTTTACCAAAATAACACCTCCCCCGAAGGGGAGGGTTATATGGTGGTTAATTATTAAAGACCTGTGATATCAATCCATCCTGAAGAAAGTGGATTGTTCATAGCTACACCTAATTGGCAAGCCACCCACATATCTTTGTATGAATTGGTAAATCCTTGAGAACGGTTAGGTGTAGTGCCTGACATAGTTCCCCACATCTCGTAGCAATCGATGGTGTTATGGTCAACGATAACGATACGGTTCTCAAATCCTGGATAGAAAGATGCTTGATCTTGGAATCTTTGGAAAGGAACAAGTACGATACGGCTTGAACCGATATTAATCTCATCTAAGTGCAACTTAGCGATGTTTTGGTTTTCCGGAGTGTAACGAATCAACTGATCTGTGTAAGCTTTACGAAGCTCATTTTTGATCTTCGGTGTCATGTACGCGAAACGAACTTGTCCGTATTCTCCGTACTCAGAATCCAATACTACTTGTTCAAAAGCGTCAACTAAAGTTGCAACAGTTGTAGTAGCGTTTGGAGATCCTGCATTCTGCATCATTGTGAAGATACCATCTGTCATCTTCGCTTTCTTACCGTCAGCAGTTGTGATTTCACCTTTACGGCCCATCCAAAATGCGTTAGATAAGTCAATCTTATGTTGACGCATCATGTTACGGTTTTCAGAAGCTAACCAGTCAGAGTGGACCGCTCCGTTTTGAAGTTTATACAACTCCACTTGTCCGTAGTGAATAGCTTTTGAGAATAATTGGATATACCCGTTACGCTCAATATAATCCTGACGGAAATAGTTAGCGATACCGGTTACGTCATCAGCTTCTACAGAAGATAATAACGCGAAGCTGTTTCCTACCACAACAGCAGGAAGGGTTCCGTTTGTTGGAGGAGTTACAGTGATTTCGTTTGTTGAAGTGTTAACAGCAGTTACGTTACCTACAGCACCATTCGGGTAAACGATGATATAATCTGTTGGGATATAATCAATGTTTTGAACTGTGAATGTTTGTGTAGATGGGTAAGAAGCTGCTGAAGCTGTACCTGTAGCGATTACCGGCTGACGCTGATATCCTACTTCTTTATAGAAGAACTCATCCGACTTCCAAGACTTTGGAGTTTTCATGTTTAACAATGCCAAATCGTAAAATTGTTTTGGCGAAGAATCGAAAATCTCTTCTCTTGTTTGCTTTGCAATTAATAGAGAGATGTCGTGTCCGTACGTTGCTGCATATTCGGAGCCTACGGAGTTGAGGTTTACGTTACTAAACGCATCATTTGGAAGATTGAAATTCATTTTTTTTTAGTTTTAAGTTTTTAAGCGTAAGGATCTTTGTTTGACGATTTCAGTTGAGTTAAGTGGTTTAACGCACGTTCTTCAACCTGCTTCTTGTCGTTTTCAATGGCTATTGAACTTTCAATCGACTTTTTACCTTTCTCGACAATTCCGAGATTAGCTTCTGTTCGACCTCTGCTCTCTGCCTTTGCTGTTTCTTCCTCAAAGATCATGTCGCCGAAAAACATATACGCTACTCTTTCAGCAGCATCAGTTTTATAAGCGCCATTCTTTTCCCTTAAAAGGCTATCAATATTCCCGGTGGTCAGAGCGTTTTTGATCTTTTGGATCTGTGACTTTTCGAAACCATGGTACTTCTTTTGAAGTGCATCAACCGAACCGTTAATCGAATTGCGAAAGGTTTTTTCGTTTTCCTCAGCATTTTTCGTAAGTTCAGCAAGTTTTTTATGATACACTTGTTTATCCCTTTCAAAGAGAGGCTTTGCAGCATCAGTTAGCAATTCTAAACGGTCTTTATAATCATCTTCATCATAATCACCGTCCTCGTATTTTTTCTGCAAAGTCTTATACTTTTCTTTATGGTAATAGCGAGCCAATAAATCGCCATCAACTTTCTCTACATCCAGGTTAAAGTCCGGACGGGTAGTAAGGTTCTTAGCCTCATCCAACCAATTCTTTCCTTCAAAGAATGTATTGATTATTGTGCGGATGCCATCCGGTAGGGAACTAATGTCTTTTTCAAGAGCTTCTTTTTCCTCCATTACCTTAGACAACTCCTGCGAGTCATTTCTCCACTTAGGGACCACTTCTCCAAAGAACTTGTTGGGATCTTCAACCCCGATACCAAACTCCTTAGCTACTTCAGCAAAAACATCTCTGTCAATCTTAGAAATTGACTCTGACGATTCTTTTGCCTTTTTACGGGAGAAAGGATTGCTCTTACGATTATTATCCTCTTCCTCCTCTTCGTGTCCTGTTAGCGCCTCAGCTTTTGACTGCGCCTTCTGAACCGGTTTTGCAGAGGTTTTATCAACCGACTGCTTAATTTTTGACTCAAGATCTTTATATTCTTGACTGTCTTTTATTGCCGGCATAGCAACCGACAAACTTTGAAGCTCACTCCACTTAGCGTTTAAGTCAACAGGGTTTACGTTTTGTACCTGTTGATTACCTTGATTCTCAGCTAAGTTAGGAGCTTCATCTTGAAGTGTTTCTTTAGATGAAGTTTCCATAACTGTTAGTTTTCACAAATTTATGCAAATTATTTTGATCTTTGCAAATTATTTTTACGATTTAATTCAGAAGCGACAATAGTATTTTCTAAAGCCTGCTGTCCTTTCATCTGCTCTTTCTCTAATTCGAAGTCTTTATCCGCCTCGTCCTGAGCCATAGCAATAGCCTCCTGGCGCTTCATCATCTGTTGTTGATCTGCCATCATTTGTTGCTCTTGTTGTTGACCTTGGATCATACGCTGTTGGTTAATCTTGTCCTGTTCCTTCTTAGCGTATTGCATTTCGGTTTGATATTCGCGTAAAGCTCTTGTTACTCTTTCCGGAGTAGCGCGACCAAGCAACATCGAGCCACGATATTGGTCGAGTAATCCTCCCTGCATAAGGCTAAAGATAAGGCCATCTGCACGATTCTTTAACATCTCATCACTTTCTGTTCTTTCAACGCTTACACGGAAATCTTCCATGACGTGATCTTTGGTAATAGCAATAATATGATACCCCTTCTCTCCTACCTGAGAAATAAGTTTAGCCGGGGAATCATAATAAACTCTTTTTCCAACGGTAGCCATGTGCTGATAAGCTTGCTCCATAATACGGGATAAAGAATAATAGATCGGCTCCTGTACAATACTTCCTCTATGTATCTGCGCCTCTACAACACCAACGAGAGCATCGCTGCCTCCCTGTGTTCCTACCATAGCATCATTCACACCGGTAACATCACCCATAGCTGCCTGAAACTCTTTAACGGTATTAAATAAAGTAAACACATTCGGGTTAAGGGTGGCCCCGTATTGTCCAACAGAGTTCTGAACCGAACCGGTACGAACCGTGTCTACGATAATAGGCTTACCTGTATTGATAGCTCTTCGCGTACCATCTTCCCCGTCTCTTGGGTTAATAGCTTCGGAAGCGATAGAGATACCGGTTACGCCGGCATTGTTGATTTGACTTTCAGCAACCGACAACAAACGATTAATCATTCTCTGTGGATTGATTGCATCATCTAATGGAGTAATGATTTGTCCTTTATCGTAATTCCATACATAGCATTTGTATGGGTATTTAGCTGATGAAGGATCATATTTATACCCTTCCTGATATGGCAATTCACCCCACTCTAAAACAATATCTTCTGTACTGCCTATTTGTTCTTTAGGAACGAATATGCAATAACGGATAGTGTCTACGTAGATACGGGCTACTTTCTTTCCTTTCTTAAATATTTTATCTGTCTTTTCGTTTTGAGGAGGCTCAATAGCGTCTTTAGTTTTATACTTTGAGTTTTTTGTATTGATAGGTAAGAACTCCGGCTGACTATAATCATTTATTACCCACGCATAATCTTGGGGAGTAGTGTCCTTCCAATAGGTTTCATAAACCGGTATATTCCCTCCCTGAACATCGTAGTAGTAATACGTGTTGATAAGACTTTGTAGTTGTGAACCTTTATTGATAGCAGCTTTCTCAAGTATCATTCGGTTTGTTGGAGAAAGGTCCTGCCAACGCTCATAGATTGAAGAAGGAACCATCCAATACCATTGTCCCATATAAGCGGCATCGGTTAGATCCGGATTACGGGCTGTACGATCAAACCACCAAAACATTGGATCAACAGCTTCACCACGATACTTCATATTAGCCTCGTACCCCTTAAAGATACCCACACCATTAATGGCAAGGAACTTCATAATACGTACTTTTAATTCGGTAATATTGATATCTCTTTCTATGTATTCAAGTAAGTTGTTTATTGTTTCTGCCAGGTCATCATCGAACATTAAGTCGAAATCCTCCATCGTTTCCTCTTCTGTTTCTTTGATAGGAACACGATCGGTAATAATTGATTTAAACTCTGGAAGAAGCTCTGATACTTTCTGAAATCCCTTCATACGTAGCATTTGTTTTTCACGCTCGTTGATTACAAATTCCCCGTATGTTTTTGCCTTGGCATTATATGCAAGTCTGATCGCGTTACCCACGTACTGTTCCACCATCGGACGGATCATATTCTTTGTCCAACGTAAGCGGTTACGTACATCACCTGACTCATCCATAAAGAACCCCTCAAGGTCCTCATCAAATATCCATTGGCCATTACCTCCTTTATAGAAGCTCCAATTGGTCATTGACTTTAGGATGAACTCTCTGTGGTAGGTGTCCTGAAGCCCGTTAAACGTCCAACGCCCAAAGCGTGTATGATAGTCCATATCCTTAGCCTCATCAAGCTGATTAGGGCGGATAGGATTTGTTATGAGGTTAAAGTACATCATTCGAGATCATCAGTTAGGTCAGACATTTTAAGAGTCTTATAGGTTTGCTCTTCCTTCTTTTTGTTTTTAAGAGTAACCCCATACCCTTGTTCGATTATGGATACCAATTTCGGAAGCTCCTTATTGGCATTAAGAACAAAGTCGGTGTATTTCTTTTTCATATCCCCATCCATCAATATTAATTGTTCATCTGGAACATATAATAATGATTGTATCTGATCGAAGCTATACTCTGCCATAAATTTGGCACGAAGTCGAATATGTGGATTGTAAGAAGCCATCACACGGACAGCATCTTTGATATTGTCCGGCATCTTACCCTCTATAATATCCCTTAACTCTTTCCGGGCGGAAATAGCGTTTTCTCCAAAAGCAAGCTTGGCAGCACTCTGCCATCTGTCTGCTTTGTCCATAGAAATGATTGGGGATGTTCTGTTAGAGATGTACCAAACAAACTTTAATTCTGAAGATGAGAGATCCTTGAACTCCGGTACTTCTGCAAGCTCAGGGTAGTCGATCCTCATATCTCCCTTCTTTGGTTCGAAGAGTTTTAGATCACCTAATGGGTGGTTTGTTTCTGACATTTTTTATTTTAAAACCAAAAAGGTGGCAGTATAACCACCACCCTTTCAGAACCTTTTATATAACTTATGACGAAAGAACGTCCAGGATTACATACCAAATCCTAAGAACTCAGCTACAGTAGCATAAGATCCATCAAGGATATCAGTAAGTTTTGTGTTGAAAGCTGCGTAGTTTGCAGCGTTTGCAGCAGCGTAGATCACAGCGCGACCTTCAACGAACCCTTTAGCACCATTGGCAACGCCATTAGTAGTTGGGTAACGAAGAGTTAAGTCGTACTTAGTGTACTGACCTGTAGCAGAAATTAAAGCCGCAGGAACACCTTCACGAGCTAATACTGTCGGAGTACCGGCAGGAGAAACGTAAGGAGTAGTAACACCTGCAGTAGCACCTTGCGCTCCACCAACGCCAATAACGCTGTCTCCATCGAAGTCAGCCAACGATGCGGCTGTTTGCGTTAAAGTTAACACCCCGGCAGCAGCAGAAGCTGTAACCTTAGAATAGATGTCTGCATTGATTGCATCACGGAACGCTTCAGCAAGTACAGTAGCTGTAGGAGCTGATGTACCTGTGTAAATTGAGTACGAACGAATACGGCTCAACTCATTTGCTTCTTGACCTCCGTTAGGGAAAGCAAAAGCGTTAGGGAACTCAACAGTAACTAAGAATGGAGTAGAAGCTCCAATAGTTGCAGTTGTAAAGTCTACGGTTTTAACACCGGCTGTACCCGCAGCATAAGCTGTTACGGTATAGTCAATACCATCAGAAAGCTTGATAGCCTTACCAAGTCCTGTGATTGTTACGTTTCCTTGCGCCATTGTAACATCGGCGGCAGCAGCCTGAATCGTATTCAGAACTGTTAATTGTCTTGCGTTTTGTGCCATTTGATTTTTGTTTTAAACGGTTAATTTTTAATTAACGATCCCACTTTGGGACGGTTTAGGTAACAAAAATAGCAAAAAACAATCTACTTAAACAAATACTTTAATAAAATTTATTAACCGCCTGACGTGGTAGTGATTATGCCAACCATCTTCATTATTTGTTGCAACTCTGATTTGTTTTTTATTGTGCCTTTGAAAATATATCCTTCACCGCCACTGTTTAATATATAATCAATCCAAACTGTACCATCAGAAAATTTATACAAGATAAAGCATTTTCCATTCTCCATTTGTGTATCAAAAACAAAAGCTAACGGCAATTCAAACGGAATATCTTTTCTTGCGGGTATAGGTTCTGCATTATTATCATATATCCACCCCAAAGATTCAATATACTGTTTGGATAACGGCTCTTCTTCTAAAAATTCTTTTAAATGTTTAGGAATTTTATCACCCAAAAAAGCATAGTAAGTGGTGCCGTCCTTTTGTTTCTCAAACCAAAATGGTAAGTTGTAATAGTAAAATTCATTATACAAATTTACTACTGTACCATAATTAAACATTTCCTTTAATGTAGTGTTTCTATTTACTATAATACTATGATTTGCTGTTTTATTTTCCATCTGCCAGTTGTTTTAGTTGGTAATATATTTCAAACGTAAGCTTATCACATGATTCATATAAATCAACTTCATCATCCATAACCAAAAATGCCTGACGTATTAAAGGTCTATAACCCGCTTGTGATTTATACTTAACCTCAAAATCAGATATGGAAGGTAAGACAACATCACTCTTTGTATATTTACCTTTATATT
>Ga0172363_10000912_pt1 | contig 23225 bp, 20 predicted proteins | sample LakKivs2_kivu2a2_FD_114541 | JGI IMG/M metagenome (GOLD analysis project Ga0172363, IMG submission 114541) | Sediment microbial communities from Lake Kivu, Rwanda - Sediment s2_kivu2a2 | ecosystem: Environmental > Aquatic > Freshwater > Lake > Sediment | place: Rwanda: Western Province, Lake... | reverse complement strand
TACCAGGCGTAATGTTCATCCGGCCATTGTTCCTGCACTTCATCAGGCGTCAAGCCCTGCCATTTGCCAAAGTCAATGTCAATGAGCTCGGGATGAACCTGCACGCGCAGATCATAGTGCTTGGCGATGGCTTCCGCAGTTTTTATCGCCCGCGATAAGGGGCTGGAATAGACTGCCGATGGTTTCCATTGGCGAAGAATGCGCTCACCGGCTGCCTCTGCCTGGGCTAACCCGGCTTCGTTCAGCGCCACATCTGCATGGCCGCGAAAGCGCTCAACACGGTTCCATTCAGTTTGTCCATGACGCACGAGAATGACATTTGTCACGCAATTCCTCTTGCTTTGGCAGCCTTCTGATAGCATTGCCGAGATTACAGCGAATTTTCCCAATTATATTGAAAAAGCTCCAACCCACAACTGGTAGAAGCTATAAGTTTAATGCACCATCTAGCCGTTTTCCAGCTTTGATAACTGTTCTTCGGCGGAATTCCTGACCAATGAGGAGTGGTGCCGGCAGGCCTCCTGGAGCAGCAGAATGATCTGCGGATCATGGATTTTTGGTAACGCTTTAACTACCTCCATAAGGAGATAGATATCGCTGTTTTCATCTTCAAGGATGTTCTTATATTCAGGCAAGGCCAGTGCACTGCCCAAATTTCCCAGAATCTGCACCGCCATCATCCGGCTGTCGAGAATTGGATGGCGCAGCGATAGCACTAATTTCTGCTCGAGCGTCAGGTGGGTATAATCTGCCAGATTATACCCACATTCCGGGCACACTTTTTCAGCTTCGGATATCTCTGCCCAGCAATTCGGGCAGTAATAAGTGATCATCCCTATTCGTCTGCCGGATTTGAGATTTTGGCTTAGCGGACGAATGCCTTCCTGCCGGCATAAATTGCCGCCTCACCCAATTGCTCCTCAATGCGCATGAGCTGGTTGTATTTTTCAACCCGCTCTCCTCGGCAAGGCGCGCCGGTCTTCAGATGGCCAGTGCCCATGGCAACCGTGAAATCGGCGATGAAGCTATCCACCGTCTCTCCGGAGCGGTGGGAAACCATGCATCCCCAGGCAGCTTTGCGCGCCAGCTCGACGGTGGCGACCGTCTCACTCAGCGTGCCAATCTGGTTGAGCTTGATCAGCACAGAATTGGCGATGTTCTCCTCGATTCCGCGTTTCACCCGCTCAACATTCGTGACGAAAATGTCATCTCCAACCAGCTCAACCTTACTTCCCAGTGTCTGGTTGAGCAGTTTCCACCCGTCCCAATCGTCCTCCGCCAGGCCGTCTTCCAGCACGACGATCGGGTATTTTGCCACCCAGTCAGCGTACAGCTGCACCATCTCGGCAGAGCTGACTTTACGACCTTCGGTGCGCAGGTTATACAGCCCATCTTCATAGAAACCGCTCGATGCTGGGTCGATTGCAATCGCCACATCGTTGCCAGGTTTATAGCCAGCCTTTTCAATCGCCTGGATAATCAGCTCGATGGCATCTGAATTTTTCTTCAATGCTGGTGCAAAACCACCTTCATCACCTACTCCGACAGAATACCCGCTACTTTTTAGCACGCTTTTCAAGGATTGGTAGACCTCGCTGCCCCAGCGCAGGGCTTCGCGGAAGTTGGGTGCGCCTACCGGGGCGATCATGAACTCTTGCAGATCGGTGCCCTGCCAGTTGGCGTGCACACCACCGTTCAGGATGTTGAACATCGGTACCGGCAATAACCTGGCAGAGACCCCTCCCAGGTAGCGGTATAATGGCAGCCCCACCGAATCAGCCGAGGCACGAGCCACCGCCATACTGACCCCCAGGATCGCGTTTGCACCCAGCTTGCTTTTATTTGGCGTTCCGTCCAGATTGATCATCGCTGCATCCACAGCAATTTGATCCAGCGCCTCCATGTCCAGGATTACTTTAGCAATTTCCTGGTTGACATGCTCCACGGCTTGCAGGGTGCCTTTTCCACCGAAACGCCCCTTATAGCCATCGCGCAGTTCCAACGCCTCATGGATACCGGTGGATGCGCCAGATGGAACGGCTGCCCGCCCAAACGCCCCATCGTCAAGCAGGATATCGACCTCTACTGTTGGGTTACCACGTGAATCCAATATTTCACGCGCATGAACAGCTTGTATTGTTGACATTTTTTACCTCCCGAACTGAATCATTAAATTTCAACGTGGTATATTTTATCTCATTCCTCAGAAGTCATCTTGATAGATATTATTTCTCCTCGTTCGTTCTTAGCTCATTTTCGCAGGACGAAACTGGTAAATTTGAGCAGCTTTAGCAGATGATCATCTTGCGTTAATAATGACCAATGCTCCGGTTTTAATAAAGGCGCCATAAGTAAAACCAATCGCCGGGTTGAAAGTTGCCCACAGTACACCCACGACGGCGCGGGAAGAAAATCCCCCAAGCCATTGTCCGATGCCAGTTCGCCTAAGCCTGTGGCGCCCCATCTTCCAGCGACAGGCTGGTTGCCACTGCGCTTTCCAGGACGCTCTAGACGGCGATGAATATGTCTTCCAGTGCAAACAAGATGCCCAGCAACCACCCAGAAAGAACCGCAACGATCCACCCTTATTGGGTGGACTTACCTGTCAATTCATCTCCAGCCCTTCCCATTCAAGAGCTTCCATGATTTAATTGGACTATATTGATGAACATTATCTATTATTAATATACACTATTTACCTTGCCACACTAAGGCCGCGATGTAGTGTGGGAGTATCAAAATCAGGAGGAAACTCATGCAAAAAATCATCCCCCATCTCTGGTTTGATAAAGAAGCGTTGGAAGCGGCGGATTTGTATACATCCACATTCCCCGATTCTACTATCCTGAGCACAACCACGCTGCAAAATACCCCTTCTGGCTCTACCGAAGTGGTCAGCTTCGACCTTTGGGGGCAGCAATACCAGGCCATCAGTGCCGGCCCATTGTTTGAGTTCAATCCATCCATATCCTTCCATGTTAAGTGTAGTTCAAAGGAGCAGGTGGACGAATTTTGGAACAGGCTTTCACCGGGTGGGCAGGTGCTGATGGAGCTGGGAGCTTACCCGTTCAGTGAAAGGTATGGCTGGCTCAATGACAAGTACGGCCTTTCATGGCAGCTCATATATGCCCCTCAAGATGCAAGCCAGCAAAGGATTACCCCGGTGTTCATGTTCGCTGGAAACAGGTATGGATGGGCTGAACAAGCGGTAAATTTCTGGAGCTCCGTATTTCAGCCGGCACATATGATCTCGCTTGATCACGATGCTTCCGATGAAAAACCCGAACGCAATGGAAAGGTCAGATATGCCGCATTCTCACTTTTCGGCCAGGAATTCGGAGCCATGGACAGCCCGGGAGAACATCCCTTTGGATTCAACGAGGCAATTTCCTTTATGGTAAATTGCGATAGCCAGGTAGAGATAGACCAGTACTGGAATAAGCTGTCGCACGTACGCGAAGCGGAGCAATGTGGCTGGCTGAAGGATAAATTCGGAATTTCCTGGCAGGTGCTGCCCGTTCAATTAGCGGAGATGCTGGGGGGGAATGACCGCGATAGAATAAATCGCGTGACACAAGCTTTCCTGTCGATGAAGAAATTGGACATCGCCAGGCTCAAGGAAGCCTACTCGGGCTAGTTCGCAGGCAAACCGGCAAGCATAGGTGACCTACCACAATCCGGGTAGATCAGTATCGGCTAACGGCTTCCCCGCTGGCTCTAAATCAACAGAACAGGCGGGTGTATTTCGAGTGAAGGGTATTTTGTGCTGCACGTAGCATCAGCATTTTGGATATCCAAAGCCTGCCACAGGAGATCAGGATGAGAAAAATCATTGTTCTATCTTTTATCACCTTGGATGGTGTCATGCAAGCGCCGGGAGGCCCGGCGGAAGATACCAGCAATAATTTTACGCACGGGGGATGGACGGTACCCTATTTTGATGATTTTATGGGCCAGGTGATGGCTGAGCAAATGGCTAAGCCCTTTGACTTATTACTGGGTAGAAAAACGTTCGAAATTTTTGCCTCCTATTGGCCGCACCACCAAAGCGAAGGAGCAGCGATCAACAATGCGACCAAATATGTTGCCTCGAAGACGCTCGCCTCGCACCAGTGGAATAAGTCGGTGTTTCTTAATGGAAACGTAGCCGATGAGATAATCAAGCTCAAGCAAGAGGATGGCCCTGAGCTACAGGTACATGGCAGCGGTAATCTCATCCAGACGTTATTGAAATATGATTTGATCGATGGGCTGTGGTTGAAGATATTCCCGATAACCCTCGGTGAAGGGAAGCGCCTGTTCGATCATGGCACAATTCCCAGGTCATTCGAATTAGTGGACGTGAAAACGTCACCAAAGGGGGTGATCATTGCAAATTTCGAACGGGCTGGCCAGGTGAAAACTGGATCTTTTTAATCAACCTGGCCCTTAATTTTCAAGATTCCTGCTGCGTAATGGTGGCGATTCAGGTTAATAAGTTGCGATTCGAACGCACAACACTAGCGGGATAATATTTTGTTTTCTACTCGTGTGGTGGATCTAAAAGTCTACCGAATGCGAGGCAGGCATTGCTTGATAATTATCGAGAGAAAATAATTCTCGGTTATACCACACTGAACAAGCTCAATTTTTACCGTTTTTTCGTCTGGCTGTAAACCCCCACCACACTGATGATGATGATGCCGGTCAGCATGATCTGCCATTCGACCCCCAAACCAGCCATGATTACGATGCTGAATAAGGTCGAGAGGATGAGTACGCCCAGGAAGGTACGCTCCACACCTCCTTGTCCGCCGGAAAAAAGTGTACCGCCAATGACCACGGCCGCGATGGACTTCATCATGATGTCCGCACCTACTCCAGCGCCACTTTGGAAGGTTGGGTAAGGCGTGCGTGCCCATCCGAGGTATAAGAGGCCGGCAAGAGAAGCCAATAAGCCGCTAATGATGTAAACGCCGATCTGAATTTGCTGCACTCGTATACCTGAACAGCGAGAAGCGATCGGATTGCTCCCCAACGCCCGGACGCGCCAGCCGAATGGCGTGAACTTCAGCACGAGATAGAGAAGGACTGAAAGGAAAATCCAGATCAAACTGATGACTGGAAACCCAAAAACCCAGCCGGTTGTAAATGAAATCAGTTGCTCGGTGGCTCGCCCGTGACCGCCTCCACCAGTAGTAACATATAGAACACCGGTCAGGATGACCATCATTGCCAGGGTCATGACAACATGGGGGATCTTTAATTTAGCGATTGCCACTCCATTGATGCTTCCAATCAATGCCCCTAAAAACAAGCAAGCGATGACTGGAAGGAGCGTGTCGCCTTTAACCATCAGCAGAGCCCCCGCCATGATCGTCATCCAATAGGTCGACCCAATGGACAAGTCCAAGCCACCCGATAGGATCACCAATGTCTGTGCTAATGCCAGGATACCTAGCATGGTATTCACGTATAAAACCATGGTGAGGTGCCTGTAGGTCAAGAAACCCGGAGTGGCAACGCCGGCTACAACCAGGAGCATGAGGAGAGCTGCGATCAGAATGGCGATTTGCATTGATGATGACGTCTGCCTGAGTTTAGCGATCATCTGGATCTCCGCCTTTTGGACACAAAATAAAGCTGGATACCGGCGACGCTGGCCAACAAAACGCCTTTGACAATGAAATGGTACCAGATGTCAATGCCCAGGAATTGTAAAATCCGGCCAATAGATGAGATGATCAGAGCCGCGCCGAGTGTTCCGCTATAGCCGCCTACACCACCAGTAACCAGTGTCCCACCCATGAACACGGTGGTAAAGGAATCAAAGAGATAGGACGACCCTGCTTCGGCATTCCCACTCCCGATACGGGCAGCTAAGTACAGTCCTCCCAGTGCTGAGGCGAGAGCACTGACAATATAAACCTTAATCAGCGTGGCGTCGGTTTTTATCCCCAACATGCGGGCGTATTCCGGCTGGCCGCCCACTGCAAATACCTCGCGTCCGAATTTTCTCTTCTTGAGCACGATGTAACCGACCACGGCCGTTAGCACCAAGATTAGGAATGCGACAATTGGAAATTCGTTAACTTGATAGAGTAGGAATTTCTTATACCCATCCGGAATGTACCCACCGGGACTGGGCCGGATGAGCAAGTTTACCCCGGTCAGGAAGAACATCATGCATAGGGTCATGATGAAAGGATCTATATGAAATTTTGTGACTCCGAACCCGTTGATGGTCCCGATCAAAACAGCGATGATCAGCACCAGGGCAATGCCCAGAAAGGTATTATGTATCATGACCACGGATGCCACTGCAGTTGCCATGCTGGCAACTGCTCCCACCGAAAGGTCGAACCCCCTACTTAAGACCACAAAAGTTTGAGCAAAGCCGATCAGTGCGATGGGAACCGCACTGGAGAGGATGTTCGAGAAGGTGGATACTGTCCGGAAATACGGCGAAGCAACGGACGCGGCAACCCAGAAAGCGATGAGAATGACAAAAATATAGTTATCCATCAATATTGCACGTAACTTTTTACCCACGGTAACCGAGGTAGCCCTTGCCAATTTCTCGCGGTAAGCATCAACCATAGTATGAGTCAACCAGCTCCTCTTCATCGACTTTTTCGCCGCTGAACTCTCGCACGATCTTGCCTTCGTGGATCACCAGGATACGGTCAGGCAGGTTGACGACTTCTTCCAGGTCAGTCAAGACTGCCAGGGTTGGAATACCTTGATCCGTCAGTTTTCTAAGCAGTTCGTATATCTCGACCTTGGCACCCACATCCAGGCCGATGGTTGGCTGGTCCATCAGCAGGATCTTCGGGCGGGCCAGCAAGTATTTTCCCAGGACCACTTTCTGGCGGTTGCCCCCGCTGAGCTGTTGCACGAGCTTGCGCAGGTTTGGAGGCTCAATCCTGAGGTTCAAAACCATATCCTGCATCACAGCATGGTCATATTTCGTCCGGATGATCCCAAATGAAGCACGATCACCAATGCTGGTCAGGGACAGGTTGAGCCAGATATCATGCGACAACCACAGCTCTTCCTCTTCTCTCTGGTCCGAGACGTAGAAAATGCCGCATTTAATCGAATCATAAGGATTCCTGCATCTCATGGGTTCTGCGCCGAGAAGAATTTCCCCCTCTATATGGGGGAGCAGCCCGGCTATGGCCCTTAAAAGAATGCTCTGGCCCTGGCCACGTAAACCTGCCAGGGCAACGATCTCACCTTCGTGGACATCGAAATTGATGTCACACAGGCTACCGTTTTTTATTCCCCTGAGAGAGAGAACTGCCTTTCGGCCTGTCATTGCCCCAGCCCTGGGAGGAAAGTGCAATCCTTTCTCAGTGCCGGTCATCATGCGCACGATTTTCTTTCGCGTGGCAGCAGGGTCCGTTTTCTGTGTGTTATCGACAATCCCCTCAAGGTTGCCATCCTTAAGCACCAATACCTCGTCGCAGATGTTAAGCACTTCCTGTAACCTGTGTGAAATGAAGATCACCGTTTTTCCTGATTTCTTCAATGTGCGTAGGAGTTCGAATAATTCAAGCACGGCCCCACTCTCCAACGGGGCGGTCATTTCATCCAGGATCAGGATTTTTGGGTCATGGTGCAAAACCTTGGAAAACTCGACCAGACTCTTTTCTGCTTCGGAGATCTCCTCAACATGTGTAGAAACGTCCAGATCCAATCCCACTTTGCCAATCGCTTCTATAGCGCTGTGTTCCAGCAAGGTATTATTTATGATGCCTTGCCTGTAAAATCCTTCAAGACGATCCAGAAAGACATTTTCGGCAATGCTCATTTGCGGGACCAGAGCATGTTCCTGGAATACGGCGCCTATGCCGAAATCATAGCGAGCTTGCTGTGGATCTCTGATCTGGACCTTTTGCCCTTGGATCACAATGTCCCCTTCGTCCGGCGGGAACAAACCTATTAAGATCTTTACCAGCGTGGATTTGCCGGCTCCATTTTCACCAACCAAGCCATAGATCCTGCCTTGCTCTAGGGCAAAACTGATTCCCTTCAAGACCTCCACTCCGGGAAAATGCTTGCGCAATGAATTTAAGGCCAGGATTTCCACGGTCCCACGTTTCCTTGTTGGTTCTGATAGAAAAGATAGCGATACTACCGGGCGGATAGTATCGCTATCGATGACAGTTTATTTGACAGCTTCCTGGCATTCCTCGTCGCTAAGCGGCGTGAAAACGAAGATCCCTTCTGGCGCATTCGGCCTCGCATAATCCTTGAATTTTTCCGAAGGAATGACCGGGGTGGGGAAGAAGTAAGCCTTGATCACCGGGTAGCCCTGCAGGAGCTCCTCCATCAACCTGACGCTGATGGCACTAACGATCGAAGGATGGCATGCCGCGAAGGCAGGAATGTTGTACTCCATGGCTTTCAAAAGGAAGCCATTCTGGTCTTCGGAGGCATGGGCGTACTTGCCAGGATCCATGCCAAGCTCGACCATGGCATCGATAATGGCCAAAGACATCTGCCCTCCAACCGAGTAAATTCCATCGAATTCAGGATGGGCGGCTACCATATCCATAAAGACTGTCTTTGCCTTGTCGTATGACCAATCCGCATACTCAATGGCGGCAATTTCAATCCCGGGATTCTGATCGAATACAGCCAGTGCGCCGCCACTACGCCCATCATCGATCGGGTATGCCTTAAGGCCCCTGAAGAAGAGAATCTTGCCCTTTCCATTCAGCTGCTTAACCAGCCATTCGGCACCCTGCGTACCATATGTCCAGGGGTCATCAGAGACAAAGCTGGTGTATTTTGTGGTATTGGCTGCATTGTTGAACAGGATAATCGGGCAACCTGCGTTATATATCTCTTCGATCGTATCCACAAGAGCCATGGGGTCCAGGGGATCTACCACGATTCCCTGAATATCGCCCGCTTTCCACATGGTAAACATGTCCTTCAGGTTATTAATTTCTGTATCAACCGAGCCGGCGCTATCCATGTGGACGAAGTCGGTGATCAGCGTGGAGCGTTTTACCTCTCTGGTGAACTCTGCAATATTGATCTCCTGCCAGGGCTCCCCCCTCCAGCTGGTGATATAGCCGATTTTATATGGCGGATCGACACGATACTGGTGGATTACTGGCGCGTTATGATACCAGTCCAGCCAGGCGTGCTTTTTCATGGTTAAATCGTAGGCAGTATCTTTGTCCAAATCATACTTGGCGATTACCGCTTCTCCGGGGGCGGATAATTCTGCAGCTGTTAATGGAGCCTGGGTTTCTGGAGCCTCGGAAGCACAGCTTGCAAGGAGGCTGCTGCCTACGATTGCAGTAGCACCAGTGGCTGCAACTCTAAGGAAGTTCTTACGCGATAAGTTGTCATTGTTGTGCTCAATCGATTTCATGGTTATTCTCCTCATTCTTTCAAAGAATGACTCCTCTACTGTTGAGTTACATATTCATACGATTGATTTCGTCATTAACTGGTCTTAGTGCAGAGTACGCATTGTTGAAAAGTGGATATTTCTGTTGGTAAATTTTTGATAATTCCTCCTTTGGCTCAACAATCTCTCTCTGCTTAACGTATAGCTTCACGCCCTCATCAAAACTCTTGTACAGACCTAATGCCACCCCCGCGATGATGGCAGCTCCCAAAGAATTAGCCTCCTGGTGAGCCGAGAGAGTTAGAATCTTCCGGTTCAATACATTCGCTTCAATCTCGCGCCACAAGGCACTTTTTGATCCCCCGCCTATCATGCGTAGTTCAACAAATGGAGTCCCCACCTGTTTCTCCATTGCCTCACTCATCATTCGTATGTTATAAGTAATTCCTTCCAGAACCGCACGCAAAACATCCTCACGCTTATGCGCCAGTGTTAATCCTAAGAGTGCTCCTTTATCGTTCAGGTTATTGTGCGGTGCTCCTCCAGGCCGCAAATTGGGCAAGAAAATCAACCCGTTCGCACCCGCGGGTGAGCATGATGCTTCCTGGGTCATCAGATCGTAGGCGTCCAAACATCGATGCTTTGCGTAGGAATTCTCCAGATGGCAGATTTGATCGCGAAACCATTCAAAGACCACCCCGGCAGAAAACATGGCCAGCTGAACGACATACCTATCCGGCACGACATGGCACAATGTGAAAGGCCGCATCTGTTCATCGAATATGGGTTTGTGAGAGGCGATCGCCAGCCAGGATGCCGAGCCAATATAATTGTAAGCGGATCCCTCCTGGATGACACCTGCACCGAGTGCGGCACAGGCCACATCACCCCCGCCCAGGATAACCGGGGTACCTTCCAGAAGCCCTGTTGCCTCGGCCGCTTTTTTGTGGACTTCTCCAACAACTGTGTGAGATGGAAGCACTTCATCACTGAGCTTGTTCACTTCGATTCCGACCTCACGGATCAAATCCACAGCCCAATTCTTACTATGGATGTCAAGCATGGCAGTGTTGGAAGCATCAGAGTAATCGGTCACAAACCGCCCGGTGAGGCGTTGGATTAAAATATCCTTCGCACCCAGAAATTTATGCGCCTTTTTATAGACCTCCGGCAGGTTTTCTTTGATCCACAGCAGCTTGGCGATCGGATAGAGGGGAATCTCCATGCCCGCTCCAGTTTTCTGGTAGAATGCTCGCCAGCCGATTTTCTCCTTGATCACCTGGGCTTGCTGCCCGCTGCGATAATCGCACCAAATCATCACATCTTTCTGTAACACATTGCCTTCCCGGTCAATCGGTATGCCGGCCATCATCTGGCCGCTGATTGAGAGACCCAGGATTTGAGACGGAGTGACCTGGGAAGCTGAAAGCACTTCTTGAGTGGAAAGAACCAAAGCAGCCCACCAATCGTCCGGGCATTGTTCTACCCATCCAGATTGGGGGTAGCAAGTAGGGTATGGATGGTAACAGCTCTTGATCAGTTCTCCATCCGGGCGATAAAGGGAAGCCTTATTTCCGGTGGTACCAAGATCATGCGCTAAGATGCACTGTCCTTGCACGTTAAGCCTCCTTATGGAACGGGAGCTACTTCTCTTGGGACATTCTGGTAAATCTTGTTTTTTAAACTGACGCCCGGTTGAAGATAGGTTTGAAGATAATCGACCGGATCATCATCGTAGGTGTAGGTTACACCGGTCATCATGAAGATGCTGGAGAATGGATGCAGACCAAGGAGGCTGATGATGTCATCATCAATCGCCTCCACCGCCATCGCCTGACGCTCTGAGCTGATGATCGGGCAGTGGTAGTGGTATTCCAGGGTCTTGTATAGGCCGTTCTGTGTGAAATCAATATCTGCCAAACCTGGGAATCTGGCCTCTGAAAGGTACGAGTCGCAGACCAGGATCGGTTGATCGCACACGAATCTCAGCCTTCTCATGTAGATGATGGCATCCCCTTCCACTAAGCGCAGTAATTTTGATAATTTGGCACTGGCCGGGATGTTTTTTATGAAGATCGTCTGGCTTTTTATCGGCATCTCAGGGGGAAACTGGTCGGCGAAGCTCATCCCTTCCGTCAAAAAACCGATGCATATATATGGCTTTTCCTTCACAAAAGTCCCCGATCGTTTATCTTGCTTGTTGCGAATGAGCCATCCGTCGCTAAGTAATATTTGCACGGCTTTATTGGCGGTTGGGCGACTCACGCGAAAATAAGAGGCAATCGCTTCTTCTGAAGGGAAGCGGTCACCGGGTTGAATGAGCTCATCCTGGATGAGCTTCTCCAGATATTTACTTAATTGGTAATAAATGGGTACAGGTGACTCGGGGTGCAACTCTAAATTTGCCCTTTGGAAAATCCTTTGAAATTCGTCGTTTAATTCCATAGTAGTTCTTATGCCTCTGGATTATTTTTTTTAGAGATAAACCAATATTGTGGGTGATGATTTTACATATTGCGTGATTTTAGCATTACAATGTTAATATGTCAAGACATGATAATGTAATAATGTATATATGTATTGACATTATATCGCATTGTTGATATACTCATTCCGTACGCCGAAAGACATCCCCAAAAACAAAGGAGCGGATATGTTCGTTGAATTATCCTATTCATTGGAACCCCATGAAATTGTCATGCCCGGACCGATCGAAAAACCGGCAGTGATCAAACGTTCACGCATGATCCCCAAACCTACTGACAATAATGAGAGCGATGTCCGCTGGAATTCTTACAATAACACCAGCCTGGCGCATTTCTTCGCCCACACAGGCACGCATATCGACCTGCCATTTCACGTTGACCCTGAAGGATTCAAGCTGCATGAATTCTGCCTCAATGACTTTATCTTCGAGCACCCGCTTTTATTGGAGATACCAAAAGGAGATCGAGAAAAGATTATTGTCGATGAGCTCCAAACATATAAGGATGAGCTGGCACAAGCGGACGTATTGCTGGTGTATACCGGGTTCTCGAAAATTCGAAACCAGGCTCCTGAGCGTTTCGTTGCCGAACAACCAGCCTTTTCGGTTGAAGCAGCAAATTATATCGTGGACAACTTCAACATTCGCGCCTATGGGGTGGATCTGATTGGGATAGAAAATATACCGGAAGGAAAAGTGGCAGTGCCAACACCATTTCCGGTTCACAAGACCTTCCTATTAAAAAAGAAACAAAAGTCATTTTTAATCGAGGATATGAACCTGGTACCCATCTTGGGCAAGAAAATCCGCCGTGTTTTCGCCATCCCGCTCCGCTTGTATGGGATGGAGGCGATGCCGGTTTCAGCCTTTGCTGAGTTGGATGATTGAGATGGATGTTGAGCATGTAGGTTTATATTCAAAAGATCCCACCAATCTATCGAAGTGGTATGTCGAAAAACTTGGCTTTTCTGTGATCCGTACCTTGGAAAAGGTCGGCCGGCCTCCCATTTTTTTTCTGCAGGCAGATAGTGGCTTGGTGATTGAAATACTGCCTACAGATACCCCCCGGGTAAATCGGGCTCTTTCAGACCCTGGCTACAGCCATCTTGGTTTGGTGGTCGATAATTTCGACCAGGCAGCTTCATCGCTGGCAAACAAGGGGATCGCACTTTATAACGTACGTCAGACCAGCATTGGGTGGACCATCGGATATTTCAACGATCCGGAAGGCAACCAGCTGGAGATTGTTTACAGACCATAACGAAGAAAAACTTGGTGAGCGACATGGGGATTGTTATCGACCCAAACATGTGCCGAGGCTGCCGTAGCTGCCAGCTCGCTTGCTCGTATTCCAGGCACGGCGTCTTCAACCCAGCAAAATCTGCGATCATCATTGAACGTGAGATTAATACAGATCACACGGTGCCGATTATCCTGCCCTTGCTGTGTAATCTATGTGGTGGAAATCCAGCCTGCGTTGCAGCATGCCCTTATGCTGCTCTGACGTTAAACTCAGAGCTAAGTGGCTACAAAATACTTATCGTTCAGCAGCCGCATCAAGTTTAGAAGGAGCCATACATGCCACGCCCACGTCATTGGACGGTGTTTGTAGACCTTTCAAGCAACACCATCAGCAGAGAACCGGTAGATGAGCAAATAGACCGCAATCTGATCGGTGGTTGTGGGGTGGGCTGGCGGCTGGCGGCTGAGCACCTCCCCGCTCACGTCGATCCATTATCTGCCGAGAACCGCATCATCGTTAACCCAGGTCTCCTGGTCGGAACCCTCACCCCCGGTACACCAAAAACGACGGTGATCACAAAATACCCGACCTTTGCTTCAGACGACGGCCGGCATTATATCGGCGCCAGTACTGGAGGGGGTCGTTATTTCGGGATGGCACTGAATCGTGCACACTGCCATCACCTGGTTATCTCCGGCAAGGCTCCGTCACCGGTTTACCTGCGTATCCGGGATGAAAAAGTTGAGCTCATCGACGCTAAAGAATTATGGGGCAGAGGTATCGAAGAGGTCAATAATGAACTCGTGAGGCGGGAGGGCTCAGAGACTGGCGCACTGGTCATCGGGACGGCAGGTGAAAACCAGGTGCGCAACTCACTCACCATCGTGGATAAAACAGATTCCATGGGACGGGGCGGCCTGGGGGCAGTGATGGGATCTAAAAATCTCAAGGCAATCGTGGCAAACGGCAGCGGTGATGTCGAGGTAGATGATGCACATGAGTTTTTCGCAGTTTATAAAGACTTGCAAAAACATATCCTCGAGTGGCCGAAAAGAGAACACTGGATCAAGCTGGGACTTGCTGCTGGCTGGGATACATTCAAACACACCCAATACCCAGGGATTTGGTCCAAGGCTGAATGGGATGAACTGTACGGGGAGAAAACCCGCATAGAGACTGTTGAAGAGGTAATTCCCTGCACCACATGCATGCTATCTTGCCGCCTGAAATGGAAAATCAAAGGCGGCGAATACGATGGTGAAGTTGGCTACGGCTCGCCTTTTAGCAAAAGCGCCACTTCCGGGATGCTGCTTGGGGTGAGAGATTTCCGCAAGATGATCCACCTGGTGGCCGATGCGAATTCGATATCGGGCATGGACTTTTATACCACCACGCGTATCATCGATTTCATTACCCAGCTGTACGAGATGGGTAGATTGAGTAAAGAGGACACAGGTGGTTTGGAGCTGCACAGGGACTATGAGACGTATGATAAGCTCTACAAAATGATGGTCAGGCGGGAGGGATTCGGCAGCATATTATCGGATGGCTGGCTGCGCATAAAAAAAGAGTTTGGACTGGATCCTCAGCAATACTGGTATGCCGGTATCTGCAAAGGAATGGATTTTATCTATGATGCCCGGCCCTCTAATTTACATCCGCTGATGATGTCCTTCTTTACCCGCCCAAGACCTCACCATGGCGGCTCTCACACGCGCACGAACAGCCGTAACAAGACCCTGGAAGAGATCCAGGAACAGGTAGAAGCCTGGGGCTTATCAGCGGAGGTGGTCGAGCGCATCTTTACTTCGAGCCCCTACACCGGCTGGTTTAATGTCGGAAGATATACCAAGCACATGGAAGACATGATGAGGGTCAAAAATTCGATAGGGATGTGTGCGATCTACGCCTACCAGGGGTTGATCCTCGGCAATGATATCGCCAGAATGTACAACGCTGCAACGGGAGACGACATATCCCCAGGCGAGCTGATTCAGCGCGGCGAGCGCATCAGTAACCTGGCCAAGGTCGTCAATGTCAGGGAAGGCTTTACCAGGGCAGACGACAAGGTGCCGGAATTGTGGTTCAGGCCTATGGACACCCCCGAAGGCAGGATAGAGATGAAAGACTACTTCAACACCAAGGTAGTGACGGAGGAAGATGCAGAGAAATTATTAGATGATTACTACGACGAAAGAGGTTGGGATATTCGGAATGGAACTCCAACATTGGCGAAATTAACTGAATTAGGGTTGGAGAATTATTCCAACCATGCAGAATAAAAATCTACACGATAAAGGATGATGATCATGTTCAAACTTAGAGGCGTCGTACCCCCCATGGTGACCCCTTTCGACCAGGAAGGAGAATTGGATATTGCTAATCTCGAGAAGCTGGTCGATTATCTCAAGGATCATGTGCATGGTTTGTATATCTGTGGTTCCTATGGGTCTGGTCCCATGATGAACGTGGAGGAAAGAAAAAAAGTGGCCGAGGTTTGCGTAAGGGTGGCAAACGGAAAGATTGCCATCATCGCGCATACCGGAACAACCAACACCCGTGACACCGTGGAGCTGACCCGCCATGCAGAAAAAATCGGTTGTGATGGTGCTGCCGCGGTGGGTCCTTATTATTTCCACCATACCAAGGAAGGGGTAATGGCATTCTACGACGCAATGCTCGATGCGGTCTCCCCCACATTTCCTATCTACCTGTACCACAATCCCAAGTTTTCGGGATATGAAATTTCGCTGGACAGCATCAGGAGACTCATGGATCATGGGCTTCACGGGATCAAAGACGCCACCTTCGATATCATGAAATTTGCGACATATATGCGAGAATTGGGGAGTAAAGGGTTTGATGTGGTGCTCGGCACCGAATCGATGTGGACATCTGCACGGGCGCTAGGAGCAGAAGCATACATTCCCGGACTGGCTAACGCTTTTCCGGAAATCTGTGCCAAGATGTGGCAAGAGGGCATGGAGAACGATTTCGAGGCCTGCCGGCAGACTCAGTTCGTGGTGAATCAGATGCGCGAAGTGATGTATTTAGCCCAATCCACCCAGCTGGCGGTATACGCCATGCTCGAGATCCGGGGCATTCTCCAGGCTTACCCTCGCTCTCCATTTGTCGCTGCTACGCCTGAAGCAAAAGACAATATCCGTAAAGCACTCGAGCGTTTGGATATCTACTATTCCCTGGCGGTCTGATCATACTAGATAAGAGTTTTTTCAATAAGCATTCGGAGATGCAGCAGTGAACCTTGTCTTAATCACCTCTCGTTCATTTGGTGGGGTCTCTGGTGTTGGTAAAAAAATGTTGATAGAAGCAGGATTAGATGTAAAAGAGGTTGCTCTAAGTGATAGACCCCTTACGGAAGAAAAGACGATCAAGATAATGGGGAGAGAGAATCCTGATATCGTGATCTGTGGTGCTGAATTGATGAGCCGCAGCGTAATGGAAGCCAGCCCTCGCCTATTTCTGATCATGAAGCATGGTGTGGGGGTGGATAATATCGATCTTCAGGCTGCGAACCAGCTCAAGGTCTTAGTGGCAAACGCCCCCGGAACAAATACAGAGGCAGTGGCTGACTTTAGCATTGCTGTTATGCTGTCATTATTGCGGAGGGTTTATCAAGCTGTTCGTTCGACGAAAGCTGGTGGTTGGGAACGCTTCATCGGGCATGAACTTAGGGCGCTGACGATTGGTGTGGTAGGAACCGGGAGAATAGGTCAAAGCGTGATCCGCCGCCTGCGGGGTTTCGGCAGCAATATTCTAGCCTGTGACATTGTATATAGCGACCAGCTTGTCACCATGCCCAATCTGCAATATGTCAGTCTCGACGAATTGCTGAAGCACTCCGATATTGTTACGCTGCATGTGCCCCTTTCATCCGAGACCAATAAAATGATCGGGCACAGAGAATTAGCGCTGATGAAAAAGACGGCTTACCTAGTGAATCTGGCGCGGGGTGAGCTGGTTGACCAGGTTGCATTGTGTGAAGCTCTACAGGAAAATCGTCTCGCTGGTGCAGCAGTGGATGTTTATGATATCGAGCCACCGCAGAACAGCCCACTGATTGGGCTTGATAATGTTCTGGCAACCCCCCATATTGCTGCATATACCTACGAATCCATGGAACGGATGGACCACGTGTGTGCCCAAACCATCATTGATACATTACGAGGTGAAATTTGCGTAAATATCCTCAATCCCCAAGTTTTGAGCGAGCTTAAAAGATCATAGTTCTAGGAGAACAGCTATCCATGAAAAAACAATTCAAAGGTATTATTCCACCGGCAATTACATGCTTCGATAAAGATGGAAATTTCGATGAAGCTGCACAAAGGGATGTGATCCGCTTCCAGGCACAGTATGTCGATGGGTTCTATCCATGTGGGACATATGGCAGTGGCCCACTGATGAGCACCGAAGAACGGAAACGAGTAGCCCATGTCGTGGTCGAGGAAAAAGGCTCCTGTACGGTCATCGTGCACGTAGGTGCGGCTAATACGAGCCAGACCATCGAGCTGGCAAAGCACGCGCAGTCCATCGGAGCGGATGGTGTGGGAGCGATACCCCCTTACTATTACAAATACACTCCCGACCAGCTACTGGATCACTACCGGGCAATTATCCAGGCGGTCGATATTCCGGTTTTTCTATATAACAATCCAGGGGCCTCAGGCAATACAATCACACCGGAGATGCTCGCAACGCTGGCAGATGAAGGGCTAGCCGGAGTGAAGGATTCGGCATTTGACCTGGTAGCTTTTTACATGTACCTCTTAAAGGTCAGGAAGCCTGATTTTACATTCATAATTGGCACCGAGGCAATTGCGGCTGCTGCCCTCAATGCTGGTGCGCATGGGGTCATTTCGGGGCTTGCGAATTGCTTTCCAGAGTTCATGGCTGATTTCTATAAAACCTGGCAGGAGGGCAATCCACGCAAAACTGGCGACTATCAATTGCAGGTGGTCAAGGCAAGATCCATCTTGAAATATGGCCCCACCCTCACCATGACCTACGCAGTGTTACGCATGAGGGGCATAAATCCTGGCTACCCACGCCGCCCTTATCAGGACATTCCTTCATCCTTGTATGAAAGGGCTGAGAGTGAACTTCGAGAAATGGGTATTCTATAGTTAAACTGCGGTCAGGTTGATGGATTTCAGAACATTTCATTCTTAAAAGACATTTCAATATTACACTGAAGACCATAAACAAGAATTGCCCACCGAGCCATAGGGGCAATTCTTTTTTTGCTAGCCGCCAATGGTCGTGATATTGTGGACCTGGCGTGGCCAATGTCACCTGCCTTCAGGAGACGCCGGCGCATTCGAACCCGCTACTTTTAGTCCAATGGAAAAAATGTGGGGAAAAATGGGAAAATAGCCGTCTTTTACATCGACTATCGCCCAAAATCAACGGTCAATTTCAGCATATCCGTACCCAATTGTCTCCTCGTTATAACCGCGGCAAGAAGGAATGAAAGACGGTTTGCACTCCTGTCCAAGGCGGTAAACACAAAAAATACAGCAGATTCTAAATTGCAGGGTTTCGAACCTTGGAAGTCTGATGCACAGGATTTTATTCGAAGAGATATCCACTTAGTCCATGAATTCGCTAAAGTTGTTATAACTTCGAATATTATTCTATGGCCGCCAGAAAACGCTAGACGCGACATCTAAAACCTCGCGCTGGTTTGTCCCATCGCTATTCATGATTGAGGTCTTCCAGACTGATTCTGAGGTTTGACATTTTTCCAGGCATGAGGTGATGGCAATTTGGCTCCCATCGGGGGACAACCGAAACCAATAATCCTCCTGCGGACTGTTCGTCAGGTTCACCTGACCTGTGCCATCAGCATTCATGCGGTATATTTCGGTATTGCCATCACGATACGAGGTGAAATAGATAAATTTACCATCCACTGACCAGGCCGGATTTTGGTCAGACGCGGAATTATTTGTCAGATTGATTTGTCTTGATCCGTCTGCATTCATCATGTAGACCTCCCAATTGCCATCTCGATTTGACATGATAAGCAATTGATTGCCATCTGGTGACTATACTCCTCCACTATCTGTAGCGGGGCCATTTGTCGAGCGCGTCAAGTCCTTCCCGTAAGCAGCAATAATATAAGCCTCCTCATTTCCGTCCCGATCGGAGCTGAATGATATACGGGAGCTATCAGGTGATCAGCTGTATCCCCTATCATTGGCTGGATGATTGGTAAGATTGATGGCCTGTGAACCATCAGGACGAATCAGAAAGATGTCCAGCTTGCCTTCTGTGTAAGCAGCACTTAGTGCTGACGAAATTGCAATCCATTGGCCATCAGGAGACCAGATCGGCACTGACCAGCTGGGATTTGCACAATCTATGATTTTATCGGTCAGCAAGTGTTGATCTGAACCATCTGCATTCATCAGGTATACCTCGCTATTTCCACACCGGTCAGAACAGAACACAATATTATTCCCGTCTGGAGACCAGGCAGGATACATATCTCGCGCTGGATTATTGGTGAGATTCATTAGCCCAGATTGATCGGTATTCATGCTGAAGATCTCAAAACTAGTACTAGCTGGGTCGTTCAGCCAAGCGGAGAAGGCAATTCTCGCGATATGTGGGGCGCGGGAATGGAGGTTGCCTGCGGTATTGTCGATGCTGATGATTGTGCAGGAGCAGATCCACTACACGAGGACAGTTGTATACCCATTAGGACGATCGTACCCAAGAATATAAGACCGTGACGAAATCTTGTGATTCTCATTTTGCCTCTAACACATCCTAAATCTTTCTATGATTAGCTCTAGCATGGATAGCGATCTCCCATAATGCAACGCATTTATATTGGTTGTATCCCATCGAGATTTATAGGCATCACGTGAATTAGTTACACATGGTATCTTCTTCAATATTTCTTTAGTGCCGGAAATGCCTTATACCCGTAAACACCATGGCGATATGATTCGCATCGGCTACAGTTATAGAATCTTCGTCGCGTACTGACCCACCCGGCACAATGATCGCCGTTATTCCCGCCTCGGCAGCCACCTGCACCGAATCTGGGAAGGGGAAAAACGCATCCGAGGCCATCACTGCCCCGCGCGACTTTTCACCCGCGCGTGCTACGGCTATGCGCACACAATCCACCCGGTTAGGCTGCGCCCCGCCGATCCCCACGGTGGCCTCATCTCGGGCAAAGACGATGGCATTGGATTTAACATGCTGGCATGCCTTCCATGCAAAATGTAAGGCAGCCCATTCGGGGCTTGTCGGTTGGCGCCTGCTGACCACACGCCATTGGGTGCCTTCTGGATCACCCATATCCACGGTTTGGCGCAGCACTCCCTGGTTGACCGAACGCAACTCGTAGAGGGGTGAAATGGTGGCATCCGGCATTTCCACCAGGCGCAGGTTCTTGCGCGTGGCCAGGATCTCAAGCCCTTCAAGGGTGAATCCGGGAGCAGCAATACACTCAACAAACAGCTTCCCCAATGCGGCGGCAATTTCACCATCAAAAGGCGTGTTCGTGGCAATCACCCCTCCAAAAGCCGAGATCGGGTCAGAAGCCAGTGCTAGCGGAAATGCTTCAGCCAATGTTTTACCTGAAGCAATCCCACAGGGTGAGAGATGCTTGACAATGACCACTGTCGGCGCTTCAAACGACACCGCACATCGCCAGGCAGCATCAAGGTCAAGCAGGTTGTTGTACGAGAGAGCCTTTCCCTGGAGCACCTTTCCACCCAGAGGGCCAGCCCCTGGTTTGTAGCCATATAGCACCGCTTCCTGGTGCGGGTTTTCACCATAGCGCAGGCGGGAGATGGGATACAAATTAAGATTGAGAGGCTGTTGTTCATCACTACCCTCGAGCAGCTGCTTCTCCAGGTAATTGGTAATCCGTGCATCGTAATGCGCAGTATGAGCAAAACCCTTCACGGCTAATCGCCCGCGGGTCTCAGCACAGGTGCCTCCAGTTTTGATCTCCTCCAGTACATCCGGGTAATCCCGCGGGTCGCAAACCAGCGTCACCCGCTCATAGTTCTTGGCAGCCGCGCGGATGAGGGTCACCCCACCAATATCGATATTCTCAATAGCATCCTCCAGGGCAGCATTTGCTTTAGTAATTGTCTGCTCAAAAGGATACAGGTTAACCGCAACGAGATCTATGCTATCCCAGCCTAAAGCATTAAGCTCAGCCTGGTCAGCATTCGTGGCACGAGCAAGCAGCCCGCCATGGATGGCCGGGTGGAGGGTTTTCACCCGCCCGCCCAGGATCTCAGGTGAGCCAGTGTAATCCGCCACTTCGGTAACTGCCATCCCGTTCTCACGCAATATTCGCGCCGTTCCGCCTGAGGCAATTAACTTCCAACCTGCGCCAGTCAGACCCCGTGCAAATTCAACCAGCCCGGTTTTATCGTATACAGATAGGATGGCTTTCGGCATATAGATCTCCTATAAATTGTGAATGGTCTTGAGTTAATGATCAGATGGTAAATAGTCTGCAGTACAAAGCGAGCGGAGCGTGGAGACCAGCAAGCGATGCTCAACCATATGGATGCGAGCTTCCAGCACTTCCAGGCGATCTTCGGGATGAATGGGCACAATTTCTTGCGCCAGCACCGGACCCGAATCAACACCCTCGTCTGGCACCAGGTGCACCATAACACCTGTTTGGGTGATCTCACCACGCTGATAGGAATCAAATGCCCGGTGGATCGCTTCGGTACCAGGGAAATTTCCAGGCAGCGCAGGGTGAAGGTTGACAACTCGATTGGGAAAGCAGGCAAGGAAGCTATTCGATAAGATGCGCATCCAGCCCGCCAGTACCACCCAGTCCGGTTGGTAGCTCATCACCAGCCTGGCCAGCTCAGCATCATATGTACCTCGCCCCAGCTGGCGCGGTTTTGGAAAAGCGATCGCCGGGATATTTGCCTGGCGGGCGCGTTCCAATCCGTATGCGTCGGGGTTGTTCGAGATGACCGCTGCCACATGGGCATGCAAAGTGCCACCTGCACAGGCATCGATAATAGCCTGTAAATTGGAACCGAAACCCGAGAGTAAAACCACGAGTGTCGTCCCACCTGGCCTGACCACGCGTACGGGTTCTAACTCCCCTCTCATATCAGGATCACCCGCTTCTTGCCATTGACAAGTTCACCGATATTCCAGGTTGCCTCCGGGATGGAAAAGCAAACAGCATCCACATCATGCGGGGCAACCACGGCAATCATGCCAATCCCCATATTGAAAACGCGATACATCTCATCCTGGTTTATCCCACCTCGCTTTTGAATGAGCTTAAATAAGGGTGGAATAGGCCAGTTTTCCAGGCAGACTACTGCTCCCAACCCATCCGGCAGGATGCGAGGGATATTTTCCAGAAATCCACCGCCAGTGATATGCACCAATGCCTTAATGGGAGAATCGTGCTGAGATATGAGAGGGTGGAGCAAGGATAAGTACGAACGGTGCGGAGCAAGTAGCGCTTCTCCCAGGCGAAGCCCAATTTCTGGGACGACGGTATTCATTGGTACGCCAGCAAATATCTTCCGGATGAGTGAATAACCATTGGTGTGCGGGCCATAGGAACTTATCCCAATTAAAATATCTCCCGCATGTAGATCCGCCCGGGGTAGAATACAATCTCGCTCGACGACACCCACTATAGTGCCCGCCAAATCAAATTTCCCATCAGCATACACTCCTGGCATTTCAGCCGTCTCACCACCAATCAAGGCACAATTTGCCTCACGGCAAGCAGCCGATATACCCCTCACAACTTCTGCCACGATTTCAGGGTTAAGCTTTGAGCAGGCAAAATAATCCAGGAAGAATAGAGGTCTGCCTCCCTGCACCAGAATATCATTAATACAGTGATTTACAATATCTTGTCCAATGGATGCATAGCTCCCAACTTCGGCGGCAAGCATCACCTTGGTCCCCACTCCATCTGTCGATGCCACCAGAACTGGCTGCCGCATACCCTTTAACTCGCCAGCCTCAAACAGCCCACCGAAGGAGCCTATTCCTGCCAATATCTGCGGCCCATAAGTTGACTGAACTGCCGCCTTCATGAGATCCACAGCGCGGTTGCCAGAATCGATGGAGACTCCCGAGGCAAGGTAAGCAGG
>Ga0172363_10000911_pt1 | contig 23239 bp, 14 predicted proteins | sample LakKivs2_kivu2a2_FD_114541 | JGI IMG/M metagenome (GOLD analysis project Ga0172363, IMG submission 114541) | Sediment microbial communities from Lake Kivu, Rwanda - Sediment s2_kivu2a2 | ecosystem: Environmental > Aquatic > Freshwater > Lake > Sediment | place: Rwanda: Western Province, Lake... | reverse complement strand
GGGAGAGAAGACGGTCTTATATCCAAAAGGCCATTCCCTGATCAGTGGCAAACCGCCCACATAACAGGTAAAATGAGAAACACTCATCCTGGCACTATGGTACCCGAGGATAATGTTCCCCATTCCGGGAGATACACCACAATCGACAACTGCTGTGACAGCACGTTCCTGTGCAAGGTTGTCAAGCATGAAATAATCCTCCGGCATGAAAGAAATATCAACAATGTTTTTCCCTGCCTCAATAACTGACCGTAGGGTCTGGTAGCCCATATTCCCGGGCAGTGCACCGATCACAAGGTCATAATCCCTGATAACGTCAGAGACCACACCGGGTGCGGAAAGATCAGCTTGCAGAGTATTTACATGAGCTTTCCTCAGTTTGTCAAACGATTCAGTACAAATATCGGCAGCAGTGACTTTATATCTTGCGGCAAGATCAATGGCAATGGCCGATCCGACAAGCCCTCCACCGAGAACAATAATCTTTCCTGGCATCTTTTTTACAAATTCCTCTGTCCATGTCACGCAAGATAAATAAATAACATTAATTTGGTGAGATCATTTTTGATCATTTACTATTTTTAAATCTTTGATCTGAAGGAACTGTAAACTAAAATTTTCTAACCATGTCAGATAATTCATCTGTAACCAGGCGGTTACACGGAGAGCCTCCAAAAATAGGTATCAGACCGATCATTGATGGACGTCTCGGGGGTATCAGGGAATCACTGGAGAACCAGGTCATGACAATGGCACAGAATGCAGCGAACCTGCTGAGTTCCAACCTCAGGCATGCAGATGGATCACCTGTTGAATGTGTTATTGCTGACCGCTGCATTGGTGGCGTGGCAGAGGCAGCTATGGCAGAGGAAAAATTCTCGGGAACAGGAGTGGGCGTATCACTGACCGTGACACCATGCTGGTGCTACGGAAGTGAAACGATTGATATGAATCCTCAGAGGCCGAAAGCAATATGGGGTTTTAATGGTACGGAAAGACCGGGTGCAGTGTACCTGGCGGCAGCATTGGCCGGACATAACCAGAAGGGTCTGCCTGCCTTTGGCATATATGGGAAAGATGTCCAGGACGCAGGAGACCCGGCAATACCTGGGGATGTAAAGGAAAAGTTACTCCGGTTTGCCAGGGCAGGACTGGCAGTGGCAACAATGAAGGGGAAATCCTATATGTCGCTTGGCTCTGTCTCAATGGGAATAGCCGGTTCAATTGTCGATGAACGTTTTTTCCAGGATTACCTGGGAATGAGGAATGAATATGTTGATATGTCGGAGATATTCCGCCGTGTGAATGAAGGTATATATGATAAAAAGGAATTTGAAAAAGCATATCAGTGGGTGCGCAAAAACTGCAGGGAGGGAGCAGATCTGAATCCTCCGGCAAGGCAACAGAACAGGGAGAAAAAAGACCAGGTGTGGCAATATGTTGTGAAAATGACCCAGATCATCAGGGATCTGATGATCGGCAACCCTGCACTGCTCGAAGCAGGCTATGGCGAAGAAGCCCTTGGGAGAAATGCTATTGCAGGCGGGTTCCAGGGACAACGGCAATGGACAGACCATCTGCCAAACGGGGATTTTCCGGAAGCCATGCTGAACTCATCCTTCGACTGGAACGGTATCCGCCAGCCTTTCATCGTGGCTACGGAAAATGATTCCCTGAACGGTGCAGTGATGCTTTTCGGCCACCTGCTGACCAACACCGCCCAGATATTCGCAGATGTGAGGACCTATTGGAGCCCTGAAGCAGTTAAGCGGGTTACCGGTAAATCACTCCCCGGAGATGCGGCTCAGGGATTGATTCACCTGATCAATTCAGGCTCAGCAACGCTCGATGGTACCGGGCAGCAGGAGCGGGACGGCAAACCGGTCATGAAACCTTTCTGGGAAATCTCTGCGGAAGAAATGAAAAAATGCCTGGATGCCACGACCTGGTATCCGGCAACGCTCGAATATTTCAGGGGTGGGGGGTATTCATCTAATTTTCTTACCCGCGGTGGCATGCCCGTGACTATGTCAAGGGTGAACCTTATCAAAGGGATAGGCCCGGTTTTGCAGATAGCTGAAGGATCCAGTGTTAACGTGGATCCTGAAGTGCATTCAGTACTCAATAAAAGGACAGACCAGACATGGCCGACAACCTGGTTCGCTCCGGACCTGACAGGGAAAGGAGCATTCAGGGATGTTTATTCAGTAATGGCCAACTGGGGTGCTAACCATGGGGCAATAAGCTTTGGACATATAGGTGCTGATCTTATTACCCTTGCATCACTGCTTCGCATACCTGTCTGTATGCATAATGTTCCTGAAGAAAAGATCTTCAGACCTGGCGCATGGAACGGTTTTGGCATGGATCCCGAAGGCTCCGACTACAGGGCTTGTGCAGTATATGGACCATTGTATGGTTAAAATTTTCAGGCAGTAATAATGAATATAACAGGGCGATCGTTGACAGCAGGCAGGGTGACAGTTATACTGGTGGCGATCTTTATGGTTTCCTTTCACCTGTCCTGCTCCAGGAAAACAGATAAACAGGAAAACGTGATAAACATGGATGGACAAACATTTAAACAAGGCACCTTCGGGTACGATCTGGCATTTCTGGAAAAGTATATCCATCCTGTCATCCTGAAAAATGAATCAGGCAATGCACAGGTTATTATATGTCCCGAATGGCAGGGTCGTGTTATGACAAGCACGGCAAAAGGCCATGGAGGATATAGCTTCGGCTGGATCAACTACGGACTGATACGTTCAGGGAAATTGCAGGAGCACATAAATGCCTTCGGGGGAGAAGACCGCCTGTGGCTGGGTCCGGAAGGCGGACAATTTTCCTGGTATTTTAAAAATGGAGCCTCCTTTGATTTTGAGAACTGGTTCGTACCCCGGGCAATTGATACGGAACCTTTTGATCTTATCGGGTCAGGAACAGGTTTTGCACAGTTCCGGAAAGATATGCACCTTGTTAATTATTCCGGGAAAGAGTTCAATATCAGGATAGACCGTAGTATTTACATCATGGATATGAAGCAGGTGGAAGAATCGTTTGGTATTGCCATCGACAAAAGTATTGCTGTCGTTGCCTATAAAGGTGAAAACAGGATTACCAATACCGGGAATTTTGCCTGGACAAAGGAAACAGGTATGCCTTCGATCTGGATACTCGATATGTTCAGCCCTTCACCGGAGGTGACTGTCGTCATACCCTTCAGGAAAGGTCCTGAGTCAGCTCTCGGGAAAATAGTTACCGATGATTATTTCGGGAAAATACCCTCTGACCGGCTGATAACAGGTGATTCATTGATCTATTTCAAGGCGGATGGGAAATACAGGAGCAAGCTGGGGATCAGTCCACTCCGTGCTCTTCCTGTTGCGGCCAGTTATGATGCGGATAATAAATCCCTGACGATTGTAAGCTTTTCCCTTCACGAAGGAGTGACAGACTATGTCAACAGCCTGTGGAAAATACAGGAAAATCCGTTCAGCGGGGATGCGGTGAATTCATACAACGACGGACCGCTTGCAGACGGAAGCCAGATGGGTCCATTCTATGAGATCGAGAGTTCATCCCCGGCAGCTGCACTGGAACCCGGACAGGATCTTGTTCATGTGCACAGCGTGTTCCATTTCCAGGGCGAAGAAGAAAAACTTTCGGTGATCACCAGGAAAATCCTTGGCGTTTCTGTCGGAAAAATAAAAAACATTTTTAAGTAACCGAAAATTATTTAGCTGTCAGGATATCAATAATAATAACCTGTTATTTTAACAACTCGAACTAATTAATATCAATTATCATGGCAACATTAGATTGGATAATACTGGTTTTATTTTTCACCTGTCTCATTGGGATTGTTATCTGGGTAATAAAACGCAAAAAGGATGATACAAGCGATTATTTCCTTTCAGGACGAAGTGAAATGTGGCTGGCAGTCGGTGCGGCAATTTTTGCTGCAAATATAGGCTCTGAGCATCTTGTCGGCCTTGCCAGTGCTGGTGCAGAAAGCGGAATGGCTATGGCTCACTGGGAAATGCATGGGTGGGCGATCCTGATACTGGGTTGGGTCTTTGTACCTTTCTACTCACACAGCCGGGTTTTCACCATGCCTGAATTTCTGAAGCTGCGTTATACACGCGATACAAGCTCTGCCCTTTCAATTATCACACTGATCAGTTATGTTTTAACGAAAGTATCAGTAACTGCTTTTACAGGTGGCATTTTTCTCCAGTCGGTACTTGGTATCGATTTCTGGTACGGAGCAATAGGTCTTGTGCTGCTGACGGGAATATTCACTGTCCTGGGCGGCATGAAAGGTATTATGACCATTTCAGTGATCCAGACTCCAATTCTTATCCTTGGTGCCATAACAATTCTTGTTCTCGGTTTGCTTAAGGTTGGGGGCGGAGGTATTCTTGAGGGCTGGCAAAAGCTTGTGGAACTCTCCAGCGCGAACGGCGCGACCAATATGCATCTTTTCCATTTTGATAAAGCTGACCGCTGGTATAATGAATTCCCCGGCGCAAGTGTGTTTTTTGGTGCCGCTATTATCGGCCTCTGGTATTGGTGCACCGATCAGCATATCGTGCAAAGGGCCCTTGCAGCAAATAACCTGAGGCAGGCACGCAAAGGAACTATCTTTGCAGGCTTTCTTAAACTCCTGCCGGTTTTCATGTTTCTGATTCCCGGTATGATAGCTGCTGCCTTGAGAGCCCAGGGTGTGCTTGCATTTACTGATAATGATGAAGCATACGGTACACTGGTAGGCACCTTATTGCCGATGGGCGTAAAAGGCATCGTGGTCGTGGGATTTATTGCTGCCCTGATGACTTCCCTTGCCGCACATTTTAACTCCTCTGCAACCCTTTTTACCATCGATTTCTATAAGCAATACCATCCCGAAGCAAGTGAACACCGCCTGGTTGTAATAGGACGTGTAGCTACCATTACGGTTGTTTTGTTAGGACTGGTATGGATCCCCATAATGAAGGATATCGGGAATGTGCTCTATGAATATTTGCAGAAAGTGCAGTCACTTATAGCACCGGCTATTGCTGCTGTATTTATTGTCGGCGTATTTAACAAGAGAATAACTCCCAAGGCAGGACAGTGGGGCTTAATCATTGGCGCCCTGATTGGTTTCGCCAGGCTTTGCCTGATGATTTTTGATCCGGGTTCACATTATGATAAGATAACGGAACGGTTGATCACCGATCCATCACTCCGCTCAGGAATATTTACCATCCTCAATATTAACTGGCTGCATTTCTGTATCGGCTTATTCTTTTTTACCATATTGCTGATGATTGTGATCAGTTTCTTCACACCAAAAGCCAGGGAAGAGCAGCTGCAGGGACTGACCTATTTCTCTCAGACATCTGAACAGATGAGGGAAACCAGGGAAAGCTGGAGTACAATCGACATCGTCACAACACTTATTGTAGTTGCTGCATGTGTCGTATTTTATATCTATTTCTGGTAGAGAAACATAAATACAACGGACAGCTGCATATCACAGATTATTCATACAGATATAATACAGTTTATTGAAAAGAGTCGTGGGTGCCCCCTGAGGTACCCACGACTCTTTTCAATCTCCGGCTGGCGGATTCAGGGATCAGTGCTTTCGCAAGCGCTGTCCGCGCGTCGCCAAAGCTTTAGCGGAGGCACAATCCGCTAACTGGGGGATGAGCCGCTGCCCTGGGGTTCATATCAATTGATTGCCTGATTCATTGAAGGATCCATCAGTAGGCGTATAAGCGGGTAGGCGATCTGATTTAATACGCTGGTTGTCGGACGAGAGGGTATGGTCAAATTCCCCGCAACTTCCGCGAGCGCTAAAGCTGCTCAGCGAAGGTGCTGCTCTGGGATTTAATATCATTTGTATTTTTCCCTGAGCCTTGAGGAGAAATTAAAATTCAGGATTTGAACAGAAGATAATATTTGAAATTCATAATGTTCAACTTATAAAATAAGATGAACTATCATAAATAATATGTTATAAATATCTTTAAATCAGAAAATAACTAATTAATTGAAATAAATAAACGTACGAAAAATGTACGAAAAATTTTGGAAATAATAAAATATTGTATTATTTTCGCACCATGAGAGTCCATTTTTATCTTGACCGGCACGTGGGTAAAAAGAAAAACCTGCCTGTTTTCCTTCATTTCTGGAACCATGGAGAATTGCTGCGGGTATCGACCGGTGAGCATTGTGACACCGATAAATGGAACGTGAATAAAGAAAGGGTTAAAAAACATATTGCCGGTGCACATGAGATCAACAAAATACTGGACACACAGCAAAATGAAATTATACGGTTTGTTAGGAGGGAAAAAGCATCAGGCAGAACATGTACTGTAAATGATCTGAAACAAAATCTGGGTTTCCTGGCAGGTAGAAAACCGGGATTTTTTCAGGTATGGGATGAGTTTACCGAAGCGCACAGGGAGAAAAACGCCTGGAGCAATAACACTCATGAGCGTTTTAAAGTCCTGAAAAATCATTTGCTTTCCTTTAATGAGAAACATGCCGTAAGATTTGAAGGTATGGACAGAAAATTCATGGAACAATTTGTCAGCTACCAGCATGAAAAGGGACTTGGTTCAGCTTATATAAGGAAAAATTTGGATAAGCTCAAATGGTTCCTTAACTGGGCCTCCATAAAAGGACATAACAGGAACCTGGCTTACAAAAAATTCAGGTTCGGGAAAAAAGAACCTCCTATTGCCCCCAAACGTGATGTATACCTTACTCCCTCAGAACTTGTGCGTGTGCTTGGACTTAAACCTGACAGCAAGAGAACAAGGGTGGTCAGGGATGCCTTTTGCTTTGCCTGCCTGACAGGATTGAACTACGCTGAGCTTGTTCAGTTGAAAAGAAAAAATATAGTTGATAACAAGCTGAACTTCAGTCCACGGAAAACGAACAGGAATATTACTGTCGAACTGATCGACGTACCTGTGAAAATTGCTGGTGAATACAGCAGGCAAAATAGTAAAAACTTATTTAACCTTCCAGGTATACAGGTGTTTAACAGGATATTAAAGGATATCGGAAAAGAGGCAGGGATCAATGAACGGATATTCATTAATAATTCAGATGGAGGAAGTGAATATTTAAAATGGCAATTATTATCCTCGAAAGTATCCAAAAGGACTTTTATTAACCTGGGGGTAGGACAGGGGATCGGTCTGGAGGTAATGTCCGGGTTAACGGGTTACACTTCCTCTACACTGAATAGATTTTATTCTGTACCTGCGGATACATTAAGCAGGGAAATAAGGAAACTTAACATAACAACCACCAATAATTAATAACTGATAAAATGGATAATTATAACAGCGAACTTGAATTACACTCGAGAATTTCAGGGAAGATCTATCGGACCCTGGAGGAGATTTCGGATGAGGGCGAAGAGGGGAACATCAATACACATACCGCGATACGGATCATCAGGCAGGTTAAGAATTTCAATTTTAACCGTTCAATAATCATTGAGCGTCTGAAGTCAGGAACAATAACCGATAAAGAATTTCACAAATTGCTCACAAGGGAAGGGCAGAAATGTATTGATTCGATTAATATCATTGTGGCAGAATCTGCCCAATCCGTTCCTGCCTGATAAATAAGTGTGAACGTTTCCTGATCCCGGATCCGTCCCTGGCATGGCCATTTTTAACTAACGGTTGCCCCTGTATCTCTCAATAATGCTCCACCCGCCGGGTAATGCTGAATTATCCCGGCGGGTTTTCTATTCCGTAAGCCTCTACTGATTCGTAAATACAGCTTATTTTTACCTGTTTTCTTTTTTTCTATCTTTGTACCATCCATGGACCCGTAGCTTAATTGGATAGAGCACCTGACTACGGATCAGGAGGTTGGGGGTTCGAGTCCCTTCGGGTTCACAAGGAGAGATAAAGCCGTCCCCCGAGTGCTCGGGGGACGGCTTTATAATTGTTCGTACAGAATTATTAAAAAATCTCTTCAATAATTACTGATTTCAATTACAATATATATTATCTTGAATAATGATTTTATTACATTAATTCCGATATTATATGAAACCTCCATTCTGGACAATAATACTCCTCCTCCTGGCAGCCTGCTCGAGACCGGAACAGAAAAACCTTGTCAACCCGGTAACAAAAGAAAATTTATTAACCGGTACCAAAGACTGGCTGATAAAAGTTAAATATGATACCTGTTATCCCCCTGAGCATGCATTTTGCAGAAGACCCCAGGTTGAAGGCTATTGTTCAGAAACCAGTGTCAGAAGCGGAGACACCTTATCACTGTTTGTCAGCACAGATCCCGCATCGGAATTTACAATAGATATCTACCGGATGGGATATTATCATGGTAAAGGGGGGAATCTGAAAAAAAGTATCGGTCCGCTTCAGGGTTTCACACAAAAGTCCCCCAATCCTGATCCCGTGACAAACTTTTTTGAATGCGACTGGAAAGTAACCTGTAACCTGGTTATTCCGGATAATTGGTTAAGCGGTGTTTACCTGTGCAAACTGACAACCTTACCTGAGAAATATCAATCATACATTATATTTATTGTCAGGGATGACCGGAAGGCCGACTTTATTTTCCAATGTTCGGATCTGACCTGGCAGGCATACAACAGATGGCCATACTGGCATAGTCTTTATGATGAGGCTCATTATCCCTGGAAGGGAGCTTCGGAAACAACTATTACACGTGCCAGTTTTGACAGGCCATATGCCCTGTATGTAAATCTTTTGCCAAGCGCTTTCAATCCCCTTTCCAACGGTTCAGGTGAATTCCTGTTGTGGGAATTTCCCCTTGCTTTCTGGATGGAACAGGTTGGTTATGACGTGACGTATATCTCCAACATTGATACCCATGCTGATCCTGAAGGACTACACAGGGCAAAAGCCTTTCTTTCAGTAGGCCATGATGAATACTGGACCTATGACATGGTCAGAAATGTCAGTAATGCACGCGACAAAGGTGTCGATATCCTGTTCCTGAGCGGAAATTCCGTTTCAGGTGCTGTTTACCTCGAGCCCTCAACAGATAACAGGCCCAACCGGGTCATAGGCAGAACCACCGGACCCGATCTTAATGATACCAGTCTTATGGGGGCCACCTCATTTGGAGTAGGTTATGGCAGTTTTATATGCAAGGAACCAACCCATTGGATCTTTAAAGGAACAGGTATGCAAAAGGGAGACAGTATCCCCAAACTTATCGGCTGGGAATATCATGGTCGACCTACAGGAAGTCAGAAAGACCTGCTGGTCCTGGCCGAAACAAAAGTCAATCCTTATCAGTTTGGGAGTAAGGATGCTGCTCCATATGTCGCTACCATCTATACTACAGAAGGCGGCAGCTTTGTCTTTAATGCAGGAACCTGCTGGTGGGTGCAGTTGTTAGCCAAAACGCCTGCGTATCAGCATCCCATGCGTGAAAGGGAAGTTATTGATTTTTCCAGACCAGATCCCCGTATTCAGCGGATGACACTTAACCTTTTTGAAAAAGCAATAGCTGATTAAAGTGAATAGTGAGTAGTGAGTAGTGAGTAGAAAGAAGGCTGACAGACTGTAGGAAGAAAGTGAATCGTGAGTCGAAAAAAGGCTGTTAGACTATAGGCCTTTAGGCTGTTAGGAAGAAATAAGAACATGGAACATGGAACCCTGCCCGAACGTACCCTGCTCCGCCAGTTGACGGATCAGGCAGGAGTTCGGTACGGGCGGGCTGGAACTTGGAACTATTCTTCCCCTACCTAAAAGCCTGAACCTTGAACTTTTCACCGTTTGGAATTCCCGCCGGAGGCGGGACTGCAAAGCAGTATTCCACAGTGTAAACTTTGAACCTTGAACCTTGAACCTGTTTAACCTAATCCCCATACCATGAGACTTAAATTCTTCACCCTCCTGATGCTGACAATCACCGGCATCGCCTGCACACACAGGCCAGCTGTTGATGAAACCATTTACATATCACGTGATATGACGGGCTGGATACCCTATACCTGTAACATGATCGAGAAAGGATCCGCCCTCGATATGTCTTTCCTGTTACATCCCCCCTCCGGGAAAAATGGTTTTCTTACGGTCAAAGGAGAAAAGTTCTTTTTTGACGATGGCACGCAGGCCCGCTTCTGGGGGGCTGACCTGGCAGGTGAGGCATGCTTTCCCGATAAGGAAGACGCTGAACGGCTCGCTGATCTGATATCAAGGCTTGGCTACAATATTGTCAGGTTCCATCATATTGATGTTGTGGCACCCTGGACAGATAAGGTGATACAGCGGAGCCTGTTTGGCGGACAGCAACCTGTCACAACACGCAGAATTGATCCGGTCATGCTCGATAAGCTTGAATATTTATGGTTCTGCCTGAAAGAGAGAGGAATTTACATCAAGCTCAGTCACCTTTCTTCACGCAAAATTATGAAGGGTGACGGTTTCCCGGGTCCGAATGATGCTTTTAATAATGTAGGTGCAGGCCTTAAGCTGGAAGGTGAGATTGATCCCTTCCTGATCGGGCTGCAGCAGGAATACCTTAAGCAACTGCTGACCCATAAGAATCCGTATACAGGAATGAGTATGGCCGAAGATCCTACCCTTGCCCTGATAGAGATCATTAACGAAGATGCTCTGCTGTATTACGGGGTGGGAGAGGGATTCAGCACAAATTCGGAATATTACAGGAAAATGTTCCGTGAATCATACAATACCTGGCTGAAGAAAAAATACGGATCAACCTCTGCCATTGCCCTGAAATGGTCCTCACCGGATACATCCAGGAAAGGATTGCTTGATGAGGAAAACTTGGGAAAGATGAGTATACAGCTGCTTAAGAATCTTATTTATGGTGATCTATCAGGGTGGAGTGAACAGCGCATAAAGGATAATTACCTCTTTCTGTACGAACAACAGCTTGGCTATTATAAAAAGATGTATGCATTCCTCAGGGAGACAGGTGTAAGATGCCCTGTTACAGGAAGCAACCACTGGATAAATGCACCGGCAGACCTATTGGCTAATACTTATACGGATTTTATTGACAGGCACAGCTACTGGCAACACCCCCAGCATAACTATAACTATGACACAGGACAGGTTGCCGGACCGTTTCCGATGGTGCGTAGTAACTATGCCGGTAATATAGGCAGTCTCGCTACCCGCAGGGTTTACGGATTGCCTTATACCGTATCTGAATGGCACAACCCCCTTCCCAATAAGTTCCGGTCAGAAGGACCTGTAATAATGGCTGCCTATGCATGCCTCCAGGACTGGCACCCGATGCAATATGCCCTGGCCATAACTACATTGACGAATCCCGATATGATCAATTCATTTGAGTATATCTATGACCCATCAGATATGAATGTCATACCGGCTGCATCACTCATGTTTCAACGTGGCGATTTCAGGGAAGCAGACAGGGCCTATTATGATATTATTAATGAAGAGATCGCACTGGAGCCTAAGTCTCCTGTGGGCTTGCATCCATTGATAGCACTGTCAGGCAAATACGGGATCACCTTCCCGGAACGTTTCACGGGGGCACCGGCTGACAAGGATTTATTAAAATATGCCACTGATACTGCTAATCATATATTTAAAACAGAAGCCGATGACCTGGAGTGGGACATCAGGCAGGGACTGGTGGTCTTTAATGCTCCAGGCACGCAGGGCTTCGCTGGTTTTCCTCCCGGGCGACCTGTCGTTTGCAATGATGTCACCATGGACATTGATAACCAGTTCGCCGTGGTTATGGTCAGCTCACTTACCAACAGGCCGATAGCAGAATCTGATCACCTGCTTATAACCACATCAGGCGATTCACAGTGGAAAGGAGTCAAATTCAGTGATAAAGGCAAAGTCATTCAAAGAGGATATCCTCCCTTCCTGATGGAACCTGTCACAGGTACCATTAACTTACGCATAGATAGCGGATGTACGGTATATGAGCTGGGTAGCGATGGCCGACGGTTAGGAGAGATACAGGTCACAGGATCGGGACAGGGCGCCAGCATACGTCTGCAAAAGGATTGCCTGCATTATGAAATAACCTGCGATCCTTACCGGGATAAATAACATAAGGATTGTTGGGAAAAAGTGGATAAACCACTTTCAAAGAATTTTTTTCTCCTGTATCTTTCAGATCCGGAATTTTATCTCATGGCAGGCTTTCATTGCATTAAATATATCCGGTTTATCCGGCTGATTATCCTGTTGTTGCTTATCTGTCCTGGTATGAAGGGACAGCAGGAACAGGAAAATATTCCACTGGCAGACTATCGTAAAGTATCAGACTTTGTGGATGATAATGAGCGTTGTTTTACATGTCATGGTGAATCCATGTATCATTTTACCGACACATCCTCTGACCAGCTCATCGAACGGATGATGTACCACGACAAAGTGATACCGCGTGAACAATTTTATCGTTCCAATCATAAAAGCTTTTCCTGCCTTGATTGTCATTCAGACGGCAACCTTGTGTTTCCCCATCCCAATGAGGCTCATAAATATGAATACAATACCTGCCTGGATTGTCATGGGAATGGAAAGCATTGGGCCCGTTTCAAGTTTGAGGAAATTCAGGAGGAGTATAACCTCAGCATTCATAATCTTAAAGATCCGAAGGGATTCAGTTGCTGGAAATGCCATAACCCTCATACCTATCACATCAGCGTCAGGAATACTAAAAATCTGTCAGCTACCATTGCATATGATAACAACATCTGCCTGTCCTGTCATTCGGGTTTGAACCGTAAGCAGGCACATGATGAACATGACAGCACAAATTTTACCCGGGAGCATAACTGGTTACCAAACCAGGCATTGCATTTCAGGAATGTTCGATGCATTGACTGCCATACACAGATCAATGACAGCATTCTTGTCGCACATCTGGTACTGCCAAAATCTCAGGCCGTGAAGCATTGCAGAGAATGTCATTCGAAGAGTTCCATACTGGCGGGAACACTTTATAAATTTCAGTCAATGAAAGGAAAGAGGGACTATGGATTCTTTAATGCCGTGATCATGAACCAGTCTTATGTGATGGGAGCAAACAGGAATTATTTCCTGGGTACAGCCAGCCTGGTACTTTTTGGACTGGTTTTTACCGGGATAATTGTGCATATTGTTTTCAGGATAGGGAACAGGAACAAAGGTTAAAACTGTCAGATATGATTTATCATTATCCACTGTTTATCAGGCTCTGGCATTTGCTGAATGCCCTGTTCATCCTGGTACTCATAGTGACGGGCATAAGTATGTATTATTCAGGACAGGAACAATTAATATCTTTTGCCACTTCCGTGAAACTTCATAATATTGGCGGCATAGGCCTGACCCTGAGCTATCTCATTTTTTTTGTCGGCAATATGGTAACTGAGAACGGAAAGCATTATAAAATAAAGTGGAAGGGTCTTGGTTCAGACATCCTGCTACAGCTCAGGTATTATCTGTGTGGTTATTTCAGGAAGGGCAAAACACCTTTCCCTGTGACCGGTGATCGGAAATTCAATCCATTACAGGCTCTTTCCTATCTGCTGGCCATGTATGTGGGCGTTCCCCTGCTTTTTTTAACCGGCTGTATCCTTTTGTTTCCGGAAATTATTCCTGGCAGGATCGCTGGCATAAGTGGCATCCTGCTGACTGACCTGTTGCATGTTATTACCGGCTTCCTTTTATCGGTATTCTTTCTGATCCATATCTATATGTGTACCCTGGGTGCCAGGCTTGGGAATAATTTCAGGGCTATCCTTACAGGATGGCAGACAATTGAGAAAGAATAAGCGAATTGTAGTTATTAATATATAAATCCATGGAGGAATTAAATATGAACAATCGGATTAAATCTTCTATCCTTCCTGTTGTCGTGTCTCTTTGTGCGGCTGTGTTTTTATTGTCGTTTGCCTCAGTGCATCGGCAGGAACAATGGGAAGTGCCTGACAGTTATAAAAACATGAAAAATCCGGTCGCAGCGGATTCGGTAAGTATCACCAACGGACAAAACCTGTACAAAAAGCATTGTGCCTCCTGTCATGGCAAATCCGGCCTTGGAGATGGCGCAAAAGCCAGGCAACTCCTTGAAAATCCAGGGGATATGAGCTCAAAGGCATACCAGAAACAAACTGACGGGGAACAATTTTTTAAGACCAAATCCGGCAGGGATGAAATGCCCTCCTATGAGAAGCTCCTGTCAGATAAGGAGATATGGGATATTGTTAACTATATGAGGACATTCGGCAAATAAAATCCTTCCTGTAAATCAATTTTCATGAACTCCATTATGTCAAAGTTACTGTAAGGCAGTAACTTAACGGGACAAACTGTCATATATTCCCTCCAGCCTTGCTTTGGTTTACTTTTTGATATCCACAGGTGAACGCAAACTGACAGACAAGGAAAAGAATAATAATATGGATCTGAATAATTTTACTATTAAATCGCAGGAAGCGGTTCAGCAAGCTTTTAATATTGCCCGTGACTACAATCACCAGGCAGTTGAAACAGGACACCTGTTAAAAGGGATCTTGTCGGGTGCTGAAAGCATTTCCATATACATTCTTGGTAAGCTGGGGATAAACAGTTCAGTCTTTGAGCAGGTACTGAACAGGATCATTGATTCCTATCCTAAAGTATCCGGAGGAGAGCAGTATCTCTCAGGTTCTTCAAGCAGGGCTTTGCAGAAAGCTATGACAATATCAAAAGAACACGGAGACCAGTATGTTTCCGTTGAACACATTATTGCCGGTATCCTTGCAGCCGGTGATGATGTCTCCCGGATGATGAAAGACCAGGGATTCACTGAAGCTGACCTGAAAAAAGCCATCCAGGAATTAAGGAAAGGTTCAAAGGCCGACAGCCAGACAGCAGAAGATACGTTCAACGCACTGAGCCGGTTTGCCATTAACCTGAATGAGATGGCACGGACCGGTAAGCTGGATCCTGTGATCGGCAGGGATGATGAGATAAGAAGGATCCTCCAGATCCTGTCAAGACGGACAAAGAACAATCCTATACTGATAGGTGAACCGGGGACCGGAAAGACAGCTATTGCAGAGGGTCTGGCCCACAGGATCGTTAAAGGGGATGTCCCGGAAAATCTTAAAAGCAAACAGGTCTTTTCCCTGGATATGGGTGCGCTCATCGCCGGAGCAAAATATAAGGGTGAATTCGAGGAAAGGTTGAAGGCTGTTGTCAAGGAAGTGATTGCATCTGAGGGAGAGATCGTACTGTTCATCGATGAGATCCACACTCTTGTCGGTGCAGGCAAGAGCGAAGGGGCAATGGATGCTGCAAATATCCTGAAGCCGGCACTGGCAAAGGGTGAACTGCGGGCTATCGGGGCCACCACCCTGAATGAGTACCAGAAATATTTTGAGAAAGATAAGGCTTTGGAAAGACGGTTCCAGATTGTCATGGTGAATGAACCTGACACCCTGAGTGCTATTTCTATCCTGAGGGGACTGAAAGAAAGATATGAGACGCATCACAAGGTGAGAATACAGGATGATGCTATTATTGCTGCTGTCGAGCTATCCCAGAGATATATCACCGAACGGTTCCTTCCTGATAAAGCTATAGACCTTATTGATGAAGCTGCTTCCCGGCTTCGTCTTGAGATGAATTCAGTCCCGCAGGAGATCGACGAGATTGAGAGGAAAATCAAACAGCTTGAGATCGAAAGGGAAGCTGTCAAGCGTGATGGCAAGACAGAGAACCTGAAGCAGATCAGTGAACAGATTGCTGAACTGGGGGATGAACGTAAAAGACTACGGGCTAAATGGGAGTCGGAGAAAGGGGTCATTAACCAGATACAGAAAAACAAGGAACAGATCGAACAGTTGAAGTTCATCGCCGAACAGGCTGAAAGAAACGGGGATTATGGAAAGGTAGCGGAGATAAGGTATGGGCAGATAAAGGCAGCGGAAGACCAGATACAGAAATTGCAGAAACAATTGAAAAATCTTCAGAAGGATTCAGCCCTTATTAAAGAAGAGGTTGATGCGGAAGATGTTGCAGAGATCGTAAGCCGCTGGACGGGTATTCCTGTGACGAGAATGCTGCAGAGCGAACGGGATAAGCTTTTACAGCTGGAAAGCGAACTGCACAAAAGGGTTGTCGGACAGGAAGAGGCCATTGCCGCAGTGTCAGATGCTGTAAGGCGAAGCCGTGCCGGATTGCAGGATGAGAAAAAACCTATCGGCTCATTTATCTTCCTGGGTACTACGGGCGTGGGTAAGACTGAACTGGCAAAGGCACTCGCTGAATTCCTGTTCAATGATGAAAACCTGATGACAAGGATAGATATGTCTGAATACCAGGAAAGACATTCGGTCTCGAGGCTGATAGGAGCACCCCCGGGATATGTCGGTTATGAAGAAGGTGGGCAGCTGACCGAGATTGTAAGACGTAAACCTTACTCTGTGGTGCTGATGGATGAGATCGAGAAAGCCCATCCTGATGTGTTCAATATCCTGTTGCAGATACTGGATGATGGCCGCCTGACAGATAATAAAGGCAGGGTGGTGAATTTTAAAAATACTATCGTCATCATGACCTCTAATATCGGATCCTACCTGATCAGGGAAAAAATGCAGGGGATCAATGCCGGCAATAGTGAGATTATTTATGAACAGACCAGGGAAGCTGTGCTTGAATTATTGAAACAGTCACTACCACCCGAATTCCTTAACAGGATAGATGAGATAATCATGTTCAAGCCTCTACAGAAAGAAGAGGTAATGGAAATTGTGCGGCTGCAGTTTAATAAGCTACGTTCCTTGCTGAGTGACAAAGATATTGATGTGTCATTATCAGATGAGGCTGTCGGGTGGCTCACCGAACAGGGCTTTGACCCACAGTATGGAGCAAGACCTGTCAAAAGGCTGATACAGAAACAGATAATGAATGAGCTGTCAAAAATGATCATTGCTGGCACCATTGACAGGGGTAAAAAAATCAGGATAGATGTTGAGAAAGGAAAACTGGTTTTCAGGAATCAGCGATAACTGAACCCCGGTTTCTCAAGACCGCCCTGTACTTGATAACCAGTATCGGTACAGTACCTTCTCACCACGAGTTAAACAATTCTATGGGCTCTTTCCCGCAGTTTTTTGATCCGCTCAACTGCAACCGATTCCTTATTTCTACCTGCATAATAATTCTGTCGTAAAGCCTGCATTTCCCGAATTCAGAATTTTATAAAAATCTGTTCTGGAACATTGAAAAATAGCACCAGGTAAGTGAATGGGAGTGAAAAGAATTTTTTAATATTACGCATAAATCCACTCGTTTGCTAATCTTAAAATACTACCATGAAAAAAATCTATTTCCTCTCTTGTTTGCTTCTTGTGGTAAACATTACACTGGCCCAGAATATTTCTATTACCGGGACAGTGACCAGCAAGGCGGATGGGACTCCCATACCTGGCGTTAATGTCCTGGTCAAAGGAACTACAACAGGGACAATTACAGACGTGGATGGACATTATTCGATTTCTGTTCCTCCGGGTGCTACCCTGATGCTCAGTTTCGTTGGCCTGAAGACCCAGGAGATTGCCGTCAGTAACCAGACCATAATTGATGTTGTTCTTGAGACGACCAGTGAATTGGTGGAAGAGCTGGTGGTCATTGGTTATGGTACATCAAAGGTGAAAGACCTTACTTCATCAATCGTGACAGTAAAGGCCGAGGAATTAAGTAAAACTCCTGCTGCGCAGCCATTAGATGCTTTGCAGGGGAAAGTCGCTGGCCTCCAGATTGTAAATAGTGGGGAACCGGGTAGTGCACCGACTGTCCGGATTCGCGGCATCGGCTCTTATCCGGGGGCAAATAACGAAAGTCCCCTGTATGTTGTTGATGGTATGTTCTTCAATGACATCAATTTTCTGAATACTTCGGATATTGCTTCAATAACCGTACTTAAAGATGCAACTGCTGCTGCAATTTATGGAGTCAGGGCAGCAAATGGCGTCGTGCTAATTGAGACGAAATCCGGTGTTCTGAATCAGAAAGCACAAATTTCCTATGATGGCTATTACGGGGTTCAGGTTGCTCAAAATGTGATGAAGATGGCCAATTCAGAACAATTCACAAATATGGCGAATGAATCCGGTTCAGCTGCAGATTCAATTTTTATTCTGAATGCCATGCAACGTTACGGCAGAAGCCGGGTAAATTTCAACGTGCCTGCAGTGAATACCGATTGGTACAAAGAAATTCTTCGGCCTGCATCCATTCAGAGTCATAGCCTGAGTATTTCGGGAGGGAGCGAGAGAGCTTCCTATTCTATCGGAACAAATTACTTTTTTCAGCAAGGGATCCTGGATATGAAAAATGAATATCAGCGTTATAACCTGCGTTCAAAAATTGATTACAAAGCAACAGACTGGTTGACTATAGGAGGGAATATGATCCTGAGTAATGCTAATAAATATGAACCACAGGATGAAGCATGGCACACTGCATATTATGCGGTTCCTGTAATGCCGGTTTTTGATGAAAATAATGCGAATGCAGAACCAATAAAATATGCCGCTGCAGATCTGCTGGGTTACCGTGATGGTAAAAATCCATTCCTGGCTATGACCTTCAACGAGAATCTTCTCAAATCGATGGATATGTTAACCAACTTCTACCTGAAAGTTGATTTTATTCCTGAAAAATTATCCTTTAAAACAACTTACAATCAAAGCATTCTTTCAGGCAACAGACGTGAGGTTGCATTACCTTACTATATAAGCAATACCACACAGAGAGCGGATGCGACCGTTACCAAAACCGCAGAAACCTGGAATAATATCTTCTGGGATAATGTGCTGACATATACTGACAACTTCGCTACAAATCATAACCTGGTTGTCATGGCAGGTAGTTCTTTCAGGCAGGAGAACTATTCCAATCTCAAGGCGCAGGGAGTCAATTTCCCGATAGATCCGAAACAAGCCTGGTATATAAACCTGTCCGAAACAGTTCCGTCTGACCAGGTTAGCGATGACGGGCGCAGACAATATGGGCTGTCTTATTTTGGAAGGTTATCCTATAATTATAAGTACAAATATTATTTATACGGAACAATGAGGGCGGACGGAAGCTCGAAGTACCAGCAGAAATGGGGTTATTTCCCGTCTGTAGGTTTGGGTTGGGTCATATCAGAAGAAAGCTTCCTGAAGAATATAAGCGCCTTGAATTTCGTCAAATTGCGGGCAAGCTGGGGACAACTCGGTAATGACAAGATTCAGGCCAGTGATGGGGCAATAACCACAACAATAATAACCACGGCTATAAATGATATACTCACCTCGGGAACGATAACCTCAAGCACTTACTCTTCCCTTAAGTGGGAAGTGGTTGAGGAAACGAACTTTGGCATCACATCAAGGTTATTAAATGACCGACTGTCAGTTGATGTGGATTATTTCAGTCGTGATACCAAAAATGCTGTGATCGCTGTGATGATTCCTTCAATCGGTGGCACCATACTTAAGAATGTCGGGGTCATCAGGAACTCGGGCTTTGAACTGGTGGCAAGCTGGAATGATAAGATTTCTGACAATCTGTCCTACACAGTGGGTGCAAACATGTCCACATTGAAAAACGAAACACGTGACCTTTATGGCCAGCCTCACATAGACGGTGGTATGGCTGAATTCCGTCAACGTACTATAGTTGGAGAACCCCTGCTCGCATTTTATGGGCGCCAGGTTCTTGGAGTTTATCAAAATGATGCTGAAGTACAGGCTGATCCGGTTGCAGTGGCAAACGGGCTGGTACCAGGTGACTTTAAATATAAGGATCAGAATGATGATGGAAAGGTCGATGACGATGACAGGGTAGTCCTGGGTTCGTACTTCCCATCCTTTCTTTACGGATTTAATGTTGGACTGACCTGGAAGAATTTTAATCTGACCGCGGATATGATGGGACAGGAGGGGAATAAAATCCTGAACCGAAAACGGGGAGAAGTGATCTGGACTGCTGATGGAAACTGGGATGCGGATATTGCCGTTAATCGTTGGCATGGTGACGGAACTTCAAATAAGTATCCTTCTTCAGCCGGACTGCGTAAGGGTTGGAACCAGAAAATGAGTGATTATTTTGTCGAGGATGGTGGTTTCTTCAGGATCCAGAACGTGCAGTTGAGCTATGATATAAGGGGGAAAGAACTTCTTGGTGCTGAAATGCCTGTTGTTCGGGTATCTCTCACTGCTCTTCGTCCGGTAACTTTATTCAAATATAATGGATTCAATCCCGAAGTGCCAGATGGTGTGGACAGGCAGACATATCCAATACCTGCAGTCTATACTATTGGATTAACTGTTAATTTTTAATCATTAAGAAAATATTGACATGAAACCAATAATGAAATCATTTAGCTTATCTGTTCTTCTTGCTGCCATGCTTGCTTTGGCAGCATGTGAAAACTTATTAAACGAGTTACCTGAGAATAAGGCTTTTACTGAAGTAACAGATTATACAATCACTGAAAATATGATCCTGCCTCTGTTAGGTTGTTATGCAGAATTTGCATGGCGCGGATGGGAAGATTTTCCTCTTATTTCTGTAAGAGGAGATGATGTGAACGCAGGGGGCCTCGGAGATCAGCAGGATTATGCTGAAACGGATAAATATAATTACAACAAGGATTACTGGATGTACAATTCTGTCTGGCAAAATTTTTATTATGATGTTTTTGTCGCTCATTCGACAATAGAACAGATCGAACAGTATAAGGTTTATGCCGATAATAAGGCACTGGCCGATCAGTATATTGCCGAGGCAAAAACCCTTCGGGCCTGGTATCTGTTCCAGTTATCCCGGGTTTGGGGTGGTGCTTTTCTGACAACCAGTTCCGATCCATCCGATCTGCTTGTTATGCAGGTTTCCACCAAAGATGAGGTAATGCAGCATATCTCCGATCAGATGGATGAAGTCATTCCCCTGTTACCGGATCTGAATCCCAACCAGCGTACAGATATTCCCGGTGGAGTAACCAAATATACAGCTCTCGCTATTAAAGCACTGGCCAACCTTGAATTGAAAAATTACCAGGAAGTTGCCGATGCAACTTCTCAGATAATCAGTTCTAAGAAATACAATCTTGACCCGGATTTTTATGAACTTTTTAAAATTAAAGGTAAACTGGACGATGAAGATATCCTTGAGATGCAATATTCTGATTTTGGTCAGGGTTCGGGTGATATGAACACTTATCTTTATGCTTTTTTTGCTCCCCAGGGCTGGACTCCCAAAGTGATTGGAGCAGGTGATGGATGGGGTTTTTATGAACCTACCCTGAAATGGATAAAATTTATGCTCGACAGGGGAGAAACAACCCGCCTTGAAACGAGTGTATTGTTTACAAATCGCGGTATCGCGGAGATTAAAAAAGATCCTGCCTATGCTACCCTGCCAGCCTGGATCTCAAACACGACACCTTCAGGAGACGTGATCAATGATTATGCCCGTGCAATGTTTGCCAGCGGGAAGCATTATCTGCCTTCGGACCAGCTTACCCCGGGGCGCACAGATTATGGATGTAATAATAATTTTAAATGTATCCGCTATGCCGAAATATTACTGATGCATGCTGAAGCACTTACACAGGGAGCCACCGGCACCGGCATGACAGCTGATGAGGCTGTAAATGCTGTACGGGAAAGAGCAGATATGGCCCTGCTGACAGGTGTGACAAACGCGCAGGTAATGAATGAAAAATATGCAGAACTTGCAATGGAATGGGGTACACGCTTTTACGATATGGTAAGGCTCGAAAAATACGATGAATTGAGCTATGAGGGAAGAACCTTTGCTGCGAACCTGAAATTCTTGCCCTACCCGCAAAATCAGGTTGACCTGTTAACTCAACTGAAAGGTAATCAGTGATAATATATAGACCACCAATAAATAAAATAAAATGAAAATATTAAGGTATATATTAGTTTGTACAATTACCTTCGTTTTTGCTGTATCCTGTAACGAAGGAATTGACCCGATTTCTCCCCTGGCGCCAGGCACTGACGAAACAGCACCTACAATATCAATCAGTTCCCCAAGCCAGGGTAATGTGATAAAAGTGCCGGAAGGCAAAGGTCTGATAATTGGCCTCGAGGTAGTCGATGATATTGAGTTATCTTCCGTATCCATAATGCTGGATAGAACTGAAGCTGCAAATATTAACAGCTTCCCTGATTATCGCCGGTTTGCTCCGATAAATGGATATACCCTTAAAGATGTCGGGAATGGTACTCATACATTGCAGATTACCGCCACTGACAAGACAGGGAAAAGTACCTCATCGTCAGAAATTTTTTTTACGGTAATTATCCTCGGTGAATTTGTACCCAAATACGGGGAGATATTTTATATGAGCTTTGATGGCAGTGTTTTTGAGTTTGCCAGCGGGACAGACGCCACAATGGTTGGAACGACCGGTTATGCAGAAGGTAAAGTCGGGCAAGCTTTCGCCGGAGCTACGGATTCATATCTTACATTTCCTATGGCAGGTTTAACCGGTACAGAATTCAGCGCTGAATTATGGATTAATATAAATGCGGTTCCTGATCGTGCTGGCATCCTGACAGTAAGCGCCCCGGATCCGTCCAACCCCACAGCTCCGCTTAATCGCAATTTTGGTTTTAGAATATTTCATGAAGGTAGTGCTACGGCTCAGATAATCAAGCTTAATGTCGGTAATGGTACTGCAGACTCTTGGTTTGATGGTGGTGCAAAAGCTACTGTTAATCCCCAGCAGATAGACTGGATGCATTTAGCATTCACTATTTCGGCTACTCACTGCGTTCTTTATTTCGATGGGGAAGTTGTGTCAGAAGGTGATTTTTATCAACACGGTCCGATTGACTGGACTGGTTGTGAAAATCTTGTCATTGGTTCAGGTGCTCCCTATTTCACAGGATGGAACCACTTTTCTGACCTGAGTCTGTATGATGAATTACGAATCTTCAATAAAGCGCTGACACAGGAAGAAATTCAGGCTATAATAACTGCAGAGCAATAAATCATCTGTGATTCTCTTGCCTTGCGGTTTAATATAATCCACCTTTGCGTTCCGCTTGTGCCTCCGCTAAAGCTTCGGCGATACGCGGACGGCGGACGGGAAGTTTGGTCAAATTCCCCGCAGCTTCCGCGAGCGCTGACTGTGCCTTCGCGTAGCCGCTTCGGCGAAGCAAGGAGCTGCTCAGCGGAGGCGCTGCTCTGGGGTT
>Ga0172363_10000910_pt1 | contig 23248 bp, 23 predicted proteins | sample LakKivs2_kivu2a2_FD_114541 | JGI IMG/M metagenome (GOLD analysis project Ga0172363, IMG submission 114541) | Sediment microbial communities from Lake Kivu, Rwanda - Sediment s2_kivu2a2 | ecosystem: Environmental > Aquatic > Freshwater > Lake > Sediment | place: Rwanda: Western Province, Lake... | reverse complement strand
TGGGTAGGAGTCCTGGCGCTCAGGCCAAAAACAGAGCAAAACATAACAAAAATCGAAGGAGCCGATTTCTTCATGCACATTCACTCCTTTTAGAAAAACTCGAAAGCTTGGGGCAAACGGCAAGAAACAACACGATAACACAGATTGGACGATCCCGCTACTCTATTTCTTCCCTGAAAACCTCAGCCCTTTCCCCTGGCGACCTTTGTTCCCCTAAATTCGGGGGGGCGTTAGGGGGCCCGTTGATTTATTTTTTCGAACTTTTTTTAGGCTTCGATAGTAATATATAATGATAGTGAGGGTACGCATTTTTTGTCCGGAATTAAATGATATCTCCCTATATCTGCATTTTCTCCCCATATCTAAGCATGTCTGCCCATAACTCTGAGAATCAAGGAGGTCACATGGACAATCTGGAGCCTCGTCGCCTGATGGACAGGCGGAGCTTCCTTAAAAAGGGGATGCGAACGGGAGCGCTTGTCGTTTCCTACCCGATCTGGAAGCATCTCGCCGGAAAAGAAACAGAGGCGCTCATGACTGCGGACTCTGGGACTCTCCCCGGACTCGACAAAGACAGCCTCAGGAAGCTACTGGAGGCCTGCCTCGGCCGGGGCGGGGATTTCGCCGACATCTACTATGAGCGGACCGTCACCAATAGCCTCTCTCTGGATGAGGATAAGATAACAACCGCAACCCGCGGGCTGGACATGGGGGTCGGGTTCCGAGTCATCCAGGGAGAGAAGACGGGCTATGCCTTCTCGGACGACCTGGATTTCGCCCGGCTCAAGGAGGCGGCAGAAACGGCGGCTCTCATCGCGTCGGGCGCACTGAAGCGGCCGCCTCAAACGCTCACGCCCCTCTCCCCTCCCTCCTATTACCTGGTCAAGGTCTCTCCGGACTCCATTGCGTCGAAGGAAAAGGCCGCCCTCCTCATCAAGGCCAATGCGTCGGCCCGTGCTCTTGATGGGAGAATCACCCAGGTCGGGGTTGGTTTCTACGACATCAACAAGAAGATCCTGATCGCCAACTCCGAGGGGCTCTACGTCGAGGACACACAAACTCTCTCCAGCTTTGGCGTGAGCTGCGCCGCTCTGGAAGGCACTCAACGGAGCATGGGCTACGAATCGAAGGCCGGGTCGCTCGGTTTCGAGCATTTCAACCTGGCGCTGGCTGAGGAATACGGACGCAAGGCCGCCCAAATGGCCATCCGGACTCTTCCGGCAGAAGACGCGCCGGCCGGCGAGTTCCCGATCGTCATCGCGGCCGGCTACGGAGGGATCTTCTTCCATGAGGCCATCGGCCACAGCCTCGAGGCGGACGGCATCCGGAAAAAGACCTCCTGTTTCTGGGACAAGCTGGGCCAACCGATCGCTTCCTCCGTTGTCACCCTGGTCGATGACGGAACCTACAAGGGCGGCTGGGGAAGTGTGAATGTCGACGATGAGGGCTGTGTCGGGAAAAACACTGTTCTCATCGATAAGGGCATTTGCGCCGCTTTCATCCAGGATAGGCTCAATGCCGGGCTGATGAAAATGAGCCCATCCGGCAACGGCCGCCGTGAATCCTATCAGTTCTATCCCATACCGCGAATGACAAATACCTATTTGCATGCCGGCGAGTCGAATCCTGAGGACATCATCAAGACCGTGGACAAAGGCATTTACATCGCCAAAATCGGCGGCGGAAACGTTCAGCCGACGACCGGACGGTTCGTCTTTTCGGTGACCGAAGGCTATATGATCGAGGGCGGCCAGGTCAAGCAGCCACTCAAGGGGATTATGCTCATGGGCAGCGGCCAGGAAGTCCTCAAGAATATTTCCATGGTCGGAAACGACCTCCTGGTCATCGGCGGAGGAAGCTGCGGCAAGGACGGCCAGTCCAAGCCCGTCGGGTTCGGGAACCCCACCCTCAAGGTTGACAGAATCACGGTCGGCGGAAAAAAGGCTTAACGGAGAATGACTATGGATCTTAAGAAAATCGGTGAAGACGTCGTCAAGAGCGCCCTGCGGCACGGTGCCGATGAGGCGGAGGCCGTCATCGAGAATATCAAAGAATTCAACGTCAACGTGCGAAAGGGCGAGGTGGAAAGGCTCCAGAAGTCCGTCTCCAAGGGCCTGGGCTTGCGGGTTTACATCAACAAGGCCCTGGGGTTCTCATACACTTCGGATATGTCTCCAGAGTCTCTGGATGAAACGGTCAGGAGGACGATTGACCTGGCCAGGATCACGGAGTCGAAGCCCTGGCAGGGATTGCCCGACTTCGGACCGAAGCCTTTGGCAGAGCTTGACCTCTACGACCCCGAAATCGCCTCTGTCCCTGATGAAAAAAAGATCGCAATCGCCAAAGAAGTCGAGCGGATTGCCATGGCCCAGGACAAGCGCATCACCAACAGCGAAGGCGGCTCCTTTTCCGACACGGAACGGGAGGCCGGGCTCTTCAACTCCAAGGGCATTTCCTGCATCCTTAAGGAGACGAGATGCGGATTCAGCGCTTATGTCATTGCCGGCGAAGGCGACCGCATGCAGGGCGGCGGCTGGTCGAGCAATAAGAGATTTTTCAAGGAGCTGGCGCCGGTGGAGGATGTCGCCAAAAGGGCGGCTCAGCGGGCGGTCGAAATGCTGGGCGCGAAGCCGGTTGAAACGAAAAAAGTGCCGGTGATCTTCGACCGATATGCGGCTCCCTCTTTCTGGATGGGGATCCTTTTCTCCCTGAACGGAGATGCTGTTTTCCGGAAGACGACTTTCATGACCGAAATGCTCGAGAAACAGATCTCCTCGCCGCTCATCACCGTCCATGATGACCCAACCCTGCCTCGTTTTGTGGGTTCGGTACCTTTTGATGGGGAGGGGAACGTCACCCGGAAGACGACCATCATCGACAAGGGGATCCTCAAGACTTTCTACTATGATTCTCAGACTGCCCGAAAGGCCGGAGTGAAGGTCCACACCATGGCCCGGCGGTACGGGTACAAGGGCGGGCCCTCGGCGGGCTTTCTCTGCATCATGGTCGAGAATGGAGCTGATCAGCCGGCAGACCTTATCCGGGATGTCAAGGAAGGGCTCCTGGTCACAGGCATGAGAGGCTCGGGAACGGACGTCACCACGGGAGCCTTTTCGGTCGGCTGCAGCGGATTCTGGATCGTGGACGGCGCCAAGGCGTTTCCTGTAGACGGTGTCACTCTAGGAGGAACGACTCTTGAAATCCTCAAAGCGATAGACAAAGTGGCCAACGACCTGGACCTGCGGGGCAGCCTGAACAGCCCCTCTTTCCGCGTGGCCGAAATCACCGTCGGAGGGAAGAAGGCCTAGCCACTAACCCCACTTTTGACAGGAAAGTCCCTTGGATAAGAGGATTGTATTCTGTTTTTGCTCTATTCAACTTAGCGTTAGCTGTGGCGGTTTCAGCCCCGCATCGGCCAGATAGGCCAGGGCTCGGACGAGGTTACACGACCTTTTCTTGGCCCCGTTTCTTCAAGGCTTCGATGACCTCTTTAACGCGCTGATCGGCCTTACTGTTGCAGACGAGAAGAGCATCCTTTGTGCCGACGATGATCACGTCCTTGAGGCCCACGGCGACCGTCAGCCGGTCCGGGCTATAGACCAGGCAATCGCGCGAATCCAGAAATAGCCCCTGGCCGCGCACGGCATTCTCCGACTTGTCTTTCGGCCAGATGTCGGCCAGCGATATCCAGGAGCCGACATCGGACCAGCCGAAGTCGCCCTCGGCCATCAGGACGCCGTCGGCCTTCTCCATCAGGGCATAATCAATCGAAGTCGCCGGAATCTCCCGGAAGACGGCGGCGATGCCCCGCTGATCATCGGCTTTGATCCTCTGCAGCATCCGTTCCCAGTAAGAGAAGAAGTCCGGAGCACACTTTTCGAGCTTCCGGGCAAAAGCCTCCGCTCTCCAGATGAACATCCCGGAGTTCCACCGGTGCCTCCCCTGCTTCACAAACTTCTTGGCCTTCTCCAGGTCTGGCTTTTCCTTGAACCGAAGGACCGGATAGAAATTGACATGCCCGAATCTCCGGCGGCCCCGGCTGGAAAATTGAATGTAGCCGAAGCCCGTGGCCGGATAGGTGGGCGGGATGCCGAAGGTCACGATGACCTCTTCCTGGACTGCGGCCGCGGCCGCTGCCCTGAGCTTCCGGAGATAGACGTCCGGCTTAGTAATCAGGTGGTCGGCGGGAAGGGCCAGCACCACAGACTTGGGATTCCGAAGATAGGCCTGGGCCGTGGCCAGGATGAGCGAGGCCGCCGTGTTTCTGGCCTCCGGCTCAATGAGAATATTTTCCCGCGGAAGGCCGGGGATAAGCTTTTTTATAACCGCTGCCTGGGACCGATTCGAAATCGTAAAGACCGCTTCCGGAGGAAGGAAAGGAGCCAGGCGCTCGACCGTCTCTTCGATCATCGTTTTTTGACCGACGATCGGAAGAAACTGCTTGGGCCGGCTCTGGCGGCTGAGCGGCCAGAACCGGGTGCCGCTTCCTCCGGCCATTATCACGGCGCAGACTCGAGGCCGCCCGCTCATGAGTTCTCCAGCCCTTTGATCGCCTGCTCGAGAGCTGTGCCGACCTCTTTTTTGATGGCCTCGAGGTCTTCCGGGGTGTCGGCTTCGTACCTGAGCACCAGCGCTGCCTGGGTGTTTGAAGCCCGGACGAGCGCCCAGCCCTTGGGGTAGCTCACTCTTATCCCGTCGATATTATTGACCGGATATTTTTTGGCCAGCTCTTTCCTGACTTCGTCCACGATCTTGAACTTCACCTCGTCCGACGCATAAACCCGGATCTCGGGAGTGTAGTATGTTCGGGGGAGGTCGGCCAGCATCTCTGAAAGCTTCTTTTTTGAGCGCGAGACAATCTCAGCCAGCCGGGCCGAGGAGTAGATCGCGTCGTCGAAGCCGAAGAACCGGTCGGCAAAGAATATGTGCCCGCTCATCTCCCCGGCCAGGAGAGCCTTCTCCTCCTTGATTTTTTTCTTAATCAGGCTGTGGCCGGTCTTCCACATGATCGGCCGCCCGCCCAGCTTATTGATCTCCTCATAGAGGAGCTTCGACGCCTTGACCTCCGAGATCACCGCCGCTCCCGGATTCGCCGGGAGGACATCCCGCGAAAAAACGATCATCAGCTGGTCGCCCCAGAGGAGCTTCCCCTGGTCGTCAACGACACCGATGCGGTCGCCGTCCCCGTCATATCCGACTCCGAAGTCGGCGCCTGTCTCCCGGACTTTCTTGATGAGGTCCTCCATAGCCTCGGGCAGGGTCGGGTCCGGATGATGGTTCGGGAATCTTCCGTCCGGCTCGCAGTAGAGCTCGGTCACATCACATCCCAGCTTCCGGAAAATCGGCGCAGCCACAAACCCGGCCGTCCCGTTTCCCGCATCCAGCACGAGCCTCAGCTTCCGATTAAGGCGGATATCCTTGAGCACATAGCTTTCGTATTCCGGAATGATATCATAGGTAGAGCGCGTCCCCGACCTGCCGCTGATCAGCTTGCCCTCTTTGAGAATCCGATAAACCTGCTGAATGGTTTCGCCGTAGAGAGTCTCCTCCCCCACCATCATTTTGAACCCGTTATACTCAGGCGGGTTATGGGAACCGGTTATCATCACGGCGGCTTCGTTTTTCTTGTAGAAGACGGCGAAATAGAGAAGCGGCGTCGGGACAAGCCCGATGTCGATGACGCTGCAACCCGTCGAAAGGAGGCCCCGGGTAACGGCCTCTGAGTAGGCCGGCGAGCTCAGCCGGGCATCACGTCCCAGGACCGCCTGCTTCTTTCCGTGCTCGCGGAAGTAAGTCCCAATCCCGCGGCCCAAATATTCGACAAACTCGAGCGTGAGGTCTTTGTCGACGATCCCCCGGATGTCATACTCCCTGAAGATCTTCGGGTTGATGTCCACGTTCTCCTCCCTCCGAGCTTGCGGCCCGGTCTGCCGGACCCCTAACCGATATTCCGGAAAGACAGGCTCTTTACTTTTTCTTCGACCTCAGCCCACTTGCCCTGGGCGTCGAGGATAAACTCGATGAACTCCCGGACTGCTCCCCGGCCTCCGGGTTGTCGGGAAACGAAATGGCAGCTCTCCTTGACCGCGGGATGAGCATCGGCCACAGCCCCGGCCAGCCCGACCGCCCGGATAACCGCGAGGTCACCCAGGTCATCACCGATATAGGCGACTTCTTCCGGCTTCAGGCTGTGCTTGGCCAGGATCGCCTCGAACACCGGTTTCTTGTCCAATATCCCCTGGTGAAGCTCGTCGATGCGGAGCTTGGCCGCCCGTTTCTCCAGCGCCCGTGACGTTTTGCCCGTAATGATCGCGGTCTTGAAGCCAGCCAGATGCGCCAGGAGAATGCCCAGTCCGTCCCGGACGTTATAGGACTTGACCTCTTCTCCATCAGGGAGGACAAAGATCGCGCCGTCCGTGAGAGTCCCGTCCACATCCATCATGATCATCTTCACCCGGAGCGCTCTCGACTTCCCGTCTGTCATCAGAACATCTCCGTCCGCCAGAGGTCATGCAGGTGGATGATTCCCTCGACCTTTCCCGACCGGTCGGTCACGACGAGCGAGGTGATTTTGCGCTCTTCCATCATGTTCAGCGCCTCGGTGGCCAGCCTCTCCCGGCCCACCGTCACGGGCTTGGCGGTCATGCATTCGGAGGCGGACTTCTGGAAAATCACCTCCTTATACTTCCGCATCATCCGGCGGAGGTCGCCGTCGGTGATGACTCCACAGAGGAGGCCGTCTTCGTCCACCACACAGGTCATCCCGAGCTTCTTGGCGGTCATCTCTTCGATCACCTGGAGCATCGGCGTTCGGGCGAGCACCCGCGGGATCTCGTCCCCCCGGTGCATGAGCATTCCGACCTTGGTCAGCTTCCGGGCCAGGTGCCCCTTGGGATGAAAGAGGGCAAAATCTTCCTCGGTGAACCCTTTTTTTTCCATCAGGGCGATGGCCAGCGCGTCCCCCAGCGCCAGCGCTGCTGTCGAGCTGGCCGTGGGCACCATATCCTTCGGGCCGGCTTCCCGTTCGACTTTGGCGTCAAGGACAATGTCGCTGTACTTGGCCAGCCTCGATTTCCGGTTTCCAGTGATGGCAATGAGCTTGACGCCGATCCGCTTGATGAATTCTAGAAGGTCGATAATCTCCTTGGTCTCTCCGCTGTAGGAGATGGCCAGCACGATGTCATTGGCCAGAATCATGCCCAGGTCTCCGTGGCCGGCTTCGGCCGGATGGATGAACAGGGCGGGCGTCCCGCAGCTGGCCAGCGTGGCCGCGATCTTCCGGCCGATCAGACCCGATTTCCCCATGCCGATCACGATGATGCGGGACTGACTTTCGGCCAAAAGTTCGACCGCCTTGGCAAAGCTCTCGTCCAGGCGGCGGCTCAGGCCGGCAATCGCTCGCCTCTCTATCTCCAGAACGCTCCGTCCGACTTTGATGATCTCGCTCTTCTTCATGGCTTCGTCACCTCGCCGCCAGTTCCTTTTGAAGGAGCGCCTTTTTGATCCGGAGGGCCGACCGCAGGACGTCTTCTAATTTATTTATTTTCAATGAATTATAACGATCGGAGAGGGCCTTCTCCGGGTCTTCGTGGACCTCGATAAAGAGGCCGTCGGCCCCGGCAGCGACGCCCGTACGGACCATTAGCGGGATGAACTCGGCCTCTCCGCCCGAGGCCTCGCCCCGGCCGCCCGGTTGCTGGACGCTATGCGAGGCATCGATCACCACGGGGAATCCCCACCGCTTCATCGTCGGGATCGAACGCACATCGAAAACAAGGTTGTTGTAGCCGAAAAAAGTCCCCCGTTCTGTAAGAATGATCCGGTCGTTTCCCTGGCTGAGTACTTTCTCTATGGCGTTTCCCATTTCCTGCGGAGACAGGAATTGGCCTTTTTTCAGGTTGACGGGTTTTCCGGTTCTGGCCGCTTCCAAGAGGAGGTCGGTCTGACGGCACAGGAAGGCCGGGATCTGAATGACATCGAGAACTTCGGCCGCGCTCGCGACTTGGTTCGTCTCGTGGACATCGGACAACACGGGAATCCCCAACTCTTCCTTGATCCTCCGCAGAACGGCCAGCCCACGCGCGAGGCCCGGGCCCCGGAATGATTTGAGCGACGACCGGTTGGCTTTGTCATAGGAGGCCTTGAAGACGAAGGGCAATTTGAGACGAGCGCAGACGGCCTGGATTTCCCGGGCTAGAGCCAGGGCTTTTGCTTCACTTTCGATGACGCACGGCCCGGCGATGAGGAACAGCGGTTCCCTCCCGCCGGCGGTGACCCCTCGAGTGATCCTGACGGGCTTATTTCTTGCGGCGGCGGTTGTCATAGCTGGCTCCGATAAACGCTTTGAAAAGCGGGTGCGGACTCAGTGGTTTCGACTTGAACTCCGGATGGAACTGGCACCCGAGGAACCAAGGATGGTCCTTGAGCTCGATAATCTCGACAAGGTTCAGCTTGGGGTTATGGCCGGTGAACGACAGGCCGGCCCTGGCCAGCCGGTCCTTGTAAGCGGGGTTGAACTCATAGCGATGACGGTGCCGTTCCAATATCAGAGTTTTCCGATAGGCTTTGTAGGCAAAGGACTTCTTCTCGAGCTGGCAGACATACTCCCCCAGGCGCATCGTCCCGCCCATGTCATGCTCCGGGCTGAGCTCTCGCCAGAGGAAAAATACCCGATGCGGCGTATGGGGGTCGAACTCGGAGCTATTGGCCCCGTCGAGGCCCACGACGCTTCGGGCAAACTCGATCGTTGCGCACTGCATCCCCAGGCAAATCCCAAAAAAGGGGACCTTTTTCTCGCGGGCATAAGCAACCGCCCGGATCTTGCCCTCAATGCCGCGGATGCCGAAGCCACCCGGGACCAGGATTCCATCCTTGTCGCCAAGGAGTTGTTCAAGCCTCCCCTTCTCGAGGTCTTCGGACTCGATCCAACAAATATTGACCTTGAGCCCATGGGCAACGCCGCCGTGCTTCAATGCTTCCTTAAGACTTAGGTAAGAATCCTGCAATCCGGCGTATTTTCCGACCAGAGCGATCGTGACCTCGTCATGGGGGTTCTTCATTTTGTTTACGAGCGACTGCCAGGGCCCGAGGTGCCGTCTTCGCGCCGGCAGGCCTATCTTTTTGAGGATGTAGGCATCCAATCCTTCAGCCGCGAACAAAAGAGGGATCTCATAAATATTGTCCACATCCCGGGCCGTGATGACTGCTTCAAGCGGGACGTTGGTGAAGAGGGCAATCTTACTCTTGATGTCGGCGGCCATGGGGCGGTCGGTCCGGCAAAGGAGGATATCCGGCTGGATGCCGATGGCCCGAAGCTCTTTGACGCTGTGCTGCGTCGGTTTTGTTTTGAGCTCGCCCGAGGTGCCGATGAAAGGCACGAGTGTCAGGTGGATGAACAGCACTTTCTCCGGACCGAGCTCAAGCCGCATCTGGCGCGTGGCTTCGAGGAAGGGCAGGCTCTCAATATCGCCGACCGTCCCTCCGATCTCGCCGATGACGATGTCATTTCCTTCCGAAACGGCCCGGAAAGCGCTTTTTATCTCGTCCGTGACATGCGGGATGACCTGGACAGTCTTACCCAGGAATTCGCCTTTGCGCTCTTTGCGGATGATCGATTCATAGATTTTTCCGGCCGTCCAATTGTGTGCCTTTGACGTCCGCGTGGACGTAAACCTTTCATAATGTCCGAGATCCAGGTCTGTCTCGGCGCCGTCATCAGTCACATAGACCTCCCCGTGCTGGAAGGGGCTCATCGTCCCGGGGTCGACATTCAGGTAGGGGTCAAATTTCTGAAGGGTAATCCGATAGCCGTGACTTTCGAGAAGGCGGCCGATCGAGGCGGCTGCAATGCCTTTGCCCAGAGCGGAGAGAACTCCGCCGGTCACAAATATGTAGCGGGTGTCACCCATTGGCCTTCTTCTTCAGGAAATTTTCGACCTTGATTATATCGCCAGGCGTATCTACACTCAAGGTCCGCTCTGAGGCTTCGATCATTTTGATTCTAAAGCCGTGCTCCAAAGCCCGAAGCTGCTCCAGCCTCTCCAGCTTTTCCAGTCGAGAAGCCTCGAGCTTTGTGAATTCCATAAGGAAATCCCGCCTGTATCCGTAAATTCCAATGTGCTGAAAAAAGTAATCGTTCACCCAGTGAGGAACAGGAGAACGGGAAAAATAAAGAGCAAACCCGGCCCTGTCGGTCACCACCTTGACGATATTCGGGTCGGCCATGAGGTCGAGCTCAAAGACCCTGACCATGAGTGAGGCCATTTGCATTTCCTCGGCCTGGAGGCATTCAACGAGCGAATCGACCATCCCCCCGGCGACCAATGGCTCGTCCGCCTGAACATTGATAATTATTTTATTATCAATATGATACGCAACCTCAGAAGCTCTCTCTGTGCCCGAATTATGGTCTCTCGAGGTAAGCATTGCTTCGGCGCCAAAGGAGATAGCAGCATCCCGAATGCGCTCGTCATCTGTAGCGATAATAATACGGTCGACCAGCCGAGCTTCCCTCACACCTTCATAAACTCTTTGAATCATCGGCTTTCCGAGAATCATGGCGATAGGCTTACCCGGAAAGCGGCTCGACTGGTATCGGGCAGGAATGATGACGGCGGCGTGATTCAAACGGCCTCCCCCGTCTTGGGTTTCTCTGCGTCTGGCGCTGTCGCTCCCGCCTGTTCCCCGGCCTGGCAGTTGGCGTCCAAGTATGCTCCCTCTTCTACAACCAATTTGGGAGTGATTATGGAGCCGAAGACACGTCCCCGGCTGTGGATCTCCACCTTGTTCTCAGCCCGGATAGTGCCCTTGATCTCACCGTTGATGACCACATAGCCGGCCCGGACCTCAGCCTCGACCTTGCCCTGTTCTCCGATGACAAGCATTGAATCTGAGACGATCGTGCCCTTAAAGGAGCCGTCGATACGGAAAGAACCCTTAAAAGACAGATCTCCCTTGAACTCGGTATCCTTGTCAAAGAACCCCGTTATTTTCTGCTCGTCGTACTCTCTTTTTCTTTCTTTTTCTTTCACTGCGATCCTCCTTTAATTTTCGAATATATGCGGTTGAGGTCCTCTAGAGAATAATAGGAAATTTTGATTGTCCCCTTTTTTCGGTTTCCCGAAATTTTCACTTTTGTTCCTAGGGCCTTGACCAGCTCATCTTCCACGGCCCGAAGGTCCGCATCAAACTCCGCTTTGCCTGAAGACGGCCTGCGTCTTTTGCGGCCCGAGACTTCTCTCTCAACATCCCTAACGGTCAAATTCCGCCCCACGATCTCCTGCGCCAGCGCGATTTGGCTCGCGGCATCTTCAAGGGCCAAAAGAGCCCGGGCATGGCCCATGGTGATCTTATTTTCAGCTAAGTAGGATTGGACAGCAGCAGGGAGATTGAGCAGGCGAAGGTAGTTGGTGACCGAAGTCCGGTCCTTTCCCACTCGCGCTGCGATTTCCTCTTGAGTGTACTTGAGCTCCTCAATCAGCCTTTGATAAACATGGGCGATCTCCAGAGGACTAAGGTCTTCCCGGTGAAGGTTTTCAATCAAGGAAATTTCGAGTTGCCTCTCTCTGGGTATCTGACGGATAAGGACGGGGATTTTTTTCAAACCTGCCTTTTGGGCCGCCCTCCATCTTCTTTCCCCAACGATTATTTTGTATCCTTCGCCTTCTCGAACGACAAGTATCGGCTGGATAATACCCGTCTCCTTCATAGACCGGGACAGTTCCTCGATTGAAGCCGGGTCAAACCGCATCCTCGGCTGAAGAGGATTTGGCGATACTTCTTGAATATCCACTTCGGCATATCTTTCATCCTTGAGAATACCGTAGTCGTCAGGCAAAAACACTCCCAAACCTTTTCCCAGGGCCTTCTTCGTCATTTGCTGAGCAACTCCTGTGCTAGGGCAAGATAGGCTTGCGCTCCTCTCGATTTAATATCATACAGAACGACCGGCTGGCCGAAACTGGGTGCCTCAGCCAGCCTGACACTCCGGGGGATAACGGATTCAAAGACAACAGCCTTGAGTGAACGCCTTATCTCCGCGGCGACTTGCTTAGAGAGGTTAGTCCGCTCGTCGAACATTGTCAAGACGATGCCCTCTATGGAAAGCGAAGGATTGAGATATGTCCGGACTTCATCGAATGTGGCCAATAGCTCCGGAATTCCCTCCATGCATAGGAATTCACATTGAATAGGAATCAAAACCGAGTCTGCGGCGGACAGGGCATTAATCGTCAGAAACCCCAGAGATGGGGGACAGTCAATGAAAATATAATGAAAATGGTGCCTGGCCCTCTCTAAGGAATCTCTGAGTTTTTTCTCCCTATTTGTCTGGGAAAAAAGCTCGACCTCTGCCCCTGAGAGTTCAGGCGAACTCGGGCACAGGTAATAATTGTCCAGCCTCGTTCCCATCACAAGGGACATAAGGTCATGGCCGTTTATGAGCGCCTGATAAATCCCTTTCTGAGGCTCCTTTGACCTTCCCAGACTTGACGTTGCCATTCCTTGAGGATCAAGGTCTATAACCAGGACGCGGTTGTTTTTCAAGGCCAGGGCTGCAGAGAGGTTAATCGCTGTCGTCGTCTTGCCGACTCCTCCTTTTTGGTTGGCGACGGCGATGATTTTCCCCATGCTCCCTCAATGTTTCACGTGGAACAATGGCCACCTCGAGCCTTTTTTTTCTGAGCTTGAATATAAAGGCTAATGTTGACTAAAGCAGCTGCCGGAATTCCGGGGATTTCTTTGACCTGACCGATCGTCTTTGGCCTTAACTTCTGCAGTTTCTCTCGCGCCTCTTTTGTAAGTCCGGGGACCTCGTTGAAGTCGATACCTCCGGGGATTTTCAATTTTTCCATGCGACGAATTTTATTGACCTCTTTTTCTTGGCGCCTCAAGTAGCCCTCGTACTTAACGTCCGCTTCCGCACATCTCATTTCTTCTTCTGACAGCTCGTCTCTGAATTTTTTATATTCTAGCACACTTGCCAGCGAAACATCAGGTTTTTTTAGCCATTCTTTTAGGGTCAAACTAACCCCGGCGCCCAATATGATTTTTTCTTTTTGAAGAAACTCCAACAAAGCCCCAATCTTCTGCTGTTTTCTCTCAAAATCACGGAACTCATCTTCGCTAATCAGGCCGAGTTGCCGGCCGTACGGGACAAGCCTCCGGTCGGCATTGTCTGCTCTCAGGTTCAGCCGATATTCGGCTCTCGAGGTAAAAATCCTGTATGGCTCCTCGACGCCTCTGCTCACCAAATCATCGATCATAACTCCGATATAGGCCTCATCTCGTCTCAAAACAAAGGGCGGCTTCCGTTTGATTTTAAGGGCCGCGTTGATCCCGGCCATTATTCCCTGGGCTGCAGCCTCCTCATACCCCGAAGTCCCATTGATCTGGCCGGCAAGATAAAGCCCTTCGATCTTTCTGGTCTCAAGGGATGGCTTGAGCTCAAGCGGACTTACAGCGTCATATTCAATCCCATAGGCGGGCCGGAGGATTTTGGCCCGGTCGAGCCCAGGAATGGTTTTCAACATCTCAACCTGAACCTCATAAGGAAGGCTGGAGGACATCCCATTGACATAAATCTCGGCCGTTTCCAAACCTTCTGGCTCGAGAAAAAATTGATGGCGGTCATGATGAGGAAACTTGACGACCTTATCCTCTATCGATGGGCAATAGCGCGGTCCAACTCCCTTAATTTTTCCGCTGTAAAGGGGCGATTTATCCAGGTTTCTCCGGATGACTTCATGCGTTGCGGAGTTGGTGTACCCCGAATGACACGAAACTCTGTTTTCGAGCGGCCTCTTCGTCCGGAACGAAAAGGTGACAGGCTTCTCATCGCCGTACTGTGGCGTAAAACGTGTCCAGTCAATTGTGTATTTGTCAAGCCGCATCGGCGTCCCCGTTTTCAGCCGAAAGGTTTTTAGTCCCAGGTTTTTAAGGCTCTGGCTAAGAGCAATTGCCGCGGGTTCGTTGGCCCGGCCGGCCGGATAGGAGCTGAGTCCCATATGGATCAATCCGTTTAAAAAAGTTCCCGGAGAAACGATTACGGCCTTTCCGCTAATTCGGTTTCCGTCCAGGGTCAGGACTCCCGCGGCCCTTCCTTTGGCAACAAGAATGTCCGCAACGATGCCCTGGAAAATGGTCAAGTTTGGGGTTTCTTCAAGCCATTTCTTCATTACCAGCCGGTAACGAGCCTTATCGCACTGAGCCCGCGGCGCTTGGACGGCGCTTCCCCGGCTCCTGTTCAGAAGCCGGAAATGGATTCCGGTCTCATCGGCAAGCAGACCCATTAAACCGCCGAGGGCGTCGATTTCCCTCACCAGATGGCCTTTAGCCAGTCCGCCTATGGCCGGGTTGCAGGACATTTGAGCGATTGTTTCCAGGTGAATGGTAATCAAGAGAGTTTCGAGGCCCATTCGGGCGACCGCTGAGGCGGCCTCGCAGCCGGCATGCCCGGCCCCCACTACTATGACATCATAATCAGGGCCGGGAACTTCTCCCCTTTTCATTTCCCCACGCAAAATCGGCTGAATATATCATCAATAACCTCGTCGGCCCGGATTTCTCCCGTCAATTGCCCCATGAGAGGCAGGGTACTCCGGATTTCTTCCACCCAGAATTCATCCGAGTGCCCTTCCCGGAGCAAGCCAAGGGCTTTTTTCAGGCAGGCGGCAATCTGTTCGAAAAGGACCTTCTGCCGCAGATGGAGGAGAACTTCATCCTGTGCTGCCGCCTTCGGTGCAAATTCATCCGAGATCGCTTTCCGGAGTGCTCCCAGGTTTTCTCCGGTCAAGGCCGAAACTTCCACCCATCGGCTTTTTTTGTTGAGCTCCAAGCACTTCAGTCGGTTGATTCTCCGGGGAAGGTCGGCCTTATTAAACACAAGGACTGTCTTTTTATGAACTAACCATTTGATGAGCTTTAGGTCTTCCTGTGCCTCCCGCCTGGATGCATCCAGTACGAGGAGGATTCCGTCTGCCTGGGAGGCAATCTCTCGGGTTCTTTTCACAGCCTCAATCTCAACCGGATGAGCCCCCTCCTTGAGCCCGGCCAGGTCGATCAAGTGAAATAGCGAGTCGCCTATCTTGATTCTCTCTCTGAGGTAATCCCGCGTCGTCCCAGGGTATGGGCTGACGATCGCCCGGTCTTCTTCGAGAAGCGCATTAAATAGTGTCGATTTTCCTACATTCGCCCGGCCGACAATGGCCAGGTCCATCCCTTGAGTCATGGCCCGTCCCGCCTGATAGCTGGCGATGAGGTTTTCGGCTGTCCTGACTAGTTTCTCAAGGGCGACTTCGATATCCTGGGGGGTAGTTCCCAGAGCCTCGTCCGGAAATTCTATGCCGCTTTCAACCCTGGACAAGAGTTCCACGAGTTGGCTGCGCAAAGAGCTGATGCGGCCTGATAACCCGCCCCTTATCTGACCGACGGAAATCCTGGCCTGAGCGAGCGAGGTGGCGGAAATCAAGTCATTGACTGCCTGGGCCTGGATGAGGTCAAGACGCCCGTTGAGGAATGCCCGGAGGGTGAATTCTCCGGGATGAGCAAGCCTGGCACCGGCCCTGGTTCCCAGCCGAATGACTTCCTCGAGGACAATGGGGCTTCCGTGGCAGCTGATCTCGACAACGTCCTCCCTGGTATAGGAGCGAGGCCCGGGGAAATAGACTAAGAAACCCTCGTCTACAACCCCGTTATTGGCGCCGTTGAGAATATCTCCGAGCACAAGCGTCAGCGGCTCAACCTGCCGCCAGGTTTTCCCCCTCAACCGGAATATCTTTTTGGCAACCTCGAGGGCTTTCAATCCGCTCAGGCGGACGATTCCGATCCCCCCGTGTCCTGGCGGAGTGGAAATGGCAATGATTGTCTCGTCCAACATCGAATTCTACCTGCGATAGCTGAGCCGAGCTCTTGTCAGCCGCAGTTAGGGCTTACCAACAGGATAAACCTTGACCCTTTTCAGAAATCCCTCACCGAGACTCTCGCTCGTGATCCCGGGGACCTGATTGACGGCAATGTGGACAATCCGCCTCTCGTAGGGATTCATCGGGTCGAGGACTTCATTTTTTCCCGTCTCACTGACCTGCTGGGCAACCTGCTGGGCGTATTCTCGAAGCCTCTTTTCCTTCCTGCGCCTAAAAAATTCGCAGTCCACCTGGACTTTGTGGGGAGACACCTTGTTAAGGATGTGCTGCAGAGCCAGAAGCAAAGATCCGTCCTTTCGGAGAAGGAGGCTTTTATCCTCGCCGTCAAAGATTACAAAAACGGTTTCGTTTTTCTTTCTGACCTCGTAAGTCAGTTCCAGCGGAAAACAGGGGAGGAGTTTGTCCAGAAAGTCAGTAACGGGACTTGTGTCCAGCTCCTTCTTCGGCCAGGCCCGAATGACAATCTCCTTGCCCCGCATACCGAAAAGTCTGGTCTTTTCGGTTACGATCTCATAGTTGAACTTGTCCCGGGGAATTTTGAGCACATGTTCGGCATGTCCCAGGGCCTCGTCGAGGTTTTTCCCCTTGAATTCTTGGTTTGTCTCATTTTTTTCGTTGTCCATGAGACCCTCTCTTTTTCTTGCCCATCATCCGGTTCATGATGTATTGCTGACCGATTTGCAGGACGTTGTTTGTGAGCCAGTAAAGGACCAGTCCGCTCTGGAAATTCATGAAGAAAACCGTCATCACGACCGGCATGATAAGCATCATCCTGGCCTGGGCCGGGTCGGCCGAAGTCGGCGTCATCTTCTGGCTAATGAACTGAGTCGCCCCCATTAAGATCGGCGTCACATAATACGGGTCGTGGACAGAGAGGTCCTTGATCCAGAGGATGAACGGGCTATGTCGGAATTCCATCGCCACGACGAGCATTCGGAAAAACCCCCAGAAAACGGGGATTTGGATGAGGATGGGGAGGCATCCCCCGGCCGGGTTGATCCCGTGCTCTTTGTATAGCTTCATCATCTCTTCGTTCATCTGACGGCGCTGGTTGATATCCTGCTTGGCTTTCTTGTATTTGGCCCGCAAGGCTTTTATCTTCGGCTGAAGCTCCTGCATTTTGGCCATCGATTTTGTCGAGCTGTAGGTCAGCGGGAAAAAGACAATTTTAATCAGGAAAGTCAAAATGATGATTGAAAACCCCCAGTTGGGGATGAGCCTATGAATGGACTTGATCGAGACGAGAAGAACCTCGGCAATCGCCCCAAAGAACCCAAAATTGATGGCCTTCTTAGCCCCATGTCCGAAAACCCGGAGCCGGTCGAAATCCTTGGGTCCGATAAACGCCTTATGCGGATCGCTCACGGAGAGAAAATAATCCGACGTTTTCTCCGCTCTCGGAATGCTCAAGAACTTGGCCGTTCCCTGCTGCGGCGAGGTGACGAACAGTGCCGTCATGTAGTTGTCTTCATAAGCGGCCCAGTCGGCAAAGTTGAAGGCGCTCATTTCCGGCTTGTACTTGCGCTCATTCACCCGATAGACGCGGTTGGCCACGAGAACGGCGATGCCGCTTCCGCCGCCAAACTGCTGCCTCTTCGGGGCCGTAACCGGATTGCCAATCCCCGGGCCCCAGATGATTCGGGGTTCGACTTTTCGGCCGTCTTTCCAAGCACTCGTCCGAATATCAAAGTCGTAGGCCCCGCCCGTAAAAGTGAACACCTTCTCTATTTTCACACTATTCCCATCGGAATAGTAAAATTTAAGCTCTCCCTTTTCCCCGTCCTTGAGGCTGAGGCCTGAAGCGGAGGAAATGAAGAGGCCGCGGTTGGCGACGCTGTCGAGGTCAGGATTCTCGCTCGACAGGAAAAAGGGGAAAGTGCCAGCCTCTGCCGCCCGCGCCGACACAAGCTCCAGGGCCTCCTTGTTGTCGTCCAAGTGCTTTTTCAGCTTCCAACTGCGAAGCGATGCGCCCCGGTTGCTCCAGACGGCCTGGTAGAGAGAGGTATCAACTATAATTTGCTGCTCAACGCCGGCCTCAGCGGCTTCATAGGCTGGTGCTTCGGACTCGGGCGTCTCCGGTCCGGCTGGCGATTCCTCCGCCCTCTCGGTCGGAACAATCGGCTGTACTGGAACTTGGGTCTCCGCCCGGGTCTCCGGCTGGGGCTTGCTTTTCAGGAAAAGCATCTGATAGAGAGCCAGCACAAGGAACGAAAGAACGATGGCCAGAATCAGTCTTTTTTCCATTGTTTCAGCCTTTTAGGGAACGTGATCGACTCCGCCCGGATGCCAGGGATGGCACTTAAGAAGCCTTCTCGCGCCAAGAGAAGCTCCCCGGGCTAGGCCGTAGCGATTGATGGCCTCCCGCGTGTACTCGGAGCAGCTCGGATAAAACCGGCACTGCCCGCCAAAAACCGGAGCCAAAACCAGCTGGTAAAGCCGGATGGCCAGCAAAGCCGCCTTCTTCATTGCCCTCGCTTTTTCTCGAAAATCTTGTTAACGGCCTGGAAATACTGCTCCTCAACCTTGCTCCACTCGGCCCGAACAAGGGCCGCCGAGGCCACCAGGAGAATATCAACCGGATACCGGAGCAAACCCTTATTCCTCCGAAAAAGCTCCCTCATCCTCCGCTTAGCCCTGTTCCGGGCAACGGCGTTCCCGACCTTCCTGGAAGCGACAACTCCCGCCCGGGAGTAGGGCAAAGCATTCGGGAGGCTGATGAGGTTGAAATAATTGCCCTTGTATCGATAACCTTTTTTATAGAGGACTAAAAAGTCTTTCTTTTTTCTGATCCTCTCTCGAGGAGCAAGGCTTTCCGCCATCAAACGGCAAGTCTTTTTCTGCCCTTGCTGCGGCGGCTCTTAATGACCTTACGGCCGCCCTTGGTCTTCATCCGGACCCGGAACCCGTGGGTCTTCTTCCGCTTTCTGACATTGGGTCGAAACGTCGGCTTCATGGCTACAGCTCACTTCAGGAGAACAATCTTAATCGAGCCCCGCCCGTCTGTCAAGATGAAGCTCTGGGGAATTTGACTCCCAGGGGAGATTCGATTATAATTTTAGCAATGGATTCATTCAAGATTGGTGATAGGATCATCTATCCCAATCAGGGCCTGGGCATCATTGAAGGCATCCAGAAGGAGCGCCTTTACGGGGAGGATTTCAACTTCTATCGGGTGAGAATCCTGTCCAATAAGACGCTTGTCCTTGTACCCTCCGGAAATACCGAAGAGATGGGAATCCGCAAGCTCATGTCTGAGGACGCCGTTGAAGAGATATTCCGCTACCTCAGGAAGCATGAAGTGGAGGTTTCATCGGACTGGAAGGGAAGGTATAAGGAGCATATCAATCTGATGCGCTCGGGGACCGTCTTCGACACGGCCTGTGTCCTGAAGAGCCTTTATTTTCTGAGTCTTACCAAGACCCTTTCGTTCCGAGAGAAAAAAATGCTCGAAAAGGCCAAGGAGCTTCTGGTGGCCGAGATCTCCGAGGTGTCTGACCTCTCTCTTGAAGAGATCGAGCAGAGGATCGCCCATATCTTGAATCACTGCTTCAAGAATCTCAAGGCAAACGCCGAGATCTGATCCTTTCAATGATACTCACGTTCATCGTAGTATTCTTTGTCTTTTTGCTCTTGAGCGCTCTCTTCTCGGCCTCCGAAACCGCTTTTCTTTCTTTAAATCCCTACACCCTCGATCTCCAGGAAAAGAAGGGCTCACGGAGAGCCCGCCAGATTAAAAGGATGCTTGCCCGCGTGGATCAGCTCCTGGCCACGATCCTCGTTGGCAACACACTTGTCAATATTGCGGCCGGCTCGGTGGCCACCCTCTTTTTCCTGTCCATCATGCCCAGGGACCGCAACCAGGCGGCTCTTCTGGCCACTTTGGCGACAACCCTATTTATCCTGATTTTCGCCGAAATAAACCCCAAAACCTTTGCCGCTTATTATCCGCTGAAGCTTTCCGGGCTTGTCATCCAGCCCATCCGGCTGTTTTTCATTTTGTTTTATCCCTTTGTAAAGGCGTTCACCCTAACCTCCCGGATTTTTTTCAAACCACCGCCCGAAGAGGCCGGCCGCAAATCGAGCAGTCTGAACGAGGAGGAGATCAAACTCCTCCTGACTAAGGGCGTCAGGGGGATGTCTTCGCTTCGCCGGCGGATGATTGGAGGTGTGCTCGACATCGGGGAGCGTCCGGTCAAGGAGATTATGGTCCCGCGACCGGAGATTCGGGCCGTGGAAATCAGCTCCCCGTTTTCCCAGATTTTAGATACGGTCTTGACAACGGGGTATTCCCGGCTCCCAGTCTATCGGGGCCGTATGGACAACATCGAAGGCCTCATCCATACCAAGGACATTATCCCATATCTAATTGATAAAAAAGAATTTAACATCGGCGAAGTGCTGCGCTCGCCGTTTTATGTGCCGGAGTCGGCCTCGATCGAAAAGGTCCTCATCCAGATGCAGGATAACGCCTTGCACCTGGCCTTCGTCGTCGATGAATTCGGCACGCTGGAGGGCATCGTCACCCTGGAAGACATCATCGAAGAGATCGTCGGTGAGATCCAGGACGAATCCGACGAGAAGGCCGAGGAATGGTTTGAGCCCCAGGGCAAAAACGTCTATCTTGTCAAAGGCAATGCTTCCCTCAAGGAGCTCTGCCGGAGACTGCCGCTTTGCCTCCCCCAAACCGGGGAGTTCACTACCCTGGCTGGTTTTCTTCTTTACCGGTTCGGCCGGATTCCTCATGAAAAAGACTCCCTGGAGCATGAGGGCAATACCTATGTCGTTGAGAAAATGAACAAACGTCACATCAGCCTTGTCCGAATCACTTTCCGCCCGGTCAATCCTGAGCAGCGGCCATGAAGATTGTCGCCTCAAACAAAAAGGCCTATTTCAACTATGAGGTCATCGAAAGCCTAGAAGCGGGCATCGCCCTCCGGGGAAGCGAGGTCAAATCCATTCGCGAGGGCCGGGTCAGCCTTAAGGACAGCTACGCCGAGATTAAGAACGGCGAGGTCTTTCTCCTCCATATGAACATCAGCCCCTACGAGCAGGCCAATATCTTCAACCATGACCCCTTGCGGGAGAAAAAGCTCCTCCTTCATCGCCAGGAGATCAAACGACTCATCGGCAAAATCAGAGAAAAAGGCTACACCCTGATACCGACCAAGGTGATTCTCAACAACAAAGGCAAGGTCAAGGTTGAGATATCCCTTGCCAAGGGGAAACGAACCTACGAGAAGAAGCGCGCCATTAAGGAAAGAGACATTGAGCGCGAGGTCCGAGCCGAGCTCAAAAAGAGGCTACGGTAGGGGAGGGGCTCCCGGCGTTTTTCCGCCATTCCCTTGAAAGAGATTCACGGCCGGTGGTATCACCTTTTCGATTCTGATGAAATCAGCAACATCTTGATAAGGAGCCTACGCGATGCTCTGGAAAATATTCATCCTGTTCAGCCGGGTGGCCCTTTTTTCCTGGGGAGGCGGGCCGGCCTCGCTGGCCCTGATGCAGCGGGAGACGACCGCGGCCGGCTGGGTTGATTCCGCCGAATTCGCCGACGCCGTAGCCACCGGAAACGCCCTCCCGGGACCGATTGCGCCCCAGGTTTCCGCTTTCGTCGGCTATAAACTGGCCGGCATTCCAGGGGCGGTGGCCGCTGTCACAGGGACCGTATTGCCGACGACGGTTTTAATGCTCCTCATGGTCATTTACTTTTTCGGCGTCAAGGACAGTCCGGCCGTCAAGGCCATGCTTCAGGCCGTGCGGCCGGTCGTGGTCGGCCTCCTGCTCTGGACGGCCTACGACATGGCCTCCGCCGTCTTCTCAGCCAAGAAAATCGGCTGGACGGGCGCTCTTCTCGGCGGCTGGGACAAGGTGCTCATCGTCATTGGTACCTATGTCCTTCTCGTCCTGACCAGGGTCAATCCAGTTCTTATCATCCTCGGCTCGACCGCCTTCGGTTTTCTCGTCTACCGCTGAACGGAGGAACTCTGCGGATGAGCCCAAGATAGGACTCGCCTTTGCCCGAAAGGAGGCACCCATGAAAAACCTCAGGACATCATGTTTTCCTCTTGTGAACTTATTTATTATCATTTTATTAGCAATATCTGCCCGTTCCCAAGAGCCCCGGCCGCAACTCTACCTCATGGGCGATTTCCTGGTCGATGTTTCGCGTGTCTCTGAATACGAGGCGGCGTTCAAGGAGCTCCTGGCCAACCTGAAAAGACACGGCTTTCCCTTGCTCTTCGACACCTACAGCACAGACGACAGCCATTATTACGTCGTCTATTCCATGAAAGACTATGCTGATGTCGACTCCTGGTTCAAGGCTTGGGCTGAGGTGGGAAAAAAGATGGGACCGGGGAACCTCGAGGCGCTGCACAATCGTATTGTTGCCGCCGAACTCGAGCGAGTTTACCAATTTTGGATTTTTCGCCCCGATATCTCATTTCTTCCGGAGGCAGAGCGCCTTAAACCCGCGGAAATCGGTTATTACACCTGGGATTATGTCTGGTTGATTCCGGGGAAAGAAGCGGAATTCGAGGCCGTCAACAGGGAATGGATTACCCTGAGCAAGGCCAAGAAGGCGCGCGATCCTTTTTTGACTTATGTCGGAGGCCTGGGCGCCCGGATGCCGGTCTATGTCTGGTTCGAGTACGGAAAGAGCGCCGCCGATTATGCTGCTGCCGAAGAGAAATTCTGGAAGGCGATGGGGGAGGACGGCGCGGCGCTCTCCAAAAAGACCCGCGCACTGATCAGGAAAATGGAATCGAAAACCGGACGTTATCGCCCCGACCTCTCCTACGCGCCCCAAGCCAAGTGAACATTTTCCCCCAGGACCACTTCGGCGATAGGCAAAAGGAGGAAAAACTCTGGGCAATTGTTGTCAGCCGGGGCACAGCCTTCCGGCCGGGCCTCAGCGGTTGAGGACGTAGAAAGAAATATTAAGGACCGTCGCGAAGCTGACCCACAGGATGTAGGGGATCAACAGATACGCCGCCGCCTTGGAAATCCTGGAAAAGAGCAGGATGGTGGCCAGGATCATCGCCCACAAAACCACGATGAGGACGGCTGCGCCCAGGATCTGATGCGCTCCGAAGAAGACGATCGACCAGAGCGCGTTCAGCACGAGCTGCCCGCCGAAAACCGCCAGCGCCTTCCTAACGTCGTTCCGCCGTAGGCCTTTCTCATAAACGAGATAAGCGGCCAACCCCATCAAGACATAAAGGGTGATCCAGACGGGGCCGAAGATCCAGTTTGGCGGATTGAACGACGGCTTGACGAGTCCGGCATACCATCCGGGGATCGATGGCCTCGTGAAAAAGGAGCCGACG
>Ga0172363_10000909_pt1 | contig 23262 bp, 23 predicted proteins | sample LakKivs2_kivu2a2_FD_114541 | JGI IMG/M metagenome (GOLD analysis project Ga0172363, IMG submission 114541) | Sediment microbial communities from Lake Kivu, Rwanda - Sediment s2_kivu2a2 | ecosystem: Environmental > Aquatic > Freshwater > Lake > Sediment | place: Rwanda: Western Province, Lake... | reverse complement strand
TAAGTTCAAAATATTTAAGTGATAAAATTGGATTACAAATATTTTATCATAAATATAATCTATCAGATAAAAATTTACCAAGATCATCATATAAATTCTGTAATTTTAATTATGAATGTAATTTTAATTATAATTGTAAAAAAAATAATGGTTGTTATGCCCAACATTATGTAACAAATTTAGTATATGCTGATATAGATGCTTTATATAATTTTATAAAATTTAAGGATATCAAAGATGACAGTTTTATTGATGAAATAAAAAAAACAATAAATACTTTACATTATGTTATAAATCATATGTATGAAGAATTAAAAAATTCTAAATTAACTAAATGTATTGAAAGAACTCCTAAAAAAAAATTTAATCGCAAAAATTAATATATTTATTAAAATATATTAATAATTAAAGTTGTTAGATGAATCATTTATATTTATTGGTATATTAAATTTATCTAAATTATTTAAAAAATCAGGTTCTTCTGTTTTATTATTTTCATCGTATAATAAATCTATATAATTATCAAATTCATCTGGTTTATTTATTAAATCATTTTCTTTCATTAAATATATCGTTTTTAATATTATTCTTATTGAATCTATTAAAACTATTTCATCTAATTCATCTACTGATTCTATATTATGTTCGGTTATTAATCTCTCTAATAAATCTTTATTATATTCATATTCTTTCTTTCTTTCTTCTAACTCCTGTTTCTGTTTAAGTAAATTCTTTTTATATGTATATGATTTAGTATAATTATCTACATATTTATCATATTCTGTTGTATGATTCTCTTTTATTTTATTTAAATTATTATTTTCCTCTTCTTTTAATATCTTCAATTTATCTATATAATTAGTTATATTCATTAAATCTTTATTATTGTCTTCATTTGTTGTATTTTCATTGTCTTCATTTGTTTGATTATCTTCTTCAATAGATAATGATTTATTATCATTTATTTGTTGTTGATTTAAATTAATTAAATTTATATCTTGATTAAATAATTTATTAAATTCATCATCTTGATTATCATTAATATTTGATTTTTGATTATTAGATATTCTTTTATAAACTGGTATATACTCCACTTTATTAGATTTATTTACAGTATTAATTGTATTAGTAGTATTAGTAGTAGTAAATAAAATTTTAATAGAATTTAAGAAATTAATATTTTCATAAGATTTAATTTTAATAGTTTTATTTTTTTTTGTAGATTTAATAGTAAAATCTGTTAAATCTAAATAGTATTTATTAAGATTATATGGAGTTAATTTGAATTGTTCTTTAGTTCTTTTATTTATATATAAATAATTAAAATTTGAATAATTATAATTAAAATTATTATGTTTAAAAATTTTTATTAAATCAATAATATGAGATAAATATTCATGAACAACCATTTCAAAATTATTTGAGTTATATAATATTTTTTCATATTCTATATTTTGAATTAAATAATAATAATACATATATATTATAATAACAATATTTTTTTGAATTAAAAACTTAATATTCTTTTCAAATATAAATTAAAAACTTATTATAATAATAATGAATTATAAAATATTTATAATAATTAGATTTAGTATAAATTTTAATTATAATAATGGAAATATGTCATGGAAGCATATTGGAGTATTAAAACCTATTAAAAAATGGGATACAAAACGATTAGATAAAAGGTTTTGTTTATTTGAGAATATATGTTTGCCATCATTAATAAATCAAGTAGATAAAACAAATTTACATATAATAATAATAATATCAAAAGATTTACCAATAGAATATCAATCAAAATTAATAAAATTAGTAAGAGAATATGAATATATTCATGTTATGTATTATGATGGAACATTATCAAATACATATATTAAAAGATATATTGATAATAATACAGAAATAATAGCAACAATTAGATTAGATGATGATGATGGAATAAGTCCTGATTTTGTAAAATTATTAAGTAAATATTGTAAAACAAAATATATTAATAATGTAGTATCTTTTTCAGAAGGAATAATATTACAAATTAAAAAAAATAAATTAACATATAGAACACATAGTTCATCATTAATAGCATCTGGTTTATGTTTAATACAAGATATTAATAGTAATAATAATATATATACTGATACACGACATAGAAGATTACATAAAATATATAATGTTATAACAGATAAACAACAATATATGTATGTTGTTAGTAATCATATATATGGAGATGAAGAAAGAGTAAAATTTAGTTATATAAATAATCCATTAACTGATACAATAATTAAAAAATATAATTATATAAAATTTAAGAATTTAGAAAAAATTGACATATAAATAATATATTATAAAATCTCTTATAGATATATTAAGGGAAATGAACAACGAAATTAACAACGATAATTTAAATGAAAATACTGAAAATACTACTAATGTTAATCAAAATATCCCTAATGTATATCCATCTTATATAAATCCATTTTTTAATACTTATAATTTATATTTAGATCAACTTAAATATCAACAAATCATGGAAGCAAGATTAGATATTTTATCTAAACAAATTGATATTCTAAATAAAAATATGGAATCTATTCATGAAAAAATTAAATCTTTAAATAAAACAGATTATAATAAAAATAATAATAATAATAACTATAATAATTATAATAATTATAACAAAAATAGATATAATAAACCACAATATCCAAATAATCAATACAATAAATATCCAAATAATCAATATAATAAATACCCAAATAGTCAATTAAATAAAAGAAAGTCTTTAATAAATCCATCATTATTTACTAATAGTCCTTTTGAAATATTAAAAAAAGAATTAGAAGAAAAACAAGAAGAGGATAAAGATGAAGATAAAAATAAAAAATCAAAAATATTTATGAGTAATGGACCACTTGGATTATTAAGTATTATTGTTACTGAAAGTAATAAAAAAGATGAAGAACGACAAAAAGAAAAAGAACTAGTTAAATCAGAAGAAGAAGAAATATCAGAATATAATAGTGAAGATGAATTTGAAGAAATAAAAACCGATATAAAAACGATTGATGATTTAATAAGTTTAGGGAGAATGTATGAAGAAATAAAAGAACAAGTAGAAAAAGAAACTGAATTAAATAATACAGATACAGAAAATAAAACAAAAAAAGAAGAGAAAAAGAAGGATAGTACAAGTATAATAATAGGAAATAAACGATATGGAATTAATTTAGAGATATTAAATAAATTAATAAAACCATTAGAAAAATTAAAATCAATGATAGGATTAGAATTAGTGAAGAATTCAATAGTAGATATGATATTATATTATTTACAGAGTTTTGAGAAGAGAAACAAGAATATGTTACATACAGTAATAGAAGGTCCACCAGGTGTAGGTAAAACTGAATTAGGTAAAATATTAGCCGAAGTATATGCTGGATTAGGAATAATAAATAATAGTGATAAATTTAAAATAGTTAAAAGAACTGATTTAATTGGAGAATATTTAGGTCACACTGCTCATAAAACACAAAAAGCAATAGATGATGCTGAAGGTGGAGTATTATTTATAGATGAAGCATATTCATTAGGAAATGATGAAAAAAGAGATAGTTATTCAAAAGAATGTATTGATACATTAAACTTAAATTTATCTGAAAATCGTAATTTCATATGTATAATTGCTGGATATCCAGATGAATTAGAAAATTCATTTTTCTCATATAATCCTGGTTTAAAAAGAAGATTCCCATTTAAATATAGAATAGATGGATATAATGAAGAAGAATTAAGAGATATTTTTATTAAAAAAATCAAAGATTCAAATTGGAAATTAAATGAAGAAGAATTAAATAAAAATAAATTAACTGACTTTTTTAAAACAAATAAGAAACATTTTATAAATTATGGAGGTGATATAGAAAATTTAATTGTAAATTGTAAATTCATGCATTCAAGAAGAATTGTAGGAAAACATCCTAAATTTAGAAGATTATTAAATAAGGATGATATTTATAATGGATTAGATAAATTTGTATCTAATAAAAAGAATAAACAAGATGATGATCGAGATAAATATGCTAATATATATGTTTAATTTATTATAAAATAATATAAAATTATTATAATAATTAAAGATTTATATATAAATGTTAAAAAAAAATATAAAATAATATTATATTAAATATGAGTTCAAATTGCGGTTGCAAACAAACTAAACCAAAATGTTGTAATCCATGCCAAAAAGTAGTTACATGTGGTCAAGTAAAAGAATGCTGTGAAAAGAAAAACAAATGTTGCCCTAATTGGGTTTTATTTAGAGGAAAAGAAGTAATTGGAACTGAGAATATTGTTGCTGGTATTGGTGTTTTAGGAGGAAAACAATTAATTGTACAATTATTTAACTGGGTAAGAAAAGATTGCAAATTTGTTGGATTCTCTTTCACATTACCAGAAAATGTTGAAGTTCAAAGTTTCACAGTTAAAACTTGCAAAGACACCTTTGTAGGAACACAATGTGATATTAGTGATCTAAAATGGTTACACCCAGGTGCTAAATGCTGTGGAGGATGTTTCAATGAAATTACTGAAGTAGAATTCTGTTTAAGATCAGCAGAAGTTGTAACTCCACCAACTCCACCAAATCCACCAGCTCAATAAAATCCACCAGCTGTTTAAATTATTATTAATTTTAATAAATTTATTAAAATTAATAAAGTAATTAAATAATACAAATATTTAATAACATTTTTATTATTTATTATTGAAATTAATGAATAATAATAAACTAATTAAATATTTTTTTAAAACATTTAATAATATATTTATTATTGAAATTAATGAATAATAAAAAAGTAATTAAATAATTTTTTAAAATATTTAATGACATTAATATAACAGTCATTACACCAATCATCAATAGAACAAATTTTTTTATTAGAAATACATGTTAATTTAATATTATTATATGGTAAATTTAATAATTTTGAAAAAAATTTTAAAATATATATTATATCTAATTGATTAAAAGTGTTAGTTTCTATTTTATTAGTTATTTTTTCAATATCTATTTTATAATAAATATTTTTTTTAATATTTATATCCAAATTACTATTTAAAAATAAATATTTTAAATTAGTAATAAATATTAAAACTTTAGAATGTTTTAAATCATAATTATTTAATATTTTATTCCAAAAATTATTTTTAATAGAATCATTAATTAAAATATTTTTATATAATGGTAGTAATTTACTTAAAGATACATTAAATTCATATTCAAACATATTATTGATTATATTATTAATATTATTAATAATTATGACATTTGAATTATCGTAATGTAATATTTTAAAATTATTTTTTAATTCAATAATATAATCTTCTATCACTTTAATATTTTGTTTTGAATCCCATATTCTATATGTTGAATAAAATGTATCTAATATATTTATAAATTCCTCTAAATTCTTAGTTATTAAATTATCTATTGTTGTCATATCTATTATTATTTGAACTAAATTATTTGAATCACTTTTTAATTTAGTTATATAATAATCTTTATCATCTATAAATATATCTTCTGGATATAAATGAATATAAAAACTCATTAATATTATCTCTGTTATGTCTATTTTATTTACATCTAAATAATTTGATAAAATATTATTAATATTATTTCTATATTTTTTATTATTAAATTTTTTAATAAAATAAAGTTTATTATTTATTAATAATTTATTAAATTTTAAATTCATAATATCTTGTTTAAAATTATCAATATTATATTCTTTGTTTAATTTAATAACATTATAGGCTAATTCCATATTAATATATTTTCTATATATATATAGATGGGAATAAAATCCAGTAAAATTAAATTAAATAATTTAGAGATAACTGATTATAATTTCATAAAAATACCATCAGGGTATGAATTAGTTAAAATAATATCATATGAATGTGAGTTATATAATACAGTAAATTTAAATAAACAAATAAAAAATACATTTGATATATTAATTTCAAATAATAAAAATAAAACAGTTGATATTTGTTGTCTTCAGGGAATTAATGATTATAAATCAGCCTATAAATTAATAAAATATATTAAACAATATGCTTATGAAAAAAATATAAGTTTTTATTTTTCTCCAAATTTTGATGATGTAAATCATACATCAATTACTAATGAAAAACTAAGTAAAGATGGAAATTCATATAATATAGATAATATTAAAAAGAAAATAGTTCAAAATATAATAATAAGTAGATATCCAATAATAACTACAATATATACTGAATTAGATGATAATGTAGAAATAGATAATATATTAGGAACAAGAATATTAACTGGAGCAAATATATCTATTTATGGAAATATTATTAGTATATATAATATTTCCTTACATAAGAATATTAATTCTGCTAATATAAGAAATGATAATGTAAGACTCAAAGAATTAGAATCTGTATTTGGTGCTATTGAAAATAATAAAAAAAATTTAAAAAATAAAGTTTTTAAACATTTTTTTTCTACTGATATTCATTTATTAGTTGGAAATTTTAATATTTATGAAAAAAATGGAGAAGAATTAAATTATGAATATGTAGAATTAATTAAAAAATATCATATTGTTGATATATATAGACATTGTAATAATGAAAATGATGGTTATACAACATTATCTAATCAAAGAATTAATTATATATTCTTTTTATTATTAGAAGAAGTATATAAAAATAAAAGATTTCTTAAAATTGAATCATCTAAAGAATTAATTAATTTTATTTTTAAAACTTATAATTTCTTAATTCTTGATTCTACTATTATTAATAATTCTAATAATTTTTTCCCTATTGAATTCGTTTTTATGATATTCAAAAATAATCATTGATTATTTATTAAAATTATTTAATAATAATTTTAATATGTTTTATTCCAATTTAAATGTCCTCGAGCTTTACCAAAATGTGTATGGGGAGACCATGGTATATTAAAATTTTGTTGTTCATATAAATCATTTAATTTACTTTCACACATTATTTCATCAACATATTTAAATGGAACATTTTTAGTAAAATTATTGTTATTTAAGAAATAACCAGGCATTGTTCTGTTCGCTATTCCTAATATATTTCTTACATCATAAAATGATAATCTATTATCATTAAATCCTGTTTTATTTAAATATACTTGATTTGGAGCATTCCAATCATATCTTAATCCTGTATTTGCTTCATCTTCATCTATACTTGTTAAATTATATGGTCTTGGAAATCTTAATTGTGGATCACAATCTAAACATCCATGCATTCCTTCAAATCTATTTCTTAATAAAAATATACTAACTATTACAATTGCTAATATAATTAATTTTGTTGATTGTTCTAAATTACTTTTATATAATTCATTTAGTAAATAAACAACTATAACTAATGTTATTAATTCAAATATCATATATATTATCTATATATAAAATATTATTTTTCTATTAAAAAAAATTGATATATTAAATATATATTATTTAACTATTTATATTAATATTATTAATAATGCCTGTAGCCAAGAAACAACCTCCAGCAAAAAAGACTACTGAAACAACTGATGATACCTCATTAGATTTTTCTACTATAGCAGAATATAAAACAATATTTATGAAATATAATGATCAATTATTAGATATTTTAAAACAAATGAAAGAATTAGATAATAAACGAGAAGAAATTATTACTGTTTTAAGAAATCTAAATAAGAAAAGAAAAGAAAAATTACCTGATGCTATTAAGGAAGATGATGATTTAAATAATTTTGATAATGATTCTTCTGATGATGATGATGAAAATGAAAATGATAATGATAATAATGATGATGATAATGAAAATGATGAACATGATGAACCACCTCCAGAAACTAAACCTAAAACTGTAACAAAAAAATCTAATACTACTTCTGAAAAGAAAGAACCAGTTAAACCTGTTGCTAAAACTACTTCAAAAACTGTTAATTCAAAAAATAAACAACAAGTAGATAATAATCAAACAAAAGAAGAAACTCCATCTGAAGTAAAAGAAGAAAAACCTAAACCAACTCCAAGAACAAGAAAACCTCCAACTAAAAAATAATTTATTTATTAAAAAATTGATTTAATATAATATAACATATATTATACTTATTGTATTTATTATTTATGAAAGAGTGGGATGTAAAATATGACAGGTATATAAGTTATAAAAAAAATATAACTCTTTTGTGTTCATCATCTTCTCTTTCTTCTACTAATGAATTTGATGATATAAATAGTCAAATTGAACAACAAAATAATATTGTTGAAGAAATTAAACCAAATGATTCTTCAACTCCTCTATTTAATAATCATGATAAATCCATTACTAATATTGATCATGATAAACCTCTTAGTAAAATGTATTCTAAATGTACTAATAATATTAACACAATTGATTCTAATATAAATAATAAACCAATATATGATAATACATATATTTATAATTCAAATATTAAATCAATATTTGATGATATATGTATCAAAAAACATAAATTTAATACTAAAGAAATATATGATGATACATATATGGAAAAATATAAATTTAATACTAAAGAAATATATGATGATACAAATAACAATAAATATAAATTTAATACTAAGGAAATAAAAAAATTTGATAAATAAATAGAATAACAGTTAATTATTAATTTATTTTAAAATGGATTTAACATGGAACGATAAATATGAAAATTTTTTTAATATATTAGTAAATATTAAAAGTAAAATAAAAAATGAAGTTGGATTAGCAACCGAAGAACTAAATTTTTTAGAAACATTTGATTATTTCCTTCCTATATTCAATAAACATTTTAAAAAGAAAAATGATATTAGATCAGATATTATTCCTGAAAATACTAATTCAAATATTCATGATTCATATAAATCAAATGATCAAGAAAATTTATATAAATTAAATGATCAAGAAAATTTATATAAATTAAATGATCAAGAAAATTTATATAAATCAAATGATCAAGAAACTTATAATAAAAAAAAAGAAGATGATGATAAATTAGTTGAAAATATAACTACAGAATATTTAAAATCATTAGAAGATAGAATATCAAAAAAATGGATTTTATATAAACCAATAGAAGAAATAATAGAAATAAAATAATAAAAATAAATATAAAAATAATATTAATAGGATATATTATGAGTTCATTAAAAGATATATTTAATAGTTTTAATCCCGATGAAAATAATGAAATTGACTTAATATCCTATAAACGATTATTAAATTTATTATCAGTTAATTTATCTAATGTAAAATTTAATAAAAATAAATATAAATTTGAAGATATATTTGATAATTTTAATTATGATATTAATAAAAATGATCTTAAACAAATATTTAAAGAACTATTAGATTCTGAAACTTATAAAATATTTAGTAAATTTATTAATCATAAAAATAAATTCAATGAAAATGATATTATTTTACTATTTAATACTTTATTACAAGTTTAATTATTTTACTCTTTATTAAATATAAATCAAATCAATTTTTAATAAAAATTGATTTGATTGTTATTTTACTTTTTTTTTAAATAAAATATATAATATTTTATTTAAAAAAATTGAAAAACAAAAAATTAGGAAAATAAGTATAAAATATAATAAAAAATGTCTCTCAATTATGAAATAATTGATTTAGAAATTAATAAAGAAGAAATAACAAAAAGAGAACCAACGATAATAATATTTGATATTAATACATTAGTAAAGAATAAGGTATTCTATTATTTTTATATAATAACAAAATTATGTAAAGAACACAAAGACATAATATATAAAATATATGTAGCAATAATATCTAATAAGTTATCATCAACAAAATATTTATATAACATAAATAAATATAATCCATTTACATCATTAAAAAATATTAAACTTAATGGAAATAAAAAAGACTTACCAAAATATCACAATATGAATGATATCATAAATAAACTACGAGTAACAGAGGAAATATTAATATTGACGAATGATAATATTAATGTAATAAAATCTATATTACCAAAAGATAAACATAAAATTAAATATTTAGATTTAAATACAATATCACTCTATACAAATATAATTAAAAAATTATTTTTTAATATAAAAGAATATAAATTGATTGGAGTAAAAAATATAAATTTTGTAGGTATGGATACAAATGAGATATATATTGATGAAACAAATAGATATATATTAACAAGTATATCAGATAATAATTATGAATTAGCATTATCAATAAAAGAGGAAATTGATGACAATATAGTATATAAATTAGAAAAAATATATATACATGATAAAATTAAATATAAATTAGAAATGGATAAATTTTTATCAATAATTGATCCAATAGTTAGTTATTTATATGAGATGATAATACATAATAATTATATAAGTATTAATGAAAAAATAAGTAATGAATTAAATATAATAAGGAATATATTAAATAGATATGATGGTGATATATTAGAAAATGTATTATTTTTAAAGAAAATAATAACCAATTTGATAAATTATATAGAATTAAATAGAATTAAAAAACAATTTAATATAGATATAAAATATGTTAATAAAAATAAAATAAATGGATATGAATTAGATCTAATTAATAAAAATAATAATTATATAAATCAAATATTATCATTAATAGAAATAAAAAAAATGGATAATTCAATAGTTGAATTTAATAAAAATAATATTAATAGAATAATAGATAATAATATTAAAGGAATATTAATACAAGTAAAATTTACATCAAATAAATTAGAAGATTGGGATATTTTAAAAGATAAAATAATAACAACAACAAAAATAGAATATATTAGTAATTATTTATATAATGTAGAACAATATAAAAAAAAGAATCCAAATAAATTAAATAATGACACATTATATACGGATATAATAGCAAATTCAATAATTCCAATATATATTAACAAAGAACATTGGAAACTTGCAAATAAATTTATATGTCCAATATTAGGTTTAACATTCGCTAATAATATTTATTGTTTTAACGACAAATATTATCAATACATGTATATATATCTAATATATATTATTAAAGAAACAATAGAAGATCCAACTGTAGGAATAGATATTTTATTAAATATGATAAAAACAACATATGAAATTAGTAAAGATTTAAAATATATATATGGTTTCTCTGAATATTATAAAAATATAAATAATATTACAAATTTTTCAAAATATTTAAAAGTATTAGGACAAATTATATCAATTAGATTTTTTAATATTAATTTTAATCAGTTGATATTTAATACAATTAATGTTCTTATTAAACCATATAATATTGTAGTACATGATAAAATTGATATTATTAGTTTAAAAAAAATTGATTCACTTATTACTTCTATTGATTTTATTCCTAAATTACAATTAATTTTACCTACATTGATTATGTTTAAAATTTTATGTAAATCTTTATACTTATATCTTAATAATGAAATTAATAATGGTTTTATTAATGATGATATTAAAAATAATTTAATTAACGATATTAATAATTTTAATTATAAATCTCATAAGGATTTAGATTACTATATTAACTTTTTCTTAAAATTATATATTGATTAAACAAACATTCTTTTAACAAATTCAGGTAATTCATTATTTTTATATTTACGATTTCCTAAATATATTTCAAACCCTTTTTCTATATCTAACATAGTTATTATTTTCTTTATATTTGGATCTTTAAATAATACTCTTCTACCATGATATATTTTACAATTTAAATATAATGTTTCTATATCACCGCCAAAATTTGGAAAATTATCCTTATTTTTCTTGAAAAAAATTGTTAATTCTTCTTTTTTCTTTGTATCAATGTTTCCATTATTTTTAAAATCTATTCCCCATCCATCTTGTTCTATTTTTAATAAAAATATTTCCATTAATTCTTCTGGTTTATATCCATCTATATCATATCTAAATGTAAATCTTCTTTTTAAACCTTGATTATATGCAAAAAAACATGTATCTAATGCATTTTCATATCCTGCAATAATACATAAGAAATTACGATTTTCTGTTAAATTTTGATTTATTGTATCAATACATTCTTTTGAAAAACTATCTCTACCTTCTGTATTACCTAATGAATATGCTTCATCTATAAACATAACACCACCAATACATTTATCTATAAATAATTGAGTTTTAATTGCTGTATGTCCTAAATATTGTCCAATTAAATCTGATCTTTTTGCAATATTTATTTGTTCATTTGTTAATATACCCATTGCTACATATATTTTTGCTAAAACTTTTCCTAATTCTGTTTTACCAACACCAGGTGGTCCAGTTATTACTGTATGCAACATATCATTATTTAATGATTTAACACATGGTAAATTATATGTACAATCTATACAATTATTACATTTATCTTTAACATTAAATCTATGTAAAAAAAATATTATTTGATTTACTATCTGTTCTTTAACTTTATTCATACCAATTAAATTATTTAAATCTGTTAATGGTTTAACTAATTTACTTAAAATTCTTAAATTAACTCCATAATAAATTTTAAATTTTTTACAATGATATTTTTTCCCTAAAAATATTAAATCATTAATATGTTTAATTTCAATTAATTCATTTAATGATGGATCTAAAATCTCATTTTCTACAAAATCTTTATGATCACATAATGGATTTGGACAAATATCAGTCTGTGCATATGTTGGTTGTTCTTGTTTTTCAGGTGATTCTGTTATTAATTTGAATAAATCTTTATTATTTATTGTTGGATTTATTTGTCTTCTTGTTAAATTAGTTTTATTATTTAAATTAGTTCTATTATTTGGTGCTATATTTATTGGATTAAATCCTTGAATTGGATCATTACATAATAATTTATTTATTAAATTATTTTGTTCTATTTGTGATCCATATGAAATGTTAATATTATTTGATTCTAAATTTAATTCTATATTATTATATGATAATGAAAATGCTGGATAACTATACTCTGAAAAACTCATACTATTATCTTATAAAATAATTATTTTATTATTTACTAACTTCTAAAATTTCTTTTTTATATTTTCTTAATAAATCTAATAATACTTCATTTGTATTATCATTTTTTCTTTCAATAAAATATGTTGGATTATTATAATACATATTTATTATAAAATTAATTACATATGATTTTTTTGATACTGATTTTGTATGTTTTAATTTTATTATTGTACTTTTAAATGCATTTAAAATATTTTTCTTTATTTTCTTTTCATTTTTTGGTAATCTTTTGCGTGTTTCTCGTAATAATGATTTTACAAAATAATAATTTGCTCCATATGTTCTAAACATTTTAATTGTAAAATCTTTTCCTAAATATGTTTTAATATATTCATTTAAATCAGTATCAGTAATTCTTCTTATTTGTTCATATTCATCTATATATTGGAATAATTTATCTCCTTCTAATTTTAATAATAAATTTAATTCATTTTTTAAATTTGAATCATTTATAACATATCTTAATCGCTGATTACTTTTTCCTTTAAAATTAAATATAACAGTATTACCAATAATTTTTAAATGTTTCTTTTTTAAACTTGATATACCAAAACTACGATTTTCTTTTGCATATATTTCTTTACCTACTCTCATAAATGTAAATTTAACAATTGATATCATTAAAGCAATAATTTTCTTTTTATTATAAGGATTTAATTTAAGATGTGTGTTTAATATTTTATCTAATTTAGGTAATTCTTTAATAAAATCATATAATAGTAAAAATTTATCTTTTTCTGCTTGTTCAATATGTTCTTGATGATATCTATATTGTTTTCTACCTTTAGAATCTATACCAGTTGCTTGTATTGGACTTTTAGTATCTCCAGATATCCATACATCTTCCCATGCTGGTGGTATTCCTAATTTATTTATTCTATTTAAATCTTTAGTTGATACTATTTTATTATTTTTTATATAATAATATTCATATTTATTATTTATTTTTCGTCGTGTTATACCTTCATTATAATTTTCTAAATCAAAAGGCATTTTTTTAATTCCTCCTTCTTGTATTTCCATTATCTTTAATCTATATTTTTTTAATTATAATAACTTTAATTATTTATTTTTATGAATTAAAAAATTGATAAAAATAAATAATATTTATTTAAAATAAGTATTATAAAATGTCAGATGATGCTATACAAAGATTAAATTTGATTAAAATACATTTAGAAGGTTCATCACATTACATGTATGATTGTTCAAAAAAAGAAAAAACTGAATTTACAAATATCATTGCTCCTATAACTCCTAATAATTATTCAATTTTACATTTTACTAAATATTCTCTTAAAAATTTGATTTTTTTTCTAAATAATATTTTTAATTATTATTACTTTTAATTAAATGAGTTTGAAAATATATCATGGATTTTATTCTAAAAAATATGATGATATAAATGGTCATTGTATATGTGAAACATTTGAAAATAAAAGAGTTAAAATAACAATGTTAAACCGAATATTTAGTCAAGATTTATTTAATAAATATCCTGATATTATTTATGTTGGTAGAATAAGAAATATTACTGGAGAAAATACATATAAAAAAATAGATCCTAAATTATGACTTTCTGTATTTTGATAAAATTAATTTATTTGGAGGATTACCAAAATCACTTAATACATTATTATAATTAATTGAATGTATTGGACTTGATGCTAAATAATTTCTATTTGAATGATATATATCTATTTCAGTATCAATTTTATCTGGACAATATTCATTTATTTTTAATATATCATATAATGGATTAATATTAATCTTTAATTTAATATTATTTTTTTTTAAATCAACATTTATTGATTTAATACTTCTTAGTTTTTTTATTACAATATCTATATGTGAATTTTTTATATCTGAACCTATATCATTATATATTTTATTTAAATCATTACTAAACCATAAATATTTACATATATCCCATAATATACTATTTTTATTATTTTCCATATAATTATGTATTACTGGTTCTCTTATTAATGAATATATAAATGTATAATAATCATATGATTCATATATTGGAAACCAACTAAACATAATATATATTTGAGGAGGTAATGAACCTGATAAAGTATAATAAGGTATATCATTTTCATATTTAATATCATAACCATGATAATTTAATAAATCAGTTATATTAATTCCATATTTATTTAGAATAGATATATCATTATTATAAAATCTAATATTTTTCCAATATATTGATGATTTATCAAAATCTGCAATTTTATATATATATTTTGTAATTTGTGTTTCTTCATTAAATTCTTCTTTTACAAAAATATTTTTACATTTTAAATCAGCATGAGTAAAACCATATTTTTTATTTTTTAAAAAACCTAATGGTATAAATATTTGCATTAATAAATCTATTAAAAAAGATTCATTAATATTATCTTTTTGTTGTTCTAAAAAATTTGATAAATCACCTTTATTTGCAAATTCTAATATATTTTTTCCAATTAATCCAGATGATGTATTACAATAAAAAGCATCATATTGATATATATAATTTTTAATATAAGGTAAATTTTTAAATATTAAATTTATTATTAAATGAATACATGTTTGATTACTAAAATTATCACAAGGAACAGTTAATAATACATATTCGTCTTTTTGTTGATTATCATAATTACTTAAATGATATTTATTATATTCAATTGATGGTGAAAATTTAATATGATTTATATTAATATGATTAATTTTTTTTATAACTAAATGTAAATTATTTATTTTAGGATTTACAACATTTAAATTTTCTTTTAAAATTAATTGATGTTTTCCATTTACATTAATTAATTTTGCAATTCCAACTTTTCCTTTCCCAAATATTTGTTTCTCTCTAAAATATTTATCTCCACATAATGTATTATCGTCAAAATGAAAATTAATTGAATATTTATTTATAAAATCTAAATTAACATATACCTTACCATCCTTTTTAAATGGTGAATTTATTAATTCTAATTCCTTATATCTTTTTTTATAATGTTGTTCTAATATATTAAAATAATCAGTAATTATAAATTTATTTAATTCAATATCCATTTTTTATATAAATTAAATATTATATTTTTTTTGAAAATCTTGTTTTTGTATTAATGGAATTTTTAATTGTACTGCTTTTAAATATTTAGTAGAATCTGTATCTGTATATACTACTAAATTAGTATTTTTTGATACTGAATCAGTTATAATACCACCATTTGATATTACAAAATTTTCCCAATCTTTATTTCTAAATCCTGTAAATACTATTTTCATATTATTAAATATCCCTTGTGTATTTATATTTGTCTTTTTATTTATAATATGATCAACATTTATATAATTAATTGTTTCTAATTCTTTTATAAAACTAATAAATTTATTGAAATTTTTAGTAAATTGATTTGCTGTTTTTTTATCAAATCCATCTATTTTTATAATATGTTCTTCTAATTCAGTTGATGTCCATTTATTATGTAATATATCTGGATAAGTATCAGTTATTAATTTCATTCTTTTGATTCCCATACCTCTACCAAATAATCCTGATGCACTCATTAATGTTGCTAAATCTATATTATTAAATTGTTCTTGTATATTATCATAAATTTTATTTATTATTTTTTCTCCTAATCCTTCTATTTTATATAAATTTGTTTTATCTGCTTTTAATATTTTAATTATTGAATTATATCCATTATTAACTAATTTTGTAATTATACCTTCACTTATATATTTAACATCTATTTGATTAAAAAAATATAATATTTGCTTAATTATCATTGTATCTTTAAATATTCCAAATATGTCTTTTGGTAATATATTTACTTCAGTTTCATTCCATTTATATTCAATCGTTGGCATTTTAGGTTGATTTGCTTGTTTAACTACTTCTAATATATCTGGAATAACATCACCACTTCTAATTAATTTAACAATTGCACCAGGACCTAATTTATTATCATTTATAAATTTAGCATTATATCCAGTTGTATATTTTATAGTAACACCACTAATATCAGTTGGTTCTAATATAACTCTTGGTGTTAAATATCCATCTTTTCCAATATTCCATTCAATGTCAATTACTTTTACATCAAATACTTGGTCTTTTCTTATAGTTTTAAATGCAAATGCATATTCTGGATTTTCATTTATGACATCATATATTTTACTATTATCCATTACAACTATCCCATCTATTTCAAATTTAGATTCTAATCGGCGTTTGTCTAATATATCTGATAATTTTTTATTATTAATTGTATTTTCGCTAAAATAATATACAGTATTAAATTTATAATCTACTGATAATTTATTTAATTGATCTAATATTTTTAATTTTGGATATAATATTGTATAACCAATAAATTGAGTTAATTCTGCAACTTTTATTGAAAAATCTTTTGAATTAACTAATCCTGCAACTGCATTACGAGCATTCTTAAATTCATCCTTTATTTTCTTAAAATCATCTATTGATATTATTAACTCTCCACGAATTACTATATTATCTGGTAACTGTTTAATATTGTATTTTTTACTTATTATATATGGTATTAAATGACTTATATCTTGTCCATATTCACCATCTCCTCTTGTATATAATTTTAATTTATTTTTATTTTTTGTAAATAATCCACTAATTCCATCTAATTTATCACTTATTACATATGGACCTTTGTATTTATTTATCCATTGACTTAATTTCTCATTTGTTGGTTTTATTTTTTCTAAACTTGGCATAAAATATGGTAATTTTATTTTCTCTTTTGTTATTGGTGATCCAACTTCTTTTAAATATGGATTATTTGGATCTCTACTCTGTAATACTTCTTTTAATATATCAAATATATCATCTGGAACTAATTCTTCTTCTGTATTATAATAATGATATGATAATTTTCTTAATATTTCTACTAACTTGTTAATTGATATTTTTTTTGCATATTCATATGGTTCATTTAATATTTCTTCTATTATTTCATCTATATTACTAATTTTATCTACCATTTTTTTTACTTACTTATATATTATTTATTTATTTTGTATTTTTCAATTTTTTAAAATATTGTAAAATATTTTAAAAAAAAAGTAAATTATAAAATAATTATTATTACAAATAATTATTTTGTATTTTTCAATTTTTTAAAATATTGTAAAATATTTTAAAAAAAAAGTAAATTATAAAATAATTATTATAAAAAAGTAAAGTATAAAAAAAATAAATAATATATAAATAGAAATTAATGAAAGAAAAGAAGGTTGTATTGTATAATAAAAAAGAAAGAGAGAAGAAAGTATTTTCAATAAAAATGCAACTTATACAAATAGATATGTATCAAATATTAAATGACGAAATAAAACAGAAAATAGATGAATATATAGAAACTGGAAATGAATATATAGCCGAATATGATTTACCACAGTATTCAAGAAAAATGATAATAAATTTAGTAAATGATAAAAATAGAGAGTCATATATAAAATTGGTATTTAAAAAATATACAATAGAAGATAATGAAAAATTAAATCAATTAAATAAAATTCAAGAACAAACATTTATGAGCGATATGTATAAATTAAATAATAATGGTAGATAAAAATTGAAATATATAACATATAATTAATTAAAATAATTTAACAAGATAAATATCAATATATATTATAGGAATGGTTGTAAAAAAACAACTTTTAGATCCTTTAGGAACACTATGTCGTTTAGTTGAATTGAATTTTAGTGGAAAAAATAGTAAATTAAGTATAAAAGAACATATATTAAAAGTTGATAAATATGATATATTTCAATCATTAATGAGATATTATAGAGGAGATGGTAAAGAGAATGTTGGAGAATTATATCATGTAATAATAAGATTAATAAAATGGTTTTTATTACCTGATGAAATTATAGTTAATAAAAATGATTCTGAAAAAGAGATAGATATAGAAGAAGATATTAATAAAGAAGAATTAACAAATAAAGAAGAATTAACAAATAATGAAGAATATAAATATAATGAAGAAGTAGAGTCAATAAGTAGTGAAGTTAGTTTAAATAGTTTTGGGAAAAATAATATTGAAATAGGAAAATCTGATGAATTTAGAAAGATGATAAAATGGTTATGTGATGGATTTAGGGAATTACAAAAAACTTATGATGATGGAAATGTAATATTTGCTTTACAATATTTTATAAATTTATTAGAAAATGCATTAATTGGTAAATATTCTGATATAGAATTACCAAAACATATTATTGAAAAAGAAAGAGAATATGAAAACTTAATAGATTATGGAAAATTAAAAAATTTATGGAATGTTAATAAAATTAAACGAATTTGTGAATTATATGATAATTGTTTTAAAGTTATTTCTGATAATAAAACTTCTGAATATGAAAAAGAAAGAATTGTTAATGGTTATTTAACTTCTATTGATGCTATATTAAAAATTACTGAAAAAGACTTTCAAGAATTAGTTATTAATAGTACTAAATATTAATAATTTACTTATATTTTACTCTTTTTTAATATGATATATCATATCATATTAAAAAATTGAAAAACTAACCTATTGAAAAGTCCAACTAAAAAGATAGTAGAATTCAACAGCGACTCACTCCGCTCAATAAAATCATGACTAAGGATAGCAAGGAGAAGGAAGCCCGTCTTGCACGGGAGGCTCATCAGGTACGCATGAACAAGGGTGTGGTTTATGTAGACCCACTCCGTGAGTATTCTTACATGAGTCCAACTGCTCGTGGTGCGGTTGGGAACGGCAAGAAGTCAAGTGGCAAGAAGATTCATTAGACGCAACAGACGGCGAGACTGAGGTGTTGTGAGAAAAACTCCAATAATCTACACCTTCCCAAGAACCAAAAACAAGAACACTATCTCAAAGGAGACCAGTACCAATTGATATGCAATTTGACCCTAAAAAGTAGTTGTATATATCAAAAAGGTAAAGACCAGTGCCATGAGATATATTTTTTTTTTGATTTAATATAATTAATATTAAATCAAAAAAAAAAGAAAATAATATGTTAAATTAATAAATATTTTTATATTATATTTATGATGTGATTTTTATTATATAATGAATATCAAATGATTTTATAATCTTAATAAAAAAAGGATAAAACTATTATTTAAAACATAAAAAAATTTAAACTATCATTTTAAATTATCTATTATTTGATTTATTAAACCAATATCCAAATTTTATATAGGTTATTGACTTTGGTAATTCATTTATTGATTGATTAAACATATCTCCAAATATTAAATGAAAAATTAAAAACTATCATTTTTAATTTTAAAAGTGAGTTATTAATTTGGGTAAATTATCCACTGATTAATTAAAACATTATCCACATGTTAAATATGTTAGCGATTGTGGTAAATTATTTACTGATTTATTAAAATGATGTCCAAAGATTAAATTATTTGATAAATAAAAATTAATTTATTGACAAAATATATAATGGAATATATAAATATAAATTATGTTTCTCCAAATATTAAAAATGGATTTAATAATAAATATATAATGGTGATTATGAGAACATTAAAATTAAGTAATAAAGTGATATTATATAAAATAGAACTAAATAATATAAATAATATTACAAATGAAATTAGAGGTTTTATATTAAACAAAAAGATAAAAATAGATGATAATGAATATGATAATTTTATAATTAATATATATGAACATAAATTAGTTAATAATATTATTTATTTAGTATTTACTAAAAATTTAACAAAAAAAGAATTATTGGATAATAAACCAATTAAATTAGAAGCATTAATAAAACCAAATAGAAGAGTTGAATATAAGGATGATATAAGTTTTATAGATGAACGATTTTTTAGAAATGAAGTAGATAGAAATAGTAATGATTTTTTTATATTATTTGTAAATAGAGAACAAACAACACAATTAATTGAACCAATAACAATAAATATTAATAATACAAATATATATGTATTTGATAGATACAGTAATATGATATTTAAAGAACCAGTATTAGATATGATAAAAGATAAATATAATGATAAAAATAAAATAAGAGACAAACATAATGAATATATAGTTAATTATATGATAGTAAATAGAAATATAAAAACATTTTTAAATGAATATCAACCAGAAATGTGTTTTATAACAACTAATCAGAATATAATTCCAACATGTAAAATAAATGATACAATGTATAGACCAATATATTTAGAAATAAATAGAAATAATACAATAATATCACCAGTTGATAGTAGAGTAGATATATATACAAAAAAAAATAATAAAATGTTTATATGTAGAATGACACCAAGAGATTTTCAAAAAATTTATAATCCATATAGAGGATATTTAGATAATATAGAAAAAAAAGATACATATTGTATATTAAAATTTAAGTCATCTTATTACATACCACCAGATGTAATGGAAAGAGATTATTTATCAGTAATATTAGGTAATTTTACATATTCAGGTTCTGGTGTTGGAGCAGGAAATAGATATTATCCAGAAGTATTAAATAAACAACCAAATACAAATTTAGAATATAAAATAATTATTAGCGGACAAAATATAAAAAATTCATATAAATTAACAAATATAAAATTAAAATATTTTAGTGAGAAAAATGAAAATTGGTTTGAACAAGGAGAAGAATTAGGTGAATTTAGTAATTTAGGAGGAACTGTTATTGTTATATTTAATAGAAATATTGATTTTGCTGATGATATTAAATTTAATTCAAAAAATAAATTAGATGTTTTTATAAAATGTAGAGATTTAATTGGTTATATTTTATAATTAAAAAGAATATAAGAAAATAAAAATAAAATAAATTATGATGAAGCGGAAAGATATGAATGTATATAGATTAGATTCAGATATAAAGAAAAGACGTATCAAGAAACGAAAATTAATAAAGAAAATTCATAAATATATAAATAATGATACATCATCAGAAGAGAATGACAGTGATTATAACAGTGATGATGGAAGTTTAACCTCAGATGGATTTAGTTTTTTTAGTGGAGATCATGTAGTTTGTAAATATAACAAGATATATTTTAGAGGTAAAGTAAGTGAATCATCAGTAGATAGATTAATAACAATACTAGAAGAGAAAAATAAAGAATTTTTAGAATATACAAAAGATTCTGATTTATTTGAAACAATAACACCTGCTCCATTATATTTACATATAACAAGTTTTGGAGGATGTTTATTTTCAGGATTTAGGGCAGTTGATGCAATTAAACGCTCAAAAATTCCTATATATACAGTAATTGATGGACATGCAGCGAGTGCAGCTACATTAATGAGTGTAGTTGGAGTAAAGAGATATATGACACCAAATTCATGGGCATTAATACATCAATTATCAGCATCATCAGGGGGGACATATTGGAATATAAAAGATGAATATCGTAATTGTACGGATATGATGAATAAGATATATAGTATATATGAAGAGAAAACAACTATGAGTGTAGAAAAATTAAAGGAAATTTTATCACATGATAGATGGTGGGATGTTGATAAGTGTATAGAAATGAGATTAGTAGATGATGTTTATGTTTAAATAATAATAAATTATTATTATTTAAATTTTAGTTAAATCACTATTATATAACCATGCGGTTCTATCATCATCAAACTTAATCTTATATTTTGATAATCCATATCTTCCAGTCATTGATTCTTCTTGACTTCCTCCCCATAATTGTATAATTGTTCCTCCTGAACTATATTCTTTTGGATTTATATGTCTTACTCTATCATATAATTTTAATTGTTGATTATTTACTCCTCCTCCTAATGATAAATTTTGTTGATTTACTGGTGGTGTAAGTGGTGGTGTAATTGGTGGTATTATTGGTGGTACAATTTCTAATTGTTGTAATTTATTAGTTCCTCCGTTATGATTTGTTAGATCATTTGTTCTTAATAATTGTTGTATTTGTGGATTTTGTTGTAATTGTGTTAATAAATTATTAATTTGTTGTTGTTGTTGTTGATTTGGATTTTGTATTTGTAATAATTGTTGTAATTGTTGTGCTTGTGGATTTTGTAATAATAATTGTATTAATGATTGTAAAGTATTATTTCCTCCATTTAAACT
>Ga0172363_10000904_pt1 | contig 23361 bp, 5 predicted proteins | sample LakKivs2_kivu2a2_FD_114541 | JGI IMG/M metagenome (GOLD analysis project Ga0172363, IMG submission 114541) | Sediment microbial communities from Lake Kivu, Rwanda - Sediment s2_kivu2a2 | ecosystem: Environmental > Aquatic > Freshwater > Lake > Sediment | place: Rwanda: Western Province, Lake... | reverse complement strand
TCACCTTCTGAATTTGTACCCAATCCTCTTACCTCGAACTGAAGGATCTTGCCGTCATCATACTCATACTGCACATGCTGGATATTCGGTGTTTCCTGGTCGCTGTCCCAGATAAAATAATTACCCATCGCCTGTATCCTCACAGGATGAGTCATTTTATTCAGGACCCATCTGCCGACATCTGTCTGGTGAATGCCCTGGTTTCCCAGGTCACCGTTACCTGTATCCCAGAACCAGTGCCATTTATACTGAAAACGGTTTTGATTGAATGGCCGGAAAGGTGCAGGCCCGAGGAATGTATTCCAGTCAACTCCTTCGGGAACTTCGCTGTCCTGGACGTGCCCTATGCTGCCGCGTGGTTTAAAGCAGAGCCCTTTTGCCATGTAAATGTCTCCCAGTCCGCCATCGCGCATGAAACCCATAGCCTGGAGTACAGCAACACTGCTCCTGGACTGCGTGCCGGTCTGTACCACACGTTTGTATTTCCGGGCGGCTTCCACCATTTTCCTGCCTTCCAGGATCGTATGAGAGACAGGCTTCTCCACATACACATCCTTCCCAGCCTGGCAGGCCCAGATAGTCTGTAACGCATGCCAGTGGTTGGGTGTGGCAATGGTGACAACATTAATGTCCTTATCATCCAGAACTTTCCTGTACTCCGTTTCTGTTGAAGGCTTAAAGCCTGTTAACTGTTCAACTTCCGCAACTGCTTCCGGAAATAATCTCTGATCGATGTCACACAAAGTGACAATCCTTACACCCGGTATCTTTGCCAGGGCACGGTAATGATCCTTACCCCTGCTCCGTATCCCGATTATAGCCAGGTTAATTGTGTCGTTAGCACTTTGTTGATTAAAGGACCGGGCGATCAGGGGACTGGAGACAACAGCTCCGGCGGTGATGACACCGGATCTTCTGATAAAGGTACGTCTGTCTATGCTTTCCATAATTGTATTACTTTCCTTTAAAATTATAGAATCTGTCCGATTTATCAAATATTTTATGCTTTAACTATCCTATTTATTCAAGAGGGCTGTCTCAAAAGCTCACCATATCATCTAAGATGCTATTTTTATAATGAGGGTATATATATGCCTGTATGCTGCGGCTGCGGCGTACAGGCTTATATATTACTTTAGGTCCAAATCATCAGGAAGTTTATTTGAGACCCTTGAGACTGCCCCTTTTTACAGGTCAAAGCTGTCATCCAATTTCTCAAAACCGGTTATGATTATTTACAGCATACCGGAAGCTTGCTTCAATAAAGTATTAGAATAACTGCCGCTATTCTTTAACAAACCTGAACTCGAATACTCCCGCTTCGCTCCTGACCTTCAATATATATATCCCGGCATCCAGTGAGGATACATCGATCATACGAACCTCAGTTTTTATCTCCAGCACCCTGCCACTCAAATCCATCAGGACCAGCTGGTCTATTCTTGCAGAAGATTTTACCGTCAGTATATCGCTGACCGGGTTCGGATAGATCTTAATATAGGTGGCTGCATCGCCGATACCTGTTCCATCATCCACATTCACGACTTTGATGGTGAAGCTTTGCGGACCGCTTGACAGCCCCGTGTTATCTGTCGCTATCACGTATATTACCAGGACTGAATCCTCCTCATAATCGAAACTCGCTGCCGTGTATAACTGATCACTTACCAGGCTGAACAGGTTATTGTTATTATCCGCTATGGTATCGTAAAAGGAATAGGTATACTGGTCACAGCAATCTTCATCCTGTACCGTCAGTGTGCCTATATAAAATGGCGGGGGAACATTCTCTACAACAGGGTTATATATATTCAGCCAGATACCTATTGGAGGATCGTTCATATCATTAATATTTATCTGTACCTGCCTGTCATAGAACTCCACGCCTGAGCCTGTCTCAAAAACCCTGACCCTAAGCTGATAATAACTCACTTCTTCATAATTCAGGGTATCTCCTATCCTGAGTATACTGTCAACCATATAGAAAGTTGTGACAGAATTGGAAAATGCATCAACAAGCTCAAAGGTGTATGAGGCGGACACATCTTCATCACGCACCCCGAAAACCCCTATCACTGAATCCGGGGGAGCATTCTCATTAATATACAGATTAATCATTCCTGTGGTCTCCATGCCATTGAAGTATAAGCCCTGTGGAGGTTCATTTACATCCTGGACGGTAACACTGATCCTCAGGATACTGGTATCGACGCCATCATAGGCGGTAATATTCAGCCTGTATATATTATTACCGTCAAAGTCGGCCGGCTGCTCAAAATCCGGAGCTGTCAGGAAATAAAGGTACCCCAGGTCCGCGTCTATACTGAACTGCCAGCGGTCCTCTCCACCGGCTCCACCGGAAATACTGTAAATGATACCTGCATCCTCAGGTCCGCCTTCCCCGTTACTGGCATTAATATCAGCCACCATATCCATACTGTTTTCGGGGAATAAATATTCATTGCCTGAGAGGAACACAGGTTTGTTATTTATCCAGGTGACGGTTACTGTGAATTCATCTGTAACAGTTCCTCCGTTCCCATCATTAGCGGTGACCGTTATCACCGTGGTTCCAGTATCAACCTCGGTAATGGTCAGGGTGCTGTCGGAAACTGCAACAGTGACGACACCTGCATCAGATGGTGTGGCAAGGAAGGTCAGTACATCACCATCAGCATCGGTGAATACACTACCCAGATCCACTGTGCTGCTGCCAAAGCCCTTGTTATAACTCCTGTCTGCAAGAGCATTCGCAACCACGGGAGCAATATTTACATGCACCACAGTCACTGTGAATTCATCTGTAACAGTCCCCCCGTTCCCATCATCAGCGGTGACCGTTATGGTTGCAGTACCTGTATCGACTTCAGATATGGTCAGTAAAGTGTCGGAGACTGCCACGGTAATAACTCCATTATCAGATGATTGCGCAGTGAACGTCAAGGTATCACCGTCAGCATCAGTAAACCTGTGTGCCAGCCCTACAACACTGCTCCCGAAGCCCTCATTATAGGACTGGTCAGGTATAGCTATAAGCAAAACAGGTAAAGTATTACCGGCTGCATTGACAGTTACCAGGAATTCATCACTGATTGAACCTCCCCTGCCATCCTCCGCAGTAACAGTAATAATTGCTGAGCCTGCACTTACCTCCGTTAATGTAAGTACCGTCCCGGAAATACTGACAGTGATGACGCTTAATTTACCTGAAACAGCACTAAGGTTTAAAGAATCCCCATCTGCATCTGCGAAAGTGCTGCCCAGGTCAATATCAGCACTTACAAATCCTTCATTATAGGACTGGTCAGTCAAGGGCACAGCAACAGTAGGGGCGTTGTTGGGTTTTGGATTGACAGTAACAGTGAAGGCATCCGTAACCCATCCTCCCCTGCCATCATCTGCACTTACTGTAACTATGGCGAGACCCGTCCCCTTTTCACTGATTGTCAGGGTCGTCCCGTTTACCTCAGCAATGACTACAGTTACATTGTCCGATACGGCATTCAATATCAGGCTATCATCATCTGCATCTGTAAATGTATTGTCAAGATATATATTAAGAGAACCGAATCCCTCCTCAACAACCTGGTCGGGGACTTCATTCAGCACTGCCGGTGGGTGGTTACCTGCTGCATTCACTGCGACAACGAATTCCACGACGGCAATTCCCCCATTGCCATCATCAGCTGTGATGGTTACGTGGGAAGTGCCAACTCCTGCCTCCGTAATTGTCAGGACCTTCCCTGAAACCGATACCTTCACTACAGCCTCATTTGCCGAGATGGCACTTAACGTCAGGCTGTCCCCATCTTCATCAGTAAAAGTATTGCCCAGATCGAGCGTGCTGCTGACAAATCCTCCTGTAAAGGTCTGATCAGCAATAGTTGTGGCCACGACAGGAGCTTCATTGACATTTGTCACAATGATCACTATGTTCTGGTACGCACTATAGGCACCATCAACGGCAGTGACCTGTAATTCATAGGTGTTGTCATGGTTGGTATCAGCCGGCATTTCAAAATCAGGCGCATGCTTATATTTAACTTCCCCTGTAGCCGCATCCAGGGTAAAAAGGTAATGGTCATAGCCTCCTGTCAGGCTGTACGTAATACCTTCATCAGCCGCCCCTCCGTCACCGTCATTGGCATTCACATCAAGCGCGACCCCTGTACCATTCTCTGCAAACAGAGCCGTATCCCCCGAAACAAAAACGGGATCATGGTCGTAGGTGACCAGCAATATTCGTGTAACTGTGTCTGCCGCATAATAATTGACATTACCGGCCTGGATTGCCGATATTGTCGTTGTTCCCGTTCCTGTCAGGGTAACTGTTGTTTCCGTGACAGTGGCCACATCAGTGTCTGAACTGCCGAAGCTCACCTCCAGGCCGGATGAAGCCGTGGCCGCCAGTTCAAATTCAGTTATTTCACGCATGTTATAAGGGCCTATGGAGTCAAATGTTATGAACTGGTCTGCCTGTGTTACGGTCAGCACACCCGCAATATAGGATAACTCATAATTTAGGTCACTCCCGCCGCTAACCAGGATATCATAGGTGCCGGCATCCGAATTGATATCCGCCGTTGTTGTGGCCTGCGGCAGGTTATCAAGGGCCGTGCTGTCCTCTCCGTTAACAAACCCGCTGTATGTGATGGTGAGAACAGGATTGGGCTGCCCGTATGGACGGCTCTTGTTGTCTGCTGAGACGGCCAGCGCTGCCTTCAGGACAGTCAGTGTTCCGGATGTATATGTTAAGGTATAATTACCGCCTCCCCCGCCGCTGACCGTAATATTATAGGTCCCTGCGTTACTGGCAGGACCGGCAATGGTTGAAGCATGGGGCAGCGAATCCAGGATGGTGCTGTCCTCAGCGTTCACGAATCCCGCAAAGGTATATGTCAGCTCCGGGTTCTCCTGTCCGTATAACCTGGCCTTGTCGTCTGCAGTAACAACCAGTGTTGCCTTCATTATGGTGAGCGTACCGGCAATATATGTGAGGTCATAATTTTCATCATGGCCGCCAGAGACCGTTATATTATATGTTCCTGTACCCGTATTCACATCAGCCACCGTGTAAACTACAGGCAGTGTATCCAGGACAGTGCTGTCTTCACCGTTCACAAATCCGGCATAGGTAAAGGTCAGGTCCGGGTTGTCCTGCCCGTAGATCCTGCTCTGATCATCAGCAGTAACGATCAGCGTTGCACCGGTAATGGTAAGTGTCCCCGGTATATAGCTAAAATCATAGTTGTTGTCCGTCCCGCCACTTACCGTAATTTCATATGTCCCGGTCCCGCTGCTGTTATCAGCTACTGTTGACGCAGCAGGAAGCGTTTCCAGCACCATGCTGTCTTCCCCGGTAACAAACCCTTCATAGGTGAATGTCAGATCAGGGTTCTCCTGGCCATAGGTCTTCTCCTGGTCATCTGCGGTAACGGTCAGGGTTACCTTACTGACGGTAAGGGTACCTGTGATATAGGTGAATTGATAGTTCTCATCCACCCCTCCGCCTGCAGTTATGTCATAGGTCCCGGCATCAGAATGTTCATCCGCCGTGGTTGTGGCCACCGGCAAGGTAGCCAGCACACTTGAATCCTCTCCGGTCACATACCCCGCATAGGTAACCGTCAGGTCGGGATTCGCCTGGCCGTAAACCCTGTTTTTGTCACCTGCCGTCACCTGCAGGTTGGCCTTGGTAATGACAAGCACCTGCTCATCCTGTCCTGCCAGGTAATTGCTGCTCTCAGCCTGATCAACAATGATGGTGACCGTTCCCGCCTTCAGCACCGTAGCCTGGTCTCCCGTGACAGAGAGTATCCCCTCGTCGGACGAGCTGTATGTGAGGGTGCCGTCACTATTTGTTGTCGCAGTAAGGGTAAATGTTCCGTCACCATATGTTTTGGGAGTTATGGTATCCAGTGATAACCTGGGATCATTCTTTTCGATGGCAATTTCATCTGTATTGAAGGTTCTGCTCAGGTTGCCGGCGACATCCGAAAATACGCCAGCCTTTATAGCCAGGTGGAAATTACCCGAACCGGTAATATTTGCAACCACCAGTGCCACATGTGCGGTCGACAGGGAATCTATCGTAATATCACCGGTTACATCAATATCTGTAACCAGGTTGACGCTGTCAGGGACCAGAGCCTGGTGGTCCGCTCCCTGAACATTCATTTTGAAGGTAACAGGTCCGAATGTATTATCAGTCACCGAGGTCGATTTCATAGAGAGTACGGGAGCTGTAGTATCGATCTCTATGGCCAGCGTGGTTGACAGGGCACTCTCATTCCCAACCGTATCTGTAGCTGTGGCCTTTAGGCTGTAAGTACCATCCTCCAGGGCTGCCGAGATGATCATCCAGTTCCCGCTTATATCGGCGATGGCCGAACCCAATGGGATATCACCGTTGGCCATGAGGTTCACCCCGGATTTGTATTCTGCCGTCCCACTGATTCTTGGGGTATTAACCGAGGTAATGTTATCGCTGTCAGAATCACCCGTGTCATCGTCTGCCAGCAGATCCAGGCTTCCCGGAGGGGATGGGCAGGTGTTGTCAAGATAATAGGATTCCTCTGATCCTATAGCTGTATTAAGTGCAAAGCCTGCCAGGTCTTCGATATCCTGTCCCGGGTCCAGGTCAAGATTAAGCAGCCCGTCACCTGTGATCTCCGTTACATTGATCTCAAAGGTTTCAGTCGGTAATACAATTATGCTATTGAGTGTTGCAGATGCTGTGCCCGACAAAATAAAATCTGAGAGGTGAACATGTGCAACGGGCTCGGAGAATATTACTTCAAAGGTGACAGCATTTGCATTTGTCGCTTCTTCAACAGGATCTTTCCTGTTTATGAACAGAATTGATGGCGGTAGATTTATCTCATAGGGTCCAATGTCCACTGCCTGGTCCTGCCTGACATTCCCTGCCAGGTCTATGGGGATCAGTTCCTCATCGTCACCATCATCATCGAGGTCGAGGGTATCCACAGGGATCACAGAATCATCACCTGCATTGATGGCCGGTGATCCTGCAGTTACGGTAAAATCCCCGCCGGTTGAGGGTGCATCCGCCGGATCCAGCTCTGTGGTAAATTGGGGATCCTGGGTGGAATTATTTCCTGCGTCTGTCCCTGTAATGGATGGATCCTTAATAGAGTGGCTGAAAACCGGGAAAAACCCATTATAACTATTGATCTCCGGATATGAAGGTGCATCGTTATTCCATACAATGGAGTTGGTCATTACCGGAGCTGCGTAAGTATTAGTCATACCACCACCATTTGATGTTGCATAGTTACCTGATATAGTGGTATTAATAAACTCGGGTGAGATAACCGTACCAGGATCATTGCCCCAGTTACGTACCCCCCCGCCAGTGCTGGATGCATAGTTACCCGTGATCAGTGTATTGAAGCACTTCTGCCCGGAATAGTGATTATAGAACCCTCCTCCTTCATTGGATTCATTGCCCCGTATTTCACAATTGATGAATGCCGGCTCATCATAATTATTATATGCCGCTCCACCCCTGCTAGCGGCTGAGTTAGAGTAGAAAAGAACTTCTGCATAAACGGCCTCAGAATGATCATTGTAAACACCACCGCCTGCACTGGCCCTGTTATCCGTGAATGAGCAGCTCCGTATCACCGGTGTACAGTATTCATTATATAATCCGCCACCGTAATAGCCATAATTTGACTTAAATGAGCAATTGATGATGGTCGGACTGGAAGCTGCATTCTCTACTGACGACTCAATCAACACTCCTCCACCACTGTTATACCCTGTTCCACCATTTGCATTGCCCCTGGTAATGGTAAATCCATCGATCAGGATATCGCTGGCAGGTTCTGTCAGGTAAATTACATGATAGGCATTACCGGTACTGTCGCCACCTGACTGGTCGTTCTGGTCTATATCCCCGGAAAGGATGGTCTCATACAGGGAGATATTACGCTCTTTCACTGTTGATTCTGTTCCGGCAAATCCACCGTACATTTTCACACCATTCCTGAGCTGGAAGGTCACTTTCCTGCCATCGGTTCCGTCGTTATTGTAAAATGTACCCTGGGAAGTAGGATAATAGGTACCTGCTGCCACCCATACCTGGTCCCCGCTGGCAGCCTTAGCCAGGGCATCCTCCAGATCGGTGAACGCATTGGCCCAGTTTGTTCCGTCATTATTCCCCGTGGCATTTACATTAACATAGAAAATATCTTCCGTAAATGATGAAAAACCTTCGTATGCACCCATATCAATTGTGCTATTCTGTATGCGGTTTTCATCGTCCAGGTCTTCACCGGTGCTGTTATAACTGTTGTTGCCTGCATCAAGTGCAGGAGATCCGGTAGCAAGCCTGTAGTTCCCGTTGGCAGAAGGTGCATCTATCCCATCTATAGGTTCCAGGAACAATGGATCAGTATCCAGGTTGTTGCCCCCATCCGTACCGTAAATGCTTGTCCAGCTGCTGCTGCCCCCGCTGCCTTCGATAATTGAATAGGAAATGACCGGGGTGGCACCATTGTTCACCAACTGCCGCTTGGTTGGCCCGGAAACATAATTCCCGGCTATGATCGAGTTTTTGATGACAGGTGCATTGGTACCTGCCTGCTGGTAATTATACATTCCTGAACCGTAATAGCCACTGTTCCCGCTGACGGTACAGTTAATGAATTCCCCTGCATAGCTGCCACCGGTTTCTGTATAGGTATATATTACAGTATTGCTATATATAGATTTATTCCCTGCAATAAGGCAGTTGGTGTACACAGGTGACAGGGTAGCTGTTGCGGCATCGTATACAGCAACACCATCAGCGCTACCTGAGTTATTTATGATCAGGCAATTGGTAAAAGTGGGTGTGCTGGTGCCTGAAGTATAACATCGGTTATATATAGTTCCATTATACGCTGTGTTACCTTCAAAGATACAGTTAATAAATACCGGGCTGCAGTTCTTTCCGTCACCGTTATTTGCCACACCTGCCCCATAGTTATAAGTTGAATTATTCGTGATCCTGCAGTTTATATACTCAGCCTGGGCGACAGTGGAATGATACCGGTTGTAGATCCCGCCGCCATACCGATAGGCAAAATTATTATCAATGATACAGTTCCTTACAACAGGTGTGCTTGAGTTAACTACAGCATAGTTGAAGATACCACCACCATATGCGTTATTCGTCATTGAGGTTATACTGGCATTACCCCCGGTAATGGTAAATCCATCGAATACAGTCTGATCACTGACACTATTGAAGAATACCACATGATATGCATTCTCGCTTTTGTCACCTCCACTGCCATCATCCCCGTTCAGGTCCCCTGACAGGATCGTAATGTTCGTCTCCGGATCCCGGTCAACAAGCAATGTCTCGGTCCCGTTAAATCCCCCGTATACTTCAACCGAATCAGGTATCACGAAGACTGATTCCCTCGTTTCCGCACCTCCTGCTCCGTCAAAATCATATGGTACCGAAGGTATATAGGTACCTTCGGCCACCCATATCTGCTGGTCGCCATCAGCTGTTGCAAGGGCTGATTGCAGGTCGGTAAAGGCATTGGCCCAGGAGCCGCCGTCATCACTGCCGGTAGCATCGGCATCAACATACAGGATCCCCTGGAACAGGTAGATGATCACCTCTTCCTCCGCGGAGGTATTGGTACCGTCGCTGACCGTCACCATAAGGTTATATTGAGACTTTATATCATAATCCAGGCTTGCCCCGGTAGCTACGGTTATTTCACCCGTGCTTCCATTAATGTCGAAATCACCGTCTTCATTCCCTGACGCGATGGTCCATGACTGCAGGGTGGTACCTGCGTCTTCATCAGTGCCGGTGACCGTACCGACAGAAGTACCGTCAGATGCATTCTCATCGACGGAGAACCTCAATCCGTCGTCCACTACAGGATCTTCATTTACCTGGTTGATATTAATGGTGATCGTTTCTGCAGCTGATGTGTTCGTGCCGTCACCCACCGTCAGTGTCAGAATATATTGTGTAGTTGTTTCATAATCAAGGGTCGCTCCCGGTGCCAGTGTCAGGCGCCCGGTCGAATCATTAAGGGCAAAATATCCCAGGTCGTTCCCGGCTGTTATGGTCCAGTCCTGGAATTCTGTTTCCGGATCACTGTCAGTAGCCTCAACAATGCCCAGGGTATCCTCAGTGGTGTTCTCATCCACATCGAATACCTGCGAGGCGGTGATGACAGGGATGGTCTCATCCACATCCCCGATGTCAATGGTGATGTCCTCAGATCCGGATGTTGTAGTTCCGTCGCTGACTGTCAGTGTCAGCGTATACCGGGTTGTTGTTTCATAATCAAGGGATGCCCCTGCGGCCACTTTTATTTCGCCTGTTGAAGCGACGATTTCGAATTTACCATCGCCATTACCTGCAGTTATCTGCCAGTCCTGCAAGCTTCCCGATGAATTCTGGACAACAGCTGCGGCGGTTCCTATTATTGTGCCTTCTGCTGCTGTTTCTACAACTGTCCATCCCTGTCCCGGTTTAATAAACACCTCCATAGGGGTAAATCCCTGTGACCTGAAGAAGGGATAACCTCCATTTTCAGCGGCGTTTATCCCCCAGGGATCGTCAAAATTCCAGCCGTTAGGTATATACGTAGAAGCTGTTTTCATCTGTGCACTTGTTTTGCCTGTCCCTGCGGCAGAGCCGGTCTGTCCCGAGGTCTCCTTATCCCAGTAGCTGGCTGTCAGTGTACTGCCACCGCCCGTGTAATAGCCGACGAGGCCTCCGGTATCAGTCGTTCCCGTCACCGGCCCCTTGCTGTAACAATATGTTATGCTGCTGTTGCTGTTCCAGCCAACCAGTCCTCCTGCCTTGTCCGTTCCTGAGACCGATCCTGATGAGTAGGAATTTTCCAGTGATGCACTATAATTATGGTAGCCAATCAATCAGCCAACAAGACCGCTTCCGGATACGGTCCCTGAGAAAAATGCTTTGGCCACCGAGGTACCCTGTGTTGATCCGATGATGCCCCCGCAGGTATTCCCGGTTGTGGTAACAGTAGCTGAGGAAGTGACATCTTCGAGGGATCCGTCAATGGTGCTTCCCACCAGGCCACCTGCGCTGCTGGCCGCATTCACTTCACCTGAAACCGAACAGTTGGTTATGGTTGCCGAGTATGCAATGCCTGCCAGGCCCCCGGTCCAGGTCTGGCCGGTCACATCGGTACCCGTGAGTGCCAGATCTGTGATCGTGGCTCCGTTAATATATCCGTACAATCCCACATAATAATCCGAACCACGGTCGATAAACAGGTTGGATATGTTATGACCATTACCGTCCAGGCTGCCGGTGAATTTATCTGTGCTGCCGGATCCCAGTGGTTCCCATCCTTCCCCACCGTTGTAAAAATCACCCCCGGGTGCATCGCCTCCCAGGTCAAGATCGGCAACCAGTATATAATGCTTGTCAAGCAGGAAGCGTGTGTCACTCAGTTGTACCGGTGTGCTGATCTGCCAGGGATCGCCTGGTGTGCCGTTTCCGCCTGCAAACAGCGGTTGATGGGTGATGCCCTCGAACCGCAGGAAAGGATAGCCGTCATTCTCCCCGGCATTATACCCCCAGGTATCCGTAAAATCCCAGCCTGCACCGATAAAGAAGGCCTGCTTCTGCATGATCCCGGTGGTTTTTCCGGTTCCGCCCGAGGAGCTGGACTGGCCACTGGTTTCCGTATCCCAGTAACTGTTGGTCACATAAGCAGAGGTGTTGGACCAGGTCAGGCCACCTTTCAGATCGGTTGAAACTGAAACGGCGCCCGTGGAATAAGATTTCTCTACCGTACCTGCATTATGTCCTACCAGCCCGGCTATCGTTTCAGTACCATCAACAGCACCCCTGGCATAGCAGTTCGTGACTGTCCCGTTCTGATATCCTGCCAGACCCCCTATTACCTGCATCCCGCCGGCACTGGCCGTGCTGAATGAACAGGTGATGGTGCTGTTATTACTTTCACCTACCAGGCCGCCGATATTATAGTCCCCGGAGACAGATCCCGTACTGCCACAACCCGAGATATTTGTGCTGTTCTTTGCAAAACCCGCCAGGGCCCCTGCGTACCAGGTCCCGGTGATATCAACATCTGTCAGTAAAAGGTTTTTAAGGGTTGCCCCGTCAACCATACCGAACAAACCGGCATAGTTATCACCGGTATTGATGAACAGGCTGGCAATTGTGTATCCCCCGCCATCATATGTGCCTGAAAAAACGGTATCAAGCACCCCGATGGGATCCCAGCCTGCACCTGTGTTATACGGTGATACATCAAGATCGATATCTGCTGTCTGGATATAATGGGCATCCAGGTTATTGCGTACTTCGTCAAGCTGTGTGGTATTGGATACCTGGAATGGGTCGGCCAGGGTACCTGATCCTGCACCGGAGAAATAACCTGTATAAGGTGACTCACCCGATGAAAAGGCCAGATTATGATTTAATACGGAAAGACATAGTAAGAACAGGTAATTGATGAAACGTTTCATGGCATGTTTTTTAGTTATTTTTTTTATGTCTTAGAAGGGTAGGTTGATATACCCATAATTTGGAAGGATGAAATCATAATAGACCGAATCCCCAGCCTATACAATTCCTATTTTAATGTATTAAGTCGCAGTAAAATATAAAAATTTATTAGTTACGGCATTCTTTTTAATTATTTTCTGCCCCACCAATTAACGGTTTTGTCAATTTAGATTTATTCAAAATAAGGAGATCTGTATCTGGACAGTGTCAGTGAATCCATTGAAACACCGCCGATCAAGGTAATTACATGCATGCCAGGAAGCGGCAGGTCGATGATCCTGAAAAATTATTGAAAGAAGAATTACATCTGAGGCAGGTCTAGGAAGAACAAATTTTTTATCTAAATTTTAAACATTTCGAATTTTCAGTTATTGACACTTCAGACAAGCTTTACAGTTATGTCAGGAAAATGAATGATTATCAGGGAGCAGTTCAATCCTTATTTTTCTCATCCAGGTATGCAAGCACGAAGACCAGCGGTGCGTTCCAGTTGATGCAAACCTCGTTCGAGGCAAAACTGGCTTCATGGTCAAGGTAAGCCCTTGCAGGATGAGTGTCAGGATAGGCAGCTCCTGCCGCCTCCACACCTCCCCTGTCCTGCATATATCCGTTCGCACCACCGGCGATAAACCCCGGGAAAGGTTCAGCAATGGTATCGGCCCATAGCAGGCGGTGATGGAAATGCCTGGGATACATAGCCCCGTAGCCTGAGACGAAACAATATCCGGTGGCATTACGACCGAAAATATAATCCATGAATCGGGCTGTGGCATCCAGGTATTTCCGGTCTCCCGTGATGTGATGCGCCATGGCCACCACCATCGCTGTATTCAGCACATCACTGTTGGAGCCCCACTCAAAATGGGAAACGGGGATGCCGTAGGGATTTGTCCTTGCAGCAACCAGGAGCGTATCAGCGAGCCTGATGATCCCTCCTTCCAGCACCTGCCTGTCTGCCCCACCCAACCGCTCACTCAGGCACAGAGAATAGTAACCCAGGTTATCGACATAATTACGCCAGCTTTCGGTAATCCTGAAGCGTATGTTGCCAAGGTCAGGCCTAATGGCTTCATAATACCTGTTTTCTCCTGTTGTACAATACAGCTCCGCGGCAGCCCAAAAAAACTCCTCATCCAGCACCCTGTCGCCATACATCCCTGTAAAGACATCAGACGGATTCCAGAAGTATTTATCAGGATTAGCCTTTGCCCAGTCATAAGCACGTACTGCCGCCTCCAGGCATCTTGATGAAAATGCCTGGTCATAGGACCGATACAGTCGGGAAGCCTGGGACAGCATAGCTGCAAAATCCAGGCTTGCTGCCGTGGACTTGCCGATGATATATCTTTTGCTGTGGGTCTCATGCGGCATGGTTATCCCATCGAAACTCAGGGGGGTGAGCTTATGGAAGACACCCCCGTCATCATCCTGCATGGTCAGCACCCAGTCAAACTCATACTTGAGCTCATCGAGCAGATCATTCTTCCCGTTATTTTTTTCCGGGATATCCAGGCTGCCATCCGGGAACACATTCGGCAACATCTCATACAGTAAAAGCATGGTCCCGGTGGAAATGGATGCATTCACGATATATTTGCCATAATCACCCGCGTCATACCAGCCTCCCGGTGAGGGTCTGAAGCCTCCCATGTGCCCCGTTGACACATGGTAGTAACAGGTATCATCAGGGTGGCCCATGGCGCGGCTGAATCTGCCCAGGTATTCCTCACCCATCTCCATGGATGCCCTCATGAAGTAAAATGTACGCAGCGCATCAGCGGCCGCTTGCATATAGATACCTTCCGAAATGGTAAACGGGCAGGAATTGCCGACTCCCGGAATATGAATTACCCAGGTTCCCTCCTTATTGAAAGTCGAGAAATCACCTGTTCTGAGGGTTTCACCCGAGGGCTCCCAGAAAACCGGCTCCGACAACGATCCCCTGAAAACGACCTTTCCAGTCGTATCGGCCAGCATAAATTCCAGCGCCTGTGTGTCTGCAACTGTGAACTTCTTATCAAGGGAAGTGAAATATCCGACCTGGTTAACCCTGATAAGATCACTTGTTTCCGATGCGGAAAGATTCATTCTCTTCCCGCAGCTTCCACAGTATATGACCAGCCCACAGGCCAGCGCAGATAAAAGTATTCTGAAGAATTTCATCAGCGTAATAATTAGTACAATACTATTCAGATAAAGCCAGGTCTTCTTCCGTGCCTTTCATACTTCCGGACTAATGAACCTGACTGCCACATGAGTAAATATATACAAATAAATACGATCGGACAAGCATTCTCTGGCGATGGTGTGTGTTTGTAACCTTTAGGGCACGCGTTCAGAGACGCGCGCCAGCAAGAATGAAAAGACTAATTCAACACTATTTTCTGTGCGAAGATATTCCCGTGTATGTCGAGGATCATGACATAATACATGCCCCTGGCAAATGAGGCTACATCAATAATCATGCTCCCCGATGTTCCGGGTTCATTAAACATCAGCACGCCCTGGTTATTGAATATGGAAACAGTAAAGTCATCGGTTCCGGTTGTTACACTTATAAATGCTGAGGCAGGATTCGGATATACAGAACATATACCCGTATTGAGCTGCCCTACCCCAACCGCCACAGAATTATTGGTCGCCGGGGCATTGGTGATCATACCGAGCTGGTTGCCGTTATACGCCATTATGTTCCCCGGCTGGTATGACAGTGCCACCTTCTGATGCTTGTAAATGGTTCCGGCCAGTGTGAAAAGTATTTTTGCCGAGTCAGTGCCGTATTCGCTTATGCTGTTGATCATCACATCCTTCCCGTTTGCAGTAATTAAAAAAGAATCTTTATTCTGAATCACATTCTGAAGCAACATGTCAAAAACTGCCTCTATCTGTGTCCCGGCAGTGTTAACTTTTACACTCACCAGGGAAGGCCAGATATTACTTGCCAGGATGGCAGGTGAGGACTGACACAGGAACCCATGGGTGGAAGACAGTGTCCCCCGGGTGTATCTGACGGTAACCCTGTTGCCTTTCATTACAGGGTAGTCCAGGGTCAACAGAATGGTGCCGGAGTCCTGATCCTTGTAATCCAGGCTGTTAACAGTCACGGGGATACCGTTCACAGTAACCAGGAAAGAGGACTGGTTCCCGGGCAAGCCAATGACCTTTGCATTGAAGATGACCTCAATAATTTCACCGTTATGCGTCACCGCAGCATTTGTCAGTCCTGTCGTGAGATTGATCACGGGCACCGGCCCGAAAGCATCCGCTTTTCCTCCGTCTTCAGATGATAAGGTGCCGGGAGAATAGGACACCGACAGGTAATCCCCTGGTGTGACGTTACCGTTTAGCGTGATTTTCACCTGCCGGTTGTTTTCCGGATCTGTCTCCGCATTCCTGATCCTGATTGCATTGTCAGAGAAGAATCTGAAATTGCCTTTGTTGACTGATCCGCCCTTCAGCGGCTGGCTGAAAACGATCATCAAGGAGGTGTCATTCAACAGGTGTACCTCTTCAAACACGGGTCCTTTCAGAACGCCATCCTGTTCATGCAGGACAAAGACCGAATCTTTATTTGCTTTCAGACATGGGATATGGAATATCTTCACCGTATCCCCGAAATTCACTTCCACTGCATAGTGGCCGTAATAGGCGCTGAATGTGGTTGCGGTATCCCCTGCAGCCACTGTGTCGAAGCTGGTGGCCCATAATTTCCGGGTATAATAAAGCAGGGTATCTGCGGCAAGCTTGGGTTTCCTGTCCTTGCCAAACAGACCTGCATTTGGCCGCCAGGTCGCATTATCACTGAGGTTCCAGAAGATGATCCCGTTTATGGCAGGGTGTGAAAAAGCGATCGTTATCACCTTGATAAGATCAGCCGCCTGGTCTTCCTGGCTGATGTCACCATTATCGAATTCCGTAAGCTTGATCGGCAGTCCGGCCTGTGCAATAATGTTGAGCCGTGTCACAAATTCCGTTATATCCGGTCGCATGCCTTGCCAGAAATGTGCCTGGACACCAACTCCGGTGACCGGACCGCCCATGGCAATGATCTTTTTAATCAGATCCCTGTATTTTTCTGCATCCCCCCAGTAGTATTCGACATTGTATTCATTGATGTACAATTCTGCGTCGGGGTCAGCCGACCGGGCCCATTTGAAGCAGTTCCAGTTTATTGAGTCACCCACCACCGAGGATAGATAGGTGGCATGCAAAGGTTCGTTCATCACATCATATTCCCTGATGATCCCTCTATACCGGCTCACTTCACGTATAACCCTCATCCTGCAGGTGTCGGTGATAGCTTGTGCCGTCGGCAGGTCCTTCACCCACCGCGGCAGCGGGTGGTCGTCCTCATAATCGTAAGCTCCCCAGAGGAGTGTATGGGCCCTAAGTTCCCAGCCTATGCTCCGGGTCCATCTGACCGCATTGTCAAACGCTGTGTAGTCCGGTGCCGTATGCCGGGGCTGTATGCCGCTCCATTTGAACGAGTTTCCAGACACTCCGTAATTGAAATATTCCGGCATGACGGCTTTCATCCATTGTTCTTCGGTCGGCGGCCAGGCAGCATCCTGATCGAAGAAAAACTTATCGTCCTGATAAAAATGCCCATCCTGGGTGGTTAGGGCCCCGCCGCCACAGTTTATGCGAATGAGCGTATCCCCCTCAGGATCACTTATTTCAATTCCTTTAATAGCCGTATTATCAATGCTGGAGACCATCTCGATATGTATCAGTGTATCCGTGGGGGTGATACGCAGGTTGGTATCCACGGCTATATTCTTACCCCCGGCGGCATCGAATACATCAAAGTCTGACAGGAACCTTTCCCCTTCCACAAAAACATCAAATTTCCTTAAGCCTCTGCTGTTAAAATATATTTCTGCGAACTTGAGTGTAAGCCTGTAATCCTTGCCTTTCTCCACCGGGATGGCATAGGCCAGGAATGAGTCGTACCGTTCGGTCGAGTATATTTCTGCATCCGTTTCCGCAACAATGGGGGAAGCAGTGGAATAGGCATGCCCATGGTCTGTCTGCCCCTCATACAAGTCAAATGCCACGCCAAAAGGGAATTCATGTTTGATCATCCTCACCGAGAACGCACCGGAGAAGGGCTGACCATTCCTGTCGAGTATCTTAATGCCGAAAGTGCCCTTCCTCAACGTGTCGATGCGCAGCTGCGCACCGGCATACCATTCGCTGACCGACTGTGCATTCAGCACACAGGACAGGTAAAGAAAAAGGACCAGCAGCCCGGCCTTTTGATTTGATGAAAGCTTGAATAAAGATCGTATCATTATGGTCTCTGCCTGATTAATATGGCTTAAATATATTTATTTATAACTGGTTCACCAAGTGCGTATTTCAATCCTTCTGTTTTTATGAGATCCTTATTGTGCTCTAAAAGAAGCATCCTGTTTTGCATAAAGTGTAACAGGAATTCTGTGCACTTATTAGTTTATCCTGCTGTGCAATTATCAGTATATCTTGGACAGGCTTATTTTACAGCTTCCCTCCCCACAGTGGGGCATTATTACACAGTATATATAAATAACCTTCCGAAGATTCCCTCCCCGGAAGATCCAGATAGGCTGCAATGCATTCTGAAAGCTGGATGTGGAAAGGGTGACAACATGAATGTTCCTGCTATCCGGAACCCGGCGACATATGGAATCTGCCTGACTTATCAAATATTTTTTTATTTTAACAGACACAATCAGCCTTTAAATAACCATTCACGCAAATAATTTAATAACAACAGGTTTACAGCTCTTCCCGGTGGTGGCAGCGGAAACAATGGAGCATTCGGATCTATTGGGACAAGCGGCCTGTGGTGGACCTCGACCAAGGTCGGTACTGAGAATGCCTGGGACCGGGGATTAGCTTGTGATGCCGGCAATATTTACAGAAATGCCCCAAACTTATGAGTCGGATGGTCGGTACGCTGTGTGAAAGATAACTGACAAATTTAAGAATATGCATCTAATAAGAATGAAGTACTTTATCTGTTTGCCACTCCTTATTGGTCTGACTTTATCAGGCTGTAAAAAGGATGGAAAAGGAGAACCGGTTTCCTTCAATACCTTTGAAGCATTGAGCGAAAATTTCGCATCTCCTCCGGTTGAATATAAACCGGTACCTTTCCTGATATGGAACGGCAAGATCACCAGGCCGGCAATAGATACCAGCCTTGTCTACCTGAAAAATACAGGGTTCGGCGGGATCATGGTGCATGCCCGCCATAGCTTAATAACTGAATATTTATCCGATGAATGGTTTGACATGTGGAATTATACCCTGCAGAAAGCAAAAGAATCCGGCACTCCTATGTGGATTTATGATGAGGATTATGCTCCGAGCGGGTTCGCCGGGGGACTGGTGCCGGATCAGATGCCGGAGTCCTTTAACGAAGGGACAGGTATGATCATGGAAAAAACGGACAGGCTTGTCATCGATACTGCACAGACATGCCTGGCTGTCCTGAAAAAGGTTAATGATGATTTTGTAAATATCCTGCCGGACATAAAAGATGAAGCCGGGAAGAACGGCGATTATTATGTGTTTTACAAGTATTTCGACGAGCCCTCTGCTTTTACTGCTGAGCACCCTTACGTCGACCTGCTGCATAAGGGTGTGGCAGAGAAATTTATCGACATCACCATGCGGCAGGGCTATGAAAAGTATTTCAAACAGGATTTCGGGGGTATAATAAAGGGGAGCTTTACCGACGAGCCAAGCCTGCTGCTTACTTCCCGGCCGGGCTTGTTAAAATGGAACCCGGCCCTCTTCGAAACCTTTGAAAAACGCCGGGGCTACGACCTCGAAGAGAAGCTGGTATCGTTATATGTAAGGGTTGGCGACTGGCGGAAAGTGCGTCATGATTACTACCTCACCCTGCTGGACCTGTTTATCGACAACTGGGCCAAACCCTGGTACGAGTACACCCATGAAAATAAGCTTATATGGACAGGCCACTACTGGGATCATACCTGGCCCGATGCTACACAGGGCAGTGACTGCATGGCCCTGTATCCCTATCATACAATGCCAGGTGTTGACCTGCTTTTTAACCAGATGGACAGGCCACGGCCTGAGCAGTACGGCAATGTGCGTATTGCCAGGGAAGCATCGGGCGTTGCCAACCAGATGGGATATAACCGTGTCCTGGCGGAATCTTTTGGGGCAGCAGGATGGGACGTGCGTTTCGAAGACCTTAAAAGGCTGGGCGACTGGCAGTATGCTATGGGAATAAACTTCATGGTCACCCATATGGTATACACAACATTTAACGGCGTAAGGAAAAGTGACTTTCCTCCCTCCTACTCATATCATAATTCCTGGGCGATGCAGTTCAGGCATATGAACGAATATTTCGCCCGCCTGTCATTGGCACTGTCGGCAGGCGAGCAGGTGAACAACATCCTGGTGATAGAGCCGACAACCACGGCGTGGATGTATAACACGGCCTTCCGGACCGGTGAAAAACCCAGCCTGTTCGCCTCACCGGAGCTGGATTCCATCGACCGGTCGTTCAGGGATTTCCTCGATAAGCTCGAACAGGAACAGATAGAGTATGACCTTGGGTCGGAAAGCATCATGGCAGAATACGGGAAAGTAAACGGACCACTGCTGGAAATCAATAAAAGAAGTTACAGGCTCGTGGTACTGCCGCCCTGGCTCGAAAATCTCGATCCGCCTACCGTTAAGCTGATTGAAGAGTTCCTCCATAAAGGAGGGAAAGTGCTGTCCTTTTGCGGTATACCATCCTTTATGGGTGGATCCCCGTCGCAAGAGCTGCGCTCAGTTACAGATGCATATCAAAATCAATGGCTCAATTTTTCAGACAGGAATGATCCGGCAGCCTTACAAATGCTGCATAAGCCAGGCTATAACTTCAGTATGACAGATACCGGTCATACCCAGATATTGCACTACAGGAGGATTTTATCCGATGGAGATATACTGTTCTACATCAATCCCGGTCTTGCCGGAGAGGCGCATGGCAAGGTTTCCCTTGCCGGGAAAAGTATCGTGGAGCTCGATGCGGCCGACGGATCGATCTGGAACTATCCTGCTGAAACATCAGGCGGCATGCTGACTATCAACATAGACCTGCCTCCTGCAGGCAGCCTGCTGCTGTTTGTCAGTAAAGAAAAGAATCTGTCGTATCCTGATAAAAAACAATTCGTCAGTTTTACTGAAGTGGATCCTGGTAAAAAACCGGCCGTTAATCCTGCAGGTAAGAATGTCCTGAATATCGATTACCTGGATATCCGGTTCGGTAACTCACAGATAAACCGAGCATATTTTTTCGCAGCCACGGATACCCTTTTCAGATATTATGGTTTTAAAGACGGTAATCCATGGTTCTGGAGCGTCCAGTTCAAACAGCGAACTGTTGACCGTGATACCTTCAGCACCAACACAGGCTTTGAGGCAACTTATCATTTCGATGTAGATAAAGCCTGTACAGAATTACCCCTGGAAGCTGTTTTTGAACGACCCGGGTTATATTCTGTGGCTATTAACGGAGCAGCAATTAAGGCTATTCCCGGGAAATGGTATCTCGATCGCGATTTTGGTGTTTACGATCTGACAGGTCATATAAAAGCCGGCGATAACCAACTTACCCTGAATGCCTCCCGTATGTCGGTTTTTGCAGAGCTTCAGGCAGCGTTTATCGTCGGTGATTTCCTCCTGAGTCCGCAGTCCAGGGGATGGAAGATCATACCCTCCTCCCCCCTGGAAACGGGCAGCTGGAAAGCACAGGGGATGCCCTTTTATGCCGGTGCGGTATCGTATGGCAAAGAGGCAATGCTGACCAAAGGAAAAACCTATTTTGTACAGCTTGAAGAATGGAAAGGGATTGTCGCTGAAGTTAAAGTGAATAATATTTCTGAAGGAATAATTGCCTGGCAGCCTTACAGGATAGATATATCGGATCTGGTCAGTGATGGTGCCAACAAGATCGAAGTGCTGGTGTACGGATCGATGAAGAACCTGATAGGCCCCTTTCATACCTTACCGCCCAGGCGTGGCATTATGACCCAATTTGAATATAAATATCCTACCCAGACTTCCATGCCTGCAGGAACGGATTATGATATCCTCGATTACGGATTAATGAACGACTTCAAAATCCTGGAAGCCAAAGCTGATTGAGGTGGAATCCCTGCAAGAGACCTCCACATTCTGAACCATCATGGTGTTCAATCCGTTTGGAGATGAGAAATTGTCAATATAATCTCCGGCTGAACGGATGATTCACTGAGTTATTTAAACAATAAGGGAGCTAAAGTATAAAGACAGTTTCTCCACACCGGCCAGGTATGCCCGCCGGGATATTCGTAGTAGATATATTTTATTCCAATTTCATCAAATTTCGAAAGCATTGTCTGACAATTGTTGTATGCTATATCCTCCCTGCCACCCATGCCAATCCAGAAAAGTTTTAAGTTGCTGTTAATCATTGAAGCATTGTTCTTCATAAAAGCATATTGTGCATCAGAAATATTCTTTTGATTTGGCAGGTATCCGGAACTAAATACCCCCAGATAGGAAAATTGCTCTGTGTTATATATCCCCGCATAAAGAGTCTGTAATCCTCCCATGGATAAACCCGCAAGTGCACGGTTCTTTGCACCTGCTTCTGCCCGGTAGTTTTGTTCCACAAACGGTATTACACATTGTATAAGCTCTGCCTGGAATAATTTCAGGAAATCTTCGCCGAAACCGGGAGCTATTACATTGCCATCAAGCATAACAGCAAGCATTGGTTTTGCCCTCTTATCGGCTATAAGGTTGTCGAGTATCAGATCGGTTTTCCCCTGGGTTGCCCAGCCACGTTCATCTTCACCACCACCATGCAACAGGAACAACACCGGGTATTTGTCACCGGTATTCTTATCGTAACCGGCAGGGGTATATATATAAAAACGTCTCCAGGTTTTAGATACTGTTGAATAATACCGCTTAATTCTTATATCACCATGTGGTACATCCTTAACCGCATAGTAGCCATCACCATTAAAGGGAACTTCGATACCACTCGCCATGCGTCCCATACCATAGAATGTTTCACTGGCAGGATCGGCCACAGCAACACCGTCAATAATTAAAGAATAATAATGAAATCCTTCGCTTAACGAATCCGTGGTTATCTCCCATAACCCCACGTCGTCTTTAAGCATATCGTATTTTTTCACCAGATCGAGCTGTACTTTCTGCGCATCAGGTGCTTTAATACGAAAAATGGCACGTCCATCAGTCAGGATCTGCGGATATTGAGCCGGCCTCACATTCGTTTCAGCACGCTTCCCCTGGTAGCTGAATTTTGAGAAGATTGTGGTGTCGACAGGTTTAAAAAGAAGCTGAGAGAAAAAATACAGGTCGTTTTTCCAGACTTTAAAGTCATGAACACCCGGTTCCACAAAATAAATGTGGGGGACATTATGTGCCTGCAAATAATCATGGGTGCGCTGGCTGAAGGTGATCAGGTTATCCTGGTCACCGCAGGAGATCCATAGCAGCTTCAGTTTCTTTTTTGCTTCTTCAGGGTCAGGCACCAGGCTTTCCGGATTCCTGGTATTCGGTGCTGAAGAAAATCCGCCCACCCAGGCAAATACATCGAGGTTACCCAGGCCAAAATTCAACGACTGCCCCCCACCCATCGACAAGCCGGCAATGGCACGGTGCTCACGGTCCTGAATAACCGGGTATTCCTTTCCGATGAAGGGGATCAGGTCGTTGATCAGGTCTTTCTCGAACGTGGCAAAAGCCTGCACCTTAACACTGTCAAAAATATTCCCCATGGC
>Ga0172363_10000901_pt1 | contig 23388 bp, 23 predicted proteins | sample LakKivs2_kivu2a2_FD_114541 | JGI IMG/M metagenome (GOLD analysis project Ga0172363, IMG submission 114541) | Sediment microbial communities from Lake Kivu, Rwanda - Sediment s2_kivu2a2 | ecosystem: Environmental > Aquatic > Freshwater > Lake > Sediment | place: Rwanda: Western Province, Lake... | reverse complement strand
CTCGGAAGTGCCTCACCAACCGCTGCGTATGATTGATGCCAACCTTAACCGCTCCAGTGAAGGCTTGCGGGTTATGGAAGACGTCGCGCGCTTTCTTCTCAACGATGCTGAGCTGAGCCAGCGCTTAAGGACTCTACGACATAGTCTGGCCCAGCAGTCTCAATCATTGAATATAGAGCTCTTGTCCCAGAGAGATTCCGAACATGATGTCGGTCGCGTTTGCTCCAAGGATAAGAAACCAGCCCGAGAAGCGACACCGCTACGGGGCTTGCTGGGTTTGGTCACAGCCAATGCCAAAAGGGTAGAAGAATCCCTTCGCGTATTAGAGGAGCTGGCCAAGTTGCCAGAGATGAATTCACTGCTGAACTCAACCAGCTTTGAACAGGCAAGGTTTGCCGTTTATACCCTGGAGCGAGATCTGATTTCGCGAATATCACGACGGGACAAAACAAATAGGATGGCCGGGCTCTACGTCATCCTGGATAGGCAGTTTCTGGGTGGCAGGGACGAGCTGGAGGTTGCCAAACAGATTATTGAAGGAGGCGCCAGGGCAATCCAGCTTCGCGACAAGCAGAGCAAGAGGAAGGAACTGCTGGTTGTCGCCCAGAAGCTCAAGGAGCTCTGCAGTCAGGCAGGTATTCTCTTCATAGTGAACGATTATCTCGATCTGGCCCTGGCCGCTGATGCCGATGGCTTACATCTCGGACAGGAGGATTTGCCCTTGCCTGTAATTCGCAAGGAATTGCCCATAGATAGAATAGTTGGCTGTTCCGTCACGACACCAGCCCAAGCCACGAAAGCTCAAAATGAAGGCGCCGATTATATTGCCGTCGGCTCTATTTTTCCCACGACAACGAAGAAGGGAGCCATCGTAGTAGGAGTGGATATAGTCAAAGAACTCAAGCGGATAGTATCCACCCCTCTGGTAGCCATTGGTGGCATAAACCAGAATAATGTCGGTGAGGTGGTGGCCGCTGGCGCTGATGTTGTAGCTGTCATTAGTGCTGTCCTGGGCGAGAAAGACGTTAGAGCAGCTGTCCGAGAATTGGTCGCCAATATAGACTCGGTGAAGGGAAAATGACAAAATCAATAGAAGATCTGGAGACTATCGCTGCGAGGCTTCGCCCCTATTTTGCCGCCGAGGATGAAGCGAGAGAGAAAGCTCTACGTAGTTGTCGCCAAGTCATCCGTTACAGCGCCGGTAGTATACGCGCCGTGCACCGTCAAGAGCACGATAAGGCAAGACAGCTCCTGGAGTCGGCTCATGAATTAGTTCGAGAGCTAAACCAGGACCTGGCAAGGCACGGAACGCTGCTTCATTCGGGCTTCATCCACGACGCTCAGAAGGAGTTCGCTGAGGGATCAATAACCCTGGCCCTGATTGCCGGGAACGACTTGCCGAAGCCGAAAGCACTGGGGGTAAGCTATGCTGCCTACCTCGACGGCTTGGGCGAATCGGTTGGCGAGTTGCGGAGGTACATACTGGATAGTCTGAGGCGGGGTGATTTCTCGCGCTGCGAGGAGTTACTGACCATAATGGATGAGATCTACGGAATACTGACAACCATGGATTTCCCGGAATTGCTCGCTCACGGCTTGAGGCGAACCACGGACACCATACGAGCCATCATAGAGAGAACCCGGGGGGACCTAACAGTATCCCTGCGGCAAAAACAGCTGGAGCTAAAGCTTAACAAGCTCGGCTAATCTCTTCTGCCGCACTACGCCCCTTTCTTATACTTGTAGAAACCCTCACCCGTCTTACGTCCCAAACGCCCAGAATCGACTAGCTCCTTCAAGATAGGAGACGGGGCGAGACAGGTATCCTTGCTCCTTTGGTACATCGCGCGGGACACCATATAGGCAACGTCCAGGCCGTTGAAGTCAGCCAAGGCGAGCGGACCTATTGGATGGCCCAGGCCAAGGGTCATGCTCTTGTCAATATCCTCTGGGCTGGCTACTTTATCTTCGAGCAGGCGCTCAGCGGCTCTGGTCAATGCTATCAGCAGGTAGTTAAAGACAAACCCGGGAGTATCTTTCGCCACCAGGATTTCTTTCCCAAGCGAGCGGCCGAACTCTTTCACTGCCATCAGTGTCTCCTGGCTGGTCGTGTCGGCCCTGACGAGCTCGAGCAGCTTGCTGGGCGGAACCGGAGAGATAAAGTGCGTACCCATTACCTTGTCGGGGCGACTGGTTGCTCGGGCAAGCTCTGTAACAGATAGGCACGATGTATTGGAGCAAAGAATGGCATGCGGAGGACAGACCCTGTCCATGTCCGCAAAGACCCGCTCCTTGCGTTCCATATCCTCCGGGATGGCTTCGATAACCAAATCGCGATCCTTCAGGTCTTCCTGAGTGAGGCTCCCCTTAATGCGAGAGCGAGTCGAGTCTCTACCCTGTTGAGACATTCTGCCCTTCTCCACATCTCGGTTCAGGTAATATTCTATTGATGCTATGCCTTTGTTCAGGCTCTCCTGCCTTCTGGCCAGGAGAACCACGTCATATCCGGACTGGGCACAGACCTGCACGATACCAGAGCCCATAAATCCACCACCGATTACACCTACCTTCTTGATTGCCATAGTACTTGCCCCCTTCTTGCTGCGTCGTTCAGTTTCTGAGAACCATCTGCTGCCATCAGACTGGCGGAAGCACAACCTACCTTGCTAGGTAGACCAATCGCCTAAGCTCTGCCACAACCGGTATTGACCAAACAGTCACAATCCCATCTCTTTGGCTACTATTTCGCGATGGAAATCGGCATCGCCAAAGGCAAGATCGGCGGCTTTGGCCCGCCTGGTGTAATAATGAAGGTCGTGTTCTATGGTGACGCCAATAGCTCCGTGAATTTGGTGCGCCAGAGCAAAGACGCGTTGGGAGGCCTGACCTATCCAGGCCTTGGCTATAGCCACCTCTTTGGTGCAAGGAAGTCCCCCGCTTAGCATCCAGGCTGCCCGGTAAGTGCTAAACCTGGCAGCATCGACATCGGTAGCCATATCGGCGCAATAATGCTGAATAACTTGAAAGCTGCCAATGGGCTGTCCGAACTGCTTTCTCTCCTTGGCATAGTCCACGGTCATTTCCAGCACGCGCTGAATGTTGCCGACCATCTCACAGCATTTTCCCACCGCTGCTCGTTCGATTATCTTCTGGATCGCGCTCCGTCCCTGGTTAAGTCGTCCTAGAATGTTCGCCTTGGGCGCCAGCGCCTGGTCAAAGACCACCTCACATAACTTGTCACCGGCGATAGTCTTCAGAAGGGTACAATTGATTCCCGGACCCTTGGCGTCGACCAGGAATATGGTAATGCCGCCCCTGGGCTTAGTTCCGGCAACACACAGCATATAGTCGGCAATATGAGCATCCGGCACGAATAGTTTTGTGCCGCTGACTATATAGTTGCCATCATGCAGGGTAGCCCGGGTTGTAATGGTAGAGGCGCCATAGTTTGGATAACCGGGTTCGCTAAGGGCCAGGGTGAAGATTTTCTCTCCGTGTATTAGCTCGGGCAGGTATTTCTGCTTCTGCTCTTCACTTGCGATATCTAGTACGGGCAGGCCTGCCAAAACCACTTGGGAGAAGAACGGGCCGGGCAAGCAAGCGCGTCCCATCTCCTCTAGCAGCACCGCCAGGTCGAGAAAACTCATATCGCCACCACCATATTTCGTGGGGAAGACCAGACCCATCCAACCGAGTTGGGCCATCTCCCGCCAGAGTTCCACGGAATGGCCCGCCTCGCTCTCTTCCATCTGCTTAACGAATTTCTTTGAGCACTTATCAGCCAGGAAGTCACGGGCTGTTTTCCTCAGCATTTCCTGCTCTTCAGTGAGAGTGAACTTCATAGCTATCCTCCTGTATCTAGCATCCTGGCACTCTTTTGAAGCGCCGGCGAAGAGCCGCGAAACGACTGGACATCGCGCCGCTCAAACGTTGGACCTACGAGCTTGGTAGTCCCAATCTCCGTACAGCCAGGATATTCTTCAAGATTTCCGTTGTGCCGGCTTGAAGGCTGTAGCCTTTCGAGCCCAAGTACGAATGCGCCGCCATGCCGCGCAATGGTACCAGCTTGGAACCCGACTTCAACTGTCCGTAGGGTCCCAGGATCTCCATGGCCACACTGGCCAGGTGTTTCTCAAACTCCGTGGAATAGGCCTTGGACATGGCCGATTCCCAATTAGGGGCTCGTCCCTCCTCCATGACCAGAGCCACCCGGTAAATGAGCAGGCGGCCTACTTCAAATTCAATCTGCAGCTGTGCCAGCTTGCTCCGAACTGAAGCCTCCCGGGACAACTTGTTGTCTTTGGCAAACCGAATAACGCCCTCAAAAAGGGGGTAATTGCCCATCAGGCGTTCCATGCCGCTTCTCTCGTAATCAAGCTGGTGAAGGACCTGATAAAAGCCGCGATTTTTCTCCCCCACCAGATACTTCTTGTGTACGCGGACATTATCAAAAAAGACGTCGTTCCAGGCCTCGGTCCCGGTAATATCGATCATCGGTATCCGACTGAGACCGACAGATTGCGCGTCTACTATGAATTCACTGATTCCCCTATGCTTCGGAGCTTCGGGATCTGTTCGGGCGTAGACGTCGAAGTATTGAGCAAAGGAAGCGCAGCTAGCCCAGGTCTTTTGACCGTTAATCACATAATAATCGCCATCTTCGATCGCTTTAGTTTGCAGCGAGGCCAGGTCAGAACCGGCTCCCGGCTCACTCATTCCCAGACCAAAATAGGCCTCTCCCCTGGCAATCCTGGGCAGAAACTCCTTCTTTAACTCTTCCGAGCCGAAGGAAAGGATCGCTCCTCCCACCTGCCGGTCACCGAACCAGTGCAAGGCTGCCGGAGCGCCGTAGCGCAGCATTTCTTCGGTAAGGATAAGTCTATCTATATGGCTACGCTGCTGCCCGCCATACTCTTTGGGCCAGGTCAGCCCAATCCAACCCCTCTGTGCCACCCGCTTAGTAAATCCGGTGTCAAAGCCCTGTACCCAAGCATCACAGGCCGGTTGCCAATACTCCTTCTTTATCTCCTCCTCTAGAAAGTCGCGCACCTCTTGCCTGAACCTGTTCTGTTCATCCGTGAAGCTGAAATCCACCTTTCTGCTCCTTTCTCAGAGATTGATGTTGGAATACTTCCTCCAGGGTCTGGCCAGAAATGCCTTGTTGTCCTTGTTCTTATCTTCCAGAATATCCAGTGCGCTGTTTATGACTTTCCTGGTGTCGGCTGGGTCTATTACATCATCAACATATCCTCTCTCAGCAGCGCGGTAAGCGTTCTCATAGAGCTCCGAGAATTCTCTAATCCTTTGGGCCCGTACCTCGTCAGGGTTGGCCGCCTCCTTTATCTCCCTGGCGAAGATGACACTGGCAGCGGTCTCGGCGCCCACGATGGTGACCCGGGCCGTGGGCCAGGCAAAGACAAAGTCAGCCCCAATAGCCTTATCCAGCATCCCGTAATGGGCGCCGGCGTAGGATTTTCGAATTATGAGCGCGATCAGGGGCACAGTGGCATCGGCCCAGGCAAAAAGCAGCTTTGCGCCATGGCGCAGGATACCACCCCAATCCTGTTGAGAACCTATCAGGTACCCGGGAGAGTCGTGAAGAGTTACCAGCGGTATATTGAACAGGTCGCAGAACCTGACGAACCTGGCCCCTTTGTCGGCAGCGTCGATATCTATGCAGCCGGCCATCCACTTCGGCTGCGTAGCCACTATTCCTACAGTGCGCCCACTGAAGCGGGCAAAACCGGTGATTATGTTCCGCGCGTGCAGGCCCATGGTCTCAAAAAAGTAACCCCGGTCGATTATTCTCTTGATGACCTCGTACATATCGAAGGGCTCGTACGCGTGTTCTGGAAGCAGGCCAAGCAAATCCTCTTTCCTTTCCGGGTCATCGTCTGTTGAAATACGAGGAGGTTTGTCTCTGTTACTGGAGGGCAAAAAGGATAGGAGTTCCTTGCACTTGTCCAGACAATCTCTGTCGTCTTCAGCAACGATGTGCGTCTGTCCCGATTTGATAGCATGCGCTTTGTAGCCGGAAAGTTCCTCCAGGCCGATTTCTTCCCCCGTCTGTGTCTTGACAAAAGCGGGGCCGGCAATACCCATGAATCCCGTGCGCTTTGTTTGAATCAGGAAATCCTGCATCACCGGATGGTATGCCTGTCCTCCCAGGCAGGGGCCCATGAGCAGGGCTACCTGAGGTATTATCCCCGACGCAAGTATTTGAGACCTGAACAGCCAGCCATAGCTCTCCAGGGTATCCATGCCCTCCTGCAAGCGAGCGCCTCCGGAGTCATTCATACCCACAAAGGGCCATCCATTGTCCTTGGCGAAATCTATGGCGCGAACGAATTTCTTGCCATGGTACTCCCCAAACGTCCCCGCCATCGCCGTATAGTCCTCGGCAGCAACAACGACGTGCCTGCCATTGACCTTGCCGAAGCCAGTGACCACTCCCTCGGCAGGCACCTCTCTTTTGTCCATGCCGAAAGCAGCCGTCCTGTGTTTAACAAACAAACCGATTTCTGTGAATGTGCCGGGATCGAAGAAGTAGTCTATTCTCTCCCGGGCTGACATCTGGCCCTTCTTATGGCGTTCTTCAACCGCCTTCGTCCCTCCCATCCCCACGATGTGATCCTGCTTGCTCTTCAGTTCATCTAGCTTCTTGAGACTTTTGCCAGACTCACCAGCCATGAACTAGCCTCCTTTGCGATTCAATTTGGTATACCGTCCATGATTCCCATTTCCTGGCGGAAGAGAATCTTGAGCCAGAAAATGCTCGCTCACCGCTTGACCCTGCTATCATATGGCATGGGTGCGCGTTTTTCAATGCTTCGACCTGTGATTTCCTGGCGCTATTGCTTCGTGACCGCGACCCCTTCGGGCGCTGACTGCAAAGCTCGAATCAAAGCCTTGCCCTTGTCCAGAGTCTCCATGTATTCGGCTTCCGCGTCAGAGTCGTAGATAATAGCACCACCTACCTGAAAGTAGGCTCTGCCTTCCTTGACCAAGAAAGTCCGAATAACAATGTTGATGTCCATATTCTGATTGAAACCCAGGTAACCCATGGAACCGGTATAGATGCTCCTCCTGGTCGGCTCAATCTCATCAATAATCTCCATAGCTCGTACCTTGGGAGCGCCCGTAATAGAGCCGCCGGGAAAAGCGGCCTTCAGCAGGTCAATGTTGCTCTCGCCCCGACGCAACCTGCCCACGACGGTAGAAGTGAGATGAAATACGGTAGGAAAAGTCTCAAGAATAGCCAATTCTGTGACCTCTACCGTGCCATAGCGGCAGACCCGACCCAAGTCGTTCCTCTCCAGGTCCACAATCATCACGTTTTCTGCATGGTCTTTGGCGCTGTGGGCCAACTCCTGAGCGAGGTGCTTGTCTTCTACCGGGTCTCTCCCCCGGGGCCTTGTACCCTTTATCGGTCGCGTCTCCACCAGGTCCCCCTGGACCTTGAGGAACCTTTCAGGAGAAGCCCCGACGATGGCTACGCCCGGGAAATTGAGGTACCCGGCAAAAGGGGCAGGATTGATTGTCCTTAACCGCTGAAAAAGCTCAAAGGGTGGAAGCTTCAAATCAGCCTCGAACCTTTGAGAGAGATTGACTTGAAAGACATCGCCGGCCGCTATGTATTCCCGCACTCTAGTTACAGCTTTCTTATATTCCTCAGGAGTGAAATTAGACCTAAGCCTGATTTCCTTGTCCTGCGTGTCATTGCGAGGAGCGCCAGCGACGAACCAGCCTCTGCGCCGGGATTGCTTCGCTTCCCCTTCGCCTTGCTCATGGCTTCGACTCACCGTAGCGATTGTATAACCCGACCCAAGCCAGCCCTTCACCTCTTCGAGTCTCATTCTGGCGCGCCTTAACCGCTGCCCTTCCTCTGTCTCGGGAAAACCGGTAGCCACAAGATAGGTTTTCCTCTCCAGATGGTCATAGGCCACGATAGTATCGTAGAAGGCAAGATAACACTCAGGGAGGCTAAGGTCGTCTACAGCTGTGGATGGCAGGCGTTCCATAAAATGGCACAGGTCATAGCTGAAATAGCCAACTGCTCCGCCCACGAAAGGCACAGGTGTCGGGCAATCATCCAGCTTATATGCTTCTAGCAACTCACCCGCTGCGTCGAGCGGGTTACCATGCTGCACTTCCTGCCCTCGTCCACGAACCACGGTGATCTCGGGGCCCCGACTGCTCATTACCAGGAAAGGCTCGCTACCCAGGAAAGAATATCTCCCCAGCCTTTCAGGGTCCATGCCGCTGTCCAAAAGGAAGCTATACGGTCTGTCCTTGATCAGCTCAAAAAGCTCAGCGGCGGCCAGGGACGTGGAGATTTCTTCGATTAAAGGATAGCGATTCTTACTCACTCTGTGATTAAAACCTACAAGCTTTGCAGCACCTTCTTGACGGTGAGGCCGACCTCTGCCGGCGTGGGAGCTATGGTAACCCCGGCCCCTGACAAAGCCTTCATTTTCTCTGAGGCCTTGCCAGCGCTACCAGTTATGATCGCTCCGGCATGTCCCATTCTCTTCCCCGGCGGAGCCGTGCTGCCAGCAACGAACGCGACCACAGGCTTAGTCATCTTGCCGCTGATGAATTCGGCAGCCTCTTGCTCCATAGTGCCGCCTATTTCACCAATAAGGACCACAGCCTTGGTGTCCCGGTCTGCCTGAAACAATTTCAAGATATCTACAAAGGTGCTGCCGGGCAGGGCATCACCACCGATGCCGACACAAGTGGACTGCCCGATTCCCAGGCCGGTGAGTTGAGATACGACGTCATAGGTCAGAGTGCCGCTGCGAGAGACCACTCCCACATTGCCAGCAAGATGAATTTCCCCCACCATAATTCCGGCCTTGCATTTGCCTGGAGACATGACTCCCGGGCAATTGGGGCCGATCAGGCGGGTTGACTTGTCTTTCAGATAGCGGTGCACTTTCACCATGTCTAATACCGGTATGCCCTCAGTTATGCAGACAACCAGGGGCATGCCCGCTTCAATCGCCTCCAGGATGCCATCCGCAGCAAAGGCCGGAGGCACAAACATAAGACTGGCATTAGCTTCAGTCTCGGTCATGGCCTTCTCCACAGTGTTGAATACGGGCACTCCCAGGTGTTCACTGCCTCCCTTGCCCGGCGTAACTCCGGCCACTACCTTGGTGCCATACTCTATGCAGCGCTGGGTATGAAAGCTCCCTTCGCTGCCAGTGATACCCTGAACCAGAAGCCTGGTGCTCTTGTCAACGAGGATGCTCATTTCGCCCCTCCTTTCGCTGCTTCAACCACCTTGCGAGCGCCGTCATAGAAATCTTTGGCCGAGATGAAACCTATCCCTGATTCCGCCAGGATACGATGGCCTTCTTCCAGATTTGTCCCTGCCAGTCTAATCACTACCGGGAAACGAATATTCAATTGACGGTAAGCTTCAACTATCCCCCTGGCAATTACATCCACTCTGGCCATACCCCCAAATATATTCACCCAGACAGCTTTAATCCTGTGGTCAGCAACAAACATCCTGAACGAATTTACCACCCTCTCGGTATTGTTAAGTGTGCCAATGTCCAGGAAATTCGCTGCTCTACCGCCGCAGTATTGGATGAGGTCGTTGACCGCCATGGCTAATCCGGCGCCGTTGACCATGCAGCCAATATCACCGTCCATCTTGACATAATTGCTAATCCCCCAGTCACGGGCCTGGACCTCTAGAGGCTCCTCTTGCTCCTTATCTTGAAGCTCCTGTATATCTCTGTGCCGGTACAGGGCGTTGTCATCAAAATTGAGTTTAGCGTCAAGAGCCAGTAGCCTATTATCAGCGGTAACGACCAAAGGGTTTATCTCGGCCAGGGAGCAATCCTTGTCCATAAAGAGTCTATAGAGATTTGTCATCAGCCTCGTGGCTTCGCCTATCTGTCCTCCCTCCAGGTTCATCCCATAGGCCAGCTTACGACCCTGGAACGGCTGAAAGCCAACGGCCGGGTCGATATAGCCCTTGAATATTCTCTCTGGAGCAGCTTGGGCCACTTCTTCGATTTCCATGCCTCCAGCTTGGCTGGCCATCATGACAGGCAAGTGGCTGACCCCATCAACGAGTATGCTGAGATAGAGCTCCCGTGCCACATTGCTCGCTTCTTCCACCAGGACCTTGCTCACCGGCACCCCCTCTGGTCCGGTTTGATGAGTCACCAGTCTGGTCCCAATCAGTTGACTGGCTGCCTTCTTTGCCTCTGCCGGGCCATGAACCATCTTTATGCCGCCGGCCTTGCCTCTGCCACCAGCATAGACCTGGGCTTTGATTACTACGTTACCGCCAATCTCCGCGCCTATCTTTTCGGCCTCGGCAGGATCGGAGGCCAGCTTCCCTTTAGGAATCGGAATTCCATACTGGGCCAGAAGTGCCTTGGCCTGATACTCGTGAATCTTCAATTTACCTCCTTCCCTCCTCGGGCCGTGATGTTTTGCGCTTTGCGCGGACCTTTTCTGATCGACAAGGATTGTCCGGGAACCTCGCCAATCTGAACTTCGCCTTGGCCTAATCTTGCTCTATCAATTCTCTTGCTAATCTAATCTCTGCCCCCATGGTCTGTTTTCGGATTTCCTAATAACCCAAAAGCATAGAATCCGAAGCTTTCTCCAGTATATCTGTTTCACCAATGAACAGTTTCGATAATCTGGAAACATCGATATCGTCGATTCTAATATGGGGAATGATATTCTCTTTCAGAAAAAAATCAACTATTTCGTCCGATACAGTATTATCAGGGACATTAAGACAAACAGTGTCTATTTTATTGTTTTTAGCTACTTCGCAGATTCTTATGAGCAGCTCCTGATATTGAGACGATAACAGGAGGTCGTTTGGAAGAAATTTACAGCTTGCGGTAATGGTCGCCAGAGGAAACTTGTTCTTTATCTCAGTTAGTTTTCTGATGGGTGACCATTCAGTGATGTAGTCCTGATTGCTTTTCCGATAGCCGAATTTGAGCTCAGCGGCAAAAGAATGGACCAAACATCTATGAGCGCCGATATTTCTTATTGCGTTTTCTACTGGGGCCCAGGCATCATAGTGTTTACAGTCCACGATCACAGGAATCTTGGCTTTGCTAACTAACTCAATTGCCTCCTCAAAAGGCATGGTTTCGGGTTGGACTTCTCCGCTTTTTCGATAGTATTCACTTGAATGCCCCAGATATGGAGTCCCGAATTCATCGACACAAATATCCAAATCCATGCTTTTGTCACTTACGATCGCTCGCCCGATCGTCTCACGCGTCGCGCTGTGAGTGTGAAAAAGAACAAAAGGTTTGTTGGCGCCAAAGATTCGCTGTACCAATGGAATATTCATATTATTTCAATAATCTGCTGACCGAAACTCCAAATGCTTCAGCCGTTTCTCGAATTATCGCAAGAGCTGACCCGCGCAGCAATCGTTTCAGACGCGGTGTTTCTACCGGCGGAGGGGGTGGGATTCGAACCCACGTTCGCCAAAAAAGGCGAAAACGGTTTTCAAGACCGTCACCATAAGCCGCTCGGTCACCCCTCCCAATTCCAGATTCTACTTCAAAGCGGCGCCTTGAGGCAACGTTGACGGACCTCCGCCAAGCTTTGCGCCGGATCCCTGGCCACCGTAACGGAATAAGATGCCGACACTGACGCAGCTACGCGCCGGGTTTATTCCGGTGAGTAAAAGAGGTGACGAACGGCAACCGTGATGCGCAAGCTAACAGAGAACACAATAGAACACGAGGTTGGGTTCTCTTCGGTTGAACTTGATAAAAAATAGAAGGGGATTATCCCAAAGGTTGTCAAGTTTCTCAGCTATGCGTGCGTCACAATCCATATCCCACCCAGGAAAGCAACGAAGAGAACTGCAGCACACAGATATACCATTGACCTACCCATATTGGATGCCCAATTTATAATGTAAATACCACCAATTACTGTCCCCACAATCAAAAACCAGCCTAGAACGAATTTTGTAAATCTTCTCATATTGCGCCCCCTTAACACGAACCCAAATCAATTTACCATCCACTAAATCCAAACGATACCAACTTCTTTATGGTATTGACAGACTATACAAGGCGTTGCCTGGTCACTCTAAAGACCAGAACTCAGCGTGTAGCAAGCCCCATATGAATATGTAAATCTGGGCAGCAAAACCCGCGAGCAGGGCCACAATCAAAGCCGGGTTTAGGAACATGAGGTACAGGATGCTACATGAAATCGGCCAAATGGACAGTGGCAGCGCCCTTTGGAAAAACGCATAGGACCTCGCAAGTGATAGGAATGTGTTCATTGCTTGAATTTCCTTGCGCCAATCAGGTGAGCCTAAGGTTATGGCATCGGATGCCCTCTTCGTTTCAACCATCATTAATCCAGATAAACCCATCAAGGCTGTAGAGCACACCAATACTGCTTGAACCAACTCGACTGCGTGGACAATGCCAGTTACGAATGCACGGTTTGGCAGATACAATGCGATAGTTGCTAGAGCGACGGCAATGACGGCAAAGACTACAGTTTTCCTTACTGATGGTTCGACCCCACCAAACGCTTCAAGCAGGTCGTCTTTTTTCTCCGAATCGTCAACGCGTCTACTCATTGGCCGTATTATAACACTATCAAAATAACAATGTCATATCAGATGAAACCCCAGGAGGTGAATCCCTAAAGCTATGCACTACACAAAATATAGTAGCTATACATTGGGCTAGTGGCAGAATGCTGTATTCTTTGCAATCCTTGACGAAGGTGTAAGCCAGGCTCATACTGATATTATCAAAGTAAAGGGGGTGAATATGGCAACACTAAAGGAATTGATTGACAAACGATTGGATGATGATACCGAGGACACCGGGGAAGTCAAAGAGGCAGCTCGCCAATACTACGAGGAGCTTGTTGCAGAGGATATCCAGCTCACTGAGGACGTGGATACCAACGAGTCTCTTGATAGCAATGAGGCTATGGTATTGGGCTCTCTAAAAGGATACCAGGCTTGCCTCAATGTTCATCGGCTGGCCTTACGGAAACTGACAGGGGGATGACGAAGTTGCCTATGAAATCCCGGAGCGAAGACGGCCGCAGCATTTGTTCATAGAATTCGTCGATCTCTTGCGCCGTTAGCACCACGAGGTTTTGAAACGCGTAGTCTCCCGCTCCATGCGAGACAAAGGATTCTGCCTTGTTTTTTGTTTCCTGCTTCTCTACGATAAGGAACAGGCGGGGTTGCCCCATAGTTCTGAATGCGTAGGCTAGATTCGATAGCTCCTTCTTATAGCTGCTCTCAAAGCAAACTTCAAAAACGTGAGTGGCGCCCAGCGCGTGTTCACAAGTCTTCCACACAACGTCATATCGGCTTTCCTTTGAGGGACCCGAGGAATACTCTGTATGCGCGTACCTCCCTAGCATCTCGCCTATTCTGCGAACCTTCTCCTGGACATCCTTATGGAAGACGCCTCCCTCGCTTGTTATTGGTCCCCCATGTCGCTTGTATCGGTTCACATAGGTCCTCAGCTCTTCCCAAGTATACTTTACCGCCTTCTGCCACTCGTCTGGACTCACGAGGTGGTCTTCTGCCATCGGTAATAGTAAAGCTGCCTTCCCTCTGCCAATCTTGCGTAGCAACTCGGGAGATGGGTCTCCAGGCTTCTGCCTGTTCGCTAGCAGGTAAAGCCGCAAGTCACACGTCGTATTTGCATAGTCCCTATTTAAGGCTGATACCACATATTCCTTAAAGCTTCCATAGCTCAGAGCCTTGAAGTACTCGTACCGCTTGCACTCGTCTAATAGTCTTCCAATTTCTAGAAAGTCCCTGGCTCGCACCTTAACCCGAAGGAGCCGAAGTGTCTCTTCATGGTTACGGTGTGCTCTCTCCCTTTCAAGAGTACCCGTCTGTGAGACCATATCCATAAACCGAACCCCTTCCAGCCTCGATTATACCATCAGCCGAAGTCACAAGGAATAATAACGTGTCGCTCTCGTCCCATGAAACTCTGCGCCAATCTCAGTGCTAAACTTTTTGTCCAGTGGCATAAGCGACCGGGCCCCCAAAGCTAAAACTGACTACCCCACTGATTCTTGCTGATAGCCAAAAGCCCTGTTTGGAAGTTCGGGAAGCAATTTCAAGACCGTCACCATAAGCCGCTCGGTCACCCCTCCCAACTCCAGATTCTACTTCAAAGCAGCGCCTTGAGGCAACGTTGACGGACCTCCGCCAACCTTTGGGCCGGATCCCTGGCCACCGTAACGGAACAAGATGTCGACACTAGAACCGTGGAGGTTGGTGTGGTAAACTTCGTCACGGAGCGGGCGTAAAGAATGATAAAGGTCATTGAAGGTTACGAACTCAGGAAGGGCGCAGATATACAACCTCTATTTCTGAAACTCAGGTCGTATGCGATGACGTTTCCGGGCTTCATCAGCGCTGAGCACATCAGGAGCATGAAAGGCAACCCTATCGCCGCTCTGCTATACAATTGGAAAGGACTTGGGGATTGGGAGGCGTGGGAGTCTTCAAAGCTCAGACAACAGATGCTGCGAGAGGCAGAGGGACTCTTGGCGTCGGAGCCAAGGATAACAATATATGAGGTAATACCCACGTCGGCGTGGACATATACCGGGGGAAAAGCATAGTCTGAGTGGCCGAGAATCCTCGCTAGCAGAGATCTCCTCCCTGCAGCAGCGACCATCAACTCTGGGTAGATGCAAAGACCTGACGGAGCCTTTGCGGTTGGTGCACCTTTTCTAGGCTATCTGGAACGACGCTGTGAGCAGGCGCCTATCAGGCGACAGAGTGAAGAAGTGTCAGACGTCCTCCGCTTTGACACACGGGAACACCACTCCGAAGGGGACCTCTTTCTTGGGTAGTGATTGATACAGAGCTATGGCTTCGGTTGTATCCAGGGGGTTGATTCTGTTGACCTCGCCCCGCAAGAGCGTTTGACATTGCGCAAAGAAACTGCCCTTCGGAGTTCTGAATAAGAACGTATTGCGGCCACCTTGCTCACAGTTATAGCCATTCCAGTATTCGTCATGGGCCATCAGCGTGGCGGTATCTGTACGGTATCGCTTACCTGCCACGACCCAGGTCATGTTTTCCGGCTGCATCGGTTCACCTCCCGTTGTACTTTCGGCTCAAGCCGTGTTCACATCGCTCGAACCCTATCATCCTCTCACATTATACATCAAGAATGCATCTTGCCGCTCTACCATCCACCTTCAGCTGCTAGCTCCGACTCAACGCTCCCAAATTGGCATCATTCTGGCGCAGAACGCCCGGAGCGGCAATCGCCAATAAGAAACCGTGACCGATTCCAAGATTTGACCTCGGCTACCGTTAACCGTAGAATAGATTGGGCGAGCAAGCCGGGTGACCGCTCCTATTCGATGGGGGAGGAAAGTCCGAGCTCCACCGAGCAGGGCGCTGGGTAACACCCAGGAGGGGAGACCCTACGGAAAGTGCCACAGAAACACACCGCCAGCGGCCCCGATGGCATTGGGGTGCGGGCAAGGGTGAAATGGCGAGGCAAGAGCTCACCGGCAGCCGGGAGACCGGTTGGCTGGACAAACCCCGCCCGGAGCAAGACCGAATAAGAGGGCGCAACCGACCCGAAGTCTGCGGACTCCGGGATCAGTTTAAGGTGCTCGGCCAAGACCCTTGGGTAGGTCGCTTGACCCCGATAGCAATATCGGGGCTAGATGGATGGTCACCACCCCGACCTAGTCGGGGCACAGAACTCGGCTTATAGGCTTACTCGCCCACCCTGGATCGTGAGGTCCGAGGGGGTCGAGGGTTTGCACGATTCGATGCTATCATGGGGGATTGTGGTTGTCAAGGGTACTTTTGGCATAATCGGGATGGGTTATGAGCGGGCTTCGCTTTGTTTGCCTCGCTTCGGCAGTACAGTCATTCTAATGTGGAAATGATGCGGCGTACGTGAGGTGGCGGCGGGGGATTGGTGGGGGCGCTGAGTCCATTAGCAGATTATTAGCGAAATGCTGGCCGACGTGAGATTGACCGCTTACTGTGGTATTAATATGGCCTATATAGCCTTTATGCTAGTCACCGGAGCCCTGTTTTGTTCGTAAAGCCTCATTATGTCCCAATCCATCCCAGGCATTCCCACGCCAGTTTTTTAGTATAGCCTCAGGCTCTGACGGAAGATATTCAGCGGACACTGGAGCCAGGTCCTGGGTTACGTTTTTCCGTTAGCGTTTATTCATGTTGATTGGAAAGGCAACGTGCTCTGCTCAGGTGAGTCCTCTATCTGCTGCAAGAGTCTACGAGCTTGATCCAGATATAATTTCGTCGCTGTTTTGGTCGATAACACGCTGTGCAGTTGCTGCAATGACTCGTTCCTTTTCCCTTTCATGAAGAAATATCGTGAAACTTCAATGCCTCGTTTCTGGCGAATCAAGTTCTTGAGTTCATTACCGGAAGCTTTGCTAACCGCTACATTATATAAGCGAATTCCTTCTTTTAGGTTACCCTTTGATATTTGGAGTAATCCTCTGGTCGCATACAGTGGAAAAATCGCCTTATCCCAATCGACACTTCCTAGAATACCACTAGCCTCATCTATCAATCCTTTTCCTAGATAAGCGTAAGCTAAGTCATTCTTTATGGCTTGGTCAGCTTTGTTCTTAGTCAATTCCTGCCTTAGCATCTCTATAGCACTGTCGTAGTCCTCAAAAACCTCGCAATTCAGTAAACTCATCAACATATGAGCACTTCGTGAATCTGGGTCTCTAAGCAGGATTCCAGTCAGAACTTCCCTTGACTTCTCGTACTTAGCATCGTTTATGTAGTTCAGAGCAAGTAGAATAAGAGGTGTAGTATCATCCGGTACTGCAGTGATGTATTCTTCAATCAGTTTCTCAGCCTCTTCTCGTCTACCGACGTCTGTTAGCATCTTGGTGAGGTTGAAATACGTCACGGGGTGACGCTGGTCGGAAGCTTCCAGTGATTTGCGAAACGCATTTTCCGCATCAGACATTGATCCCATGTGTAGGTGCACGACACCGATGTTGTTTAGTACGGCTGCATATCTCTTCGCGGACACCGACGTGTCAAGCGAACTACTCAGAAGAGACCGGAGACATTGCAGACTGCGTCCGTACTCTCCCATCTTGAAGTACGAGTAAGCTAATTCATTCTGAGCTTCCCAGTCCCGAGGGTACATCTTTAAGTATTCAATCAACAATGTAGTGGCAGCTTCAAAATCACCTCTAGCGCCATATGCTTTGGCTAGATTCCTGGCTGCGTACACACCCCGCGGGTCTATTGCATAAGCTATTCTTGAATACTTTATCGATTTCGTATGACTTCCTTTGATTGCGTAACAGACACCCAAAGCAGTGTATGCAGGTGCAAAGTGAGCATCCAAGGATGTGGCTCTGCGGAAAGCAGCAATGGACCTATCTACATCCCCTTGTATCAGGTAGATGATTCCAGAGGTGTGATGCGCATTTGCGTTATCTGGCTTCAGAGAAATCGATTTCTCTATTACTGCTCTAGCTTCATCCAACTTCTCTAGCCTCAGGTAGACGTGAGCCAAAGTGGCAAGTGCCTTTGCATCACTAGGATACTTCTTGACATACTCAAGGTAGATCTCCAAAGCTTCATCGGGTTTGTCCTGTATCATGTAAGCCTTCGCGAGGTTCATCATAGCTAAACGAAAGTTCTTATCAATGGCCAATACGCGCTTGAAGCACTCTGTAGCCTTATCAAATGCACCTATGCTTAAATAGGTATTCCCCAGATTGTTAAGCAAGTATACGTTCTTAGGAGTTCTTTTCAGGTCATTAAGGAAACGTTGTATCTGCGTTTCGATAGATTTGCCAAGGTCTGGTGCGACACTAGAAATTGATCCTGTATCTTTGAGTGCTTCTTTGAGCGAAGTAGTAATTCTGGCTTGCTTCTCACCACGCTCTATGGTTACCTTGTCGAAGACACTACCCAGATTACCGCTTCCAAAGTGAATGGGAAATCTATCGGTCTCTTTTACTAATTCCTCTTTATCTTGAAGCAGAGTACTCGTGTCATTCATTTTATCTCTCCAGTAAATTTCTGTTTCAACTATCTATTTCGCCTGCTATTGAGACTGCTTTGATTGTCTCTCTGCAATTCGCTGCCTACGCCTTTCATGCCATAACCTACTTAGTTCCATCCATCTTTCGTATTTTGCTCTATCGTGGAGGATTTCGATACAACGATTGATCTCCCTGAATACGACTTGGAAATCACATATTCTACTCTTACAATCTAAGCTTGCCATGCCTTTATAGAGGCTATTCAGTATTCTCCGTATTACGATTGGCACATCTGTGTCAAAATCGTAAATATCGGGTAACCGAACATCGCGAACTAGCTGGGTTACAATCTGCCCTAACCGCTCACCAGCAAGCGGTAGGTTATCCACAGCATACCTTGTTACCTCCATTATTTGGATACCAAATCTCTCGTCAAATACGTAGGGATATAGTTTTTGCTTAGTAAACATTTCGAATAAACTCGCTCCAAGTGAGTAGATATCCGCACGGCGAAATGATTCTCCATCTTCGGTAGTTAATCCAAACATCTCGGGAGCCGTATAGACTAACTCACCCCTCCAATGTGGCACAGGATAGATCTCGACTAGTGCCTGGCCGCTTGACCCGAAGCATCGTGAACTTCCGAAATCACCCAGGCAAATGTCACCGCGACCAATTATGAAGAAATTGTCCGGCTTCAAATCACGATGACATATTTGTTTCGCGTGTATGCGCTGGACACCCTTACACATCTCCCTAAAATACACAAGGCTTTTCAAAGGTTTTGTATCTGTCTCATAGATGTATCTCTTTATATTCGACTGAGCGAGGTCGGTGCTTATGAACTCAAAGGGGATCGGCACTTCCATGCCTGTGGGTGCGTGGGTCAGTTTGATGATGCAGTCTTCTTTGGGTTCTATTAGTTGAATTATGTTCGGCTGTCCCCGCAATGACTTCAAAATGTCTGATTCTCGATGAAAACATCTTCTTCTGTATTCATCAGTTTCAAGGGGATTAAAGAACTTTAATGCTACCGGCTTTCCATCAGACCGATCATCAGCCTTAAATACAAGAGAGAAATGGCCCTCTCCAGCATTATCGTCAATGCGACTGGCATTGAAATATCTACCGTTAATCCCATCCCTTGCACTCTGCTGCTCAATGATCGAGATAAATAGTTGTCTCTGCTCAAGTTTGATTTCCATCACTAATGAAACTCTGTCGAAGCAAGGCAAGAGCTTCCTGAGGATGTTCGCGGAGAATCTCTATTACGTCTTTGGGCACTTTATCCGCTAATAACATCATCTCGTCCTTATTTTGGTCGAAGTACTCCGACAAGCGTTGTATGAGTTTCGCTGAAGGCACTGCCTTTTCATTCTCCACCCTGCTAAGATAGGTATAGTCCACTCCAAGCTCCGGTGCCAACTTCTTAATACCAATGCCTCTTTGATACCTCAGTTCTCTAATCCTGGCCCCCAGAGAACTTGACTCATTTTGTTTGTTGGGTTGGCTGTTTTGCTTATTGATGTCCATTACGATGCTTACGATTAAGAATGACGTTATTATAAACTAGGGTTGCATAATTTGTCAACCCTCAATCTACAATTGCGTTTAGTCCAATGATCTCCTATGCTCACCAGTATGCCTACGGAGTAGCAAAATTGAATGGACAATCTGGCGTCTTACTTACTGTGGTGCGTATATTCTGTTGGGTAAATGTGTGGCGTACATGGGCTGGGGGGCGTGATTGGTGGGGGCGCGGCGTCTACTGGCGGGTTATTGGCGAAATGCCTGGGCTCATGAAGTTCGCGTGTGGCCGCGGCGCCAATGCAGGTAGACGTTGGCCTTGTCGATTATGGTTAGTGGAGGAAATGCTGAGTTTGAGGAGAGTCTTGTCTCGTTACTCGGGCTTGTGGTACATTTTCAAGCTCGACAAATCCGACCGGGCCATGTCTCTGGTCTTGTCGTCTCTCGACACTCGCATAGCTTCCTTGAATAGCTCGGCGGCTCTGTTGTAGGCGAAGTCCCAGCTGCAGTCCAATGCTTCCAGTGTGACTTGGCCAAGCATGTCCGCTATTCGTTCAATTCTTTGCTCATACCCTTTGTCGGTGAAGGTTCTGTAAAGACGGGGATTTGATGCTTCAATTTCATTAAGCCATTTCTCTCCTGCTTTGCCCGTTGTTTTGAACAGTTCTCTCATGAATGCTACTGAGTCCCGGGGAGGTGGATTAGCATTCTGTAGAGCGGCTCTAAATAAAGCACCTAAAAGAAGATAGCCATATGGATTCTCCGGGTAAGCGGATATGACTGTGTCGAGAACGAACTTGGACTCTTGGCATCTGCCAAGTACAGCATATGCTATTTGTATAACTCCGCACGTACTTCCCCAATCGTCACTGAGGACGAGAAGGTGTATAGTCTCTTTCGGCTCTCCGGTCGCTTCAATCAGCGCTATTATCTCTTCTGGGGTGTGTGAAGCAAGACCTATTTGATCTATTAAGCGAGATACTGAATTCCACTGGTTACTCAAATCTAGGCATTCTTGATATACCGTGTTTGCCTTTTGTTCCCATTCTCCCGGACGGTATGTCCGTACAGACTCTAGCATGCGTGGATCTGTTTTGTTTGGTAGCAAATCCGTGAATTCCAGTGTTACCTCTCGTCGATAGGCTGCCACGTAGGTTAACCTGGTTTCTCCGCCAAGAAACGCTTTAGCCCTGCGATGAGATACCTGAATTTCAAGCTCGGTCATAATTGAGTGGAGCTTGTCGCCAAGGTAAGAGCGGCGCCCCTCGTTTCCCATCTTCTTTGCCGCCTCCGCAGAAAACCAATGGTCCCAACCTGCTATATAGCGAATCGCTTCAAGCAATTCTTGCGGAGGCAGCCGATTATTGGTCATGGCACGAACTTAACTGATTCCTTTTGCTACGAATATCTCCATTCTAAGCTGAACCTCGCCAGGAAATCAATCGATGCGTCATTACTACGGAATGTGACGGTTTGTGACCTCTGGCTGGTCTGAGGCGGGGGGTGGCGGGCAGTTAATGGGGCCGGTGAGTCCATTAGCAGGTCACTGGCAAAATGCTGAGAGGGATGTGGTTGGTTGCTCGCTGGTAACAATCTGGCTTACTGTGCAGCCCTAGCGATATGCGCTAGGGGCGCGGAAAGTTGATATTCAATTGATCTTCGCTCATGATAAGGCTGTAAAGATCCCTCATTCTGTCGGTGTATTCTTCGTAGTCTTCTTCGAATCCGCTATCTTCGATTTCCTCCGGAAATAACGCCGCATGTACTTCGCCAACGATTTCATTGGGAAAGACTTTCAACCCACAGCCCATTACTTCACCATTTTGATTGCGATGAAAATTGCGCTTGACGATGTTCCAGTATTGGAGGGCATACTTCCTTCGCGCCGTACACATTCGTGTCGTAACGCCTACGACCAGGTCCGCAAGCTGAACTGGCGGATTGAAGCGTGATTCTGTTGTTAGTAGGTTCATTACTATATTTGACGGTTTTACATACTTGGTTCCGGTCTCTAAGAACTGATAGTAATCATCTAGAAGTGTCTTTTCCTCTTTCCCGCTCGCAGGAAGATCAGCTATGATAAGACCTTTCTTATCCTCATGAGCCTGAAGATAGAATTGGAATCTTTCAGTTACAAATTCTATACACTTCCATTTGGCAACCGATAGCATTTGCTTTGATGGATCTCTCCGTACTACAGCGACTATTGATGTGCCTCCGAACGATCTCACCAAACCAAGAATATCGGAATAGGCTGCGATTTTGCGATCACCAGTAAGGTTCTTCGCCATCCAGCTGTTCCTTGGGAGGGACCATTTGATCTCCTCTTTGTGTGGGATACCGTGCGACGCCTTCTTCTGGTTGAACGCACTAAACAGATTCTTCAGATAATCATCGTGGAAAATCACTCCACCAATTCCCACGTAATTCAGCTGTTCCGTGTCGTCGATGAATAGAATGTTCATGCTTGATACATTATATCACGTGCCTATCGTAGCTACGACGCGGGAGGCGTGTCACCCTCTGCGGCTCAATGGTCGGTTCCAATTGAACAAGATGACGTTTTGTGACCTCTGGTTGGTCTGAGGCGTGGGGTGGCGGGTGATTGGTGGGGGCGCTGAGTCCATTAGCAGATTAGTAGCAGAATGCTCGGGAGGGATGGGTAGCGCCCGTGGTTGGCTCAGGGGGCGGCGGACTGGCCAGTCCATTCGATTGTTAGCAACTCTGCCCGCTCCAGCACTGTCTGAGTTGCCTTCCCTTGTCTGTCTGCTGGGTAATTGCATTTGGGAAGTATCGTTTTGACTATGACTCTCAGTCCGGCCCGCACATTCTCGCGTATCGTCCAGTCATTTTTGGCGGTCTTTCGCACGGCCGCCACGAGTTCCCGTGCGATCGTGCGCAGTGCTTGCTCGCCCAGAAATTTCTGGCGGGCTCATATGTGGCAAACGACAGGGATGAGACCCAGGCCTTGACCAAGGGGTTGCCCGAGGAAAAAACAAGGGGAAGGGTGACATCCCAGTGGCCACAAACAAGCTTGTTAAACCATAGTCCCGTCCATAGAATAATAGTACATGGACAACATATCCCCCCAACTGCGGGATTTTATTCTTTTTTGTGCCCAGAGGCGAAGCCCAGAGTGGCCGGCTATTTATGATGAGATGACCAGGGTAGCCGGGGGAAAATTGTTCCAGGGTATGGGCTACAAAGACCTGAAACAACTGGGGCTGTCTTTCTCTCTATCTGGCATGGATAAAACCATCCAATTGGTGAGACAGGTGACATCTCAAAACCATCGATAGAAAACATCTGGCAGTCATTCACCATCAGGAAGGACCCGTGCGGATAGCTGTACTTGCCGACACTCACGTAGACAAGCTCGAATCCCTCCCCAAAAAGATAATCGACGCCATCTCGACAGCAGACTTGATAATCCATGCTGGAGACTTTACCGATATTCGACTGCTCGAGGAATTGAAACAGCTGGGAGAAGTGAAGGCGGTTCACGGCAATATGGATTCAAGGCAACTGAAATCCGTGCTCCCGATGAAGGAGATAGTGGAAACGGAAGGCAAACGAATCGGCATAACTCATGGCTCGGGCGCTCCCTGGGGAATAGAGGACAGGGTCACAAAGCTGTTTGAGTCAGACCGGATTGATATTATCGTCTACGGTCATTCTCACCGACCCCAGAACAAGGTCATCGACGGTATCCTCTTTTTCAACCCCGGCGAGGCCGCAGACTCGTTTGGAATTATCACGATCAGTCGGGAGGCCAGAGGAGAGATAGTCGGCTCTCGATGACTGTTCACCGTTTTATGGCAATGG
>Ga0172363_10000900_pt1 | contig 23392 bp, 21 predicted proteins | sample LakKivs2_kivu2a2_FD_114541 | JGI IMG/M metagenome (GOLD analysis project Ga0172363, IMG submission 114541) | Sediment microbial communities from Lake Kivu, Rwanda - Sediment s2_kivu2a2 | ecosystem: Environmental > Aquatic > Freshwater > Lake > Sediment | place: Rwanda: Western Province, Lake... | reverse complement strand
TATCGGGGTGATAACTCCGATGATTGTGGAAGAGCTTAAAGAAGCGGCAAGGCTTTACCCAGCGCAATGGATCAATGAGGCTTTTAGAGAGGCGGTCTTGATGAATAAGCGCAGCTGGAAATATATTGCCCGCATTCTTGAGAGATGGGCTAGCGAGGGCAAGGACAGTGGAAAGTATAGACAAAGTACTAAAAAAGTTGACCCCGACAAATACATCAGGGGCAAGTATGGACACTTGGTCAAAAGATAGGGCCGCCGAAAATTCGCCGAATTTTCGGAGTAAAAAAGGTAACCTTGCTTGTCATTCTGAGCGTAGCGAAGAATCTCATGGTAGTCAGGGGGAGCTTCATGAAGGCGAAGAGACATGTCCTATCTGTAAGGGAGCTGGGTTTGTTCATCCTCTCTTGGATTCGGGGCAGCCTGATTTCAGTCGAGTAGTGCCTTGCCAGTGCAAAAGGGAGGAATTGCGGAGGAAGAAATTCCAATATCTCCAGAAATATAGCAATCTCGGTTTCCTGTCGCGGCTCTCTTTTGATAATTTATCTCCAAAAGGGAAGAGAGACGATGCTATTTCACAGGAGCATTTTGCTCGTGGTTACCAAATGGCCAGGGCTTTTGCTGATAATCCCAAAGGCTGGCTGGTTTTTTTTGGTCCTGGTGGCTGTGGCAAAACCCATTTAGCTTGTGCTATTGCTAATCATTGCCTGAACTTGGGGCAGCCGGCCTTTTATATTGGAGTTGCTGATCTTCTAGACCATCTTCGTAGGACCTTTAGCCCCACAAGTGATGTAAGCTATGATGAGTTATTTGAGCAGGTGAAGAATACGCCGTTGCTGGTGCTTGATGACCTGAGTATGGAGGGTGCTACACCCTGGGCAAAGGAAAAGCTGGAGCAACTTCTCAACCATCGTTTCAATGCTAGGTTAGTGACTGTGATTACTACGGATGTGCCCTTGGAGAAGTTGGATGAACGCTTGGGTGGACACTTTAGGGATAGTGAGTTTTGCCAAGTGTGTGTGGTGGGGCAGAAGTCATCTTTGGCGCGCTTAGATAGCTTACAGTTGGAGCTACTGCGAAATATGACCTTTGATAATTTTGACCATAGGCGGCTAAATCTGCCTCTGGAGCAGCGTCAGAATTTGCAGCAAGCTTTCAATATAGCAGTGGATTTTGCTCGTACTCCAGAAGGTTGGTTAATATTTCACGGTGTCAACGGCTGCGGTAAAACCCATCTGGCAGCGGCTATTGCTAACTATCGCTTGGCGCAAAGCAAGCCAGTTTTCTTTGTGGTTGTTCCTGACCTGCTTGACCATTTACGCTCCACATTCAGCCCACAAAGCAACATATCTTACGACGAGTTTTTTGAAGGGATTAAACAATGCCCATTGCTGATACTCGATGATTTTGGTGAGCAGTCAGTTACGCCTTGGGCTCAAGAGAAGCTGTATCAGTTAATTAACTATCGCTATAATGCCAGGCTACCAACGGTGATTACCAGTTGCTTTTCCCTGGACGAGATAGAACCACGAATCAGTTCACGAATGGTAGATCCAATGTTAAGTCTAGTATTTAACATCATTGCCCCCGATTATCGTGGTGATGTAAAACCTAGTCAGATGGCTAAGCACCCTGAACCACGTATTACTAGGAGGCATCATCTCTGAGTGTCAGGTTATTGCAATTGAGAGCCCCGATTGCTAAAATAAGCCAATGGTTAGTGCGGAGAGAATTCAGTTATGATAGATTCTCGAGTTTTAGTTCTTAATCAAAGCTATGAGCCTCTCAATTTGTGTTACGTGCGTCGGGCAGTAGTGCTAGTTTTCTGCGGTAAAGCTGAATCGCTGGAAAATAGTCGCGGAGAGCTTCATTCTGTTTCATTAGTTTTCCCCATACCTTCAGTAATCCGTCTTGTTTATATGGTTAAGCGACCCCGTCGTCAAAGAAAGTTGACTAAACTCGAGGTGTTTAATCGCGACCAATATACCTGTCAGTATTGTGGTAGACAAGCAAAGGAGCTCACCTTAGACCATGTTATCCCACGGCGGCGAGGCGGGGAGCATGCTTGGGAAAATGTGGTTAGCGCCTGCAAAGTTTGCAATCGTCACAAAGGTGGGCGTACACCAGCTGAGGCTGGGATGAAATTACTTCGTCAGCCACGCACACCTCGCAATGATGGCTTCTATATCCCTTATCACTATCTCAATAGCCATGATGAGTGGAGAAAATATGTGCCTCAGTAGCGCAATTCTAGTCCTGCCTCGGTTTCTCACTTAGTTGATTAAGAGGCAATTCTTTAACAACGTTATCAAGCTTGATTGTTACCGTTTCTTTTAAGGGATTCACGTTGACTACCTTAGCTTGGCCAAAGGGTGTGGATACTTCCTGACCTACCCGAGGCATTTTCTCCCTTATGGTTGCATATTGTTTACTTTCATAGCTAAGGCAGCATAGAAGCCGCCCACAGATACCTGATATCTTAGCAGGATTTAAAGCTAGATCCTGTTGTTTAGCCATTCTAATGGAGACAGAGGTAAACCCGGTGAGAAAACCCTGGCAACATAAGGGATAACCGCACTTACCTATGCCACCCACCAATTTAGCTTCATCCCTTGGCCCTATTTGCCTTAACTCCACACGTGTTTTGAAGCTGCGACTCAATTTTCGCACTAAATTTCGGAAATCAACCCTTTCACGAGCGCTAAAGAATATAGTTAGGTGACTGCCATCAAGGTTATAGTGAGCTGATAGGGGTTTCATTCTTAAACCGAGTGAGGTCACCATTTCTTTGCATTTAGCTAAAGCCTCCTTTTCTTTGTTCTGTCGGGCCTTTTCCAAGTCTTCTGATTGAGCACGACGTATCACTGTCATTAACGGTTCGGTTAGGTCGCTTGCTTGAACTTGAGCTTTAGAAACGGTGACTTTAGCCAGGTCCAAACCATGGCTGGTCTCCACCACTACATAGTTGCCAACTTGTAGTGGTATGTCACCAGCGTCACAATAGAACAGATTGCCTCTAGGTTGAAAGCGAACCCCGATTATCTTAGCCATTAGATTTGCTTCGCTGCCTCCTCGCTTCACCCGAGCTTCGGCTCACTGCTAGCTAACAATTTTTGGCATGTTGAGCATCAGCGATTCGAATGCCAAGCGAGCATTAACGTTTCTGGTAATATCTTCTTCTGTTAAGCATAGGGTAGCGGTGAAGTTTTTAATCTCTTCTAGACTCATTTCATTTGCTTGTTTCTCCAGGACTACTTCGTAGTCTACATTGGTGATGCCTTCCTTGTAGCCACCTTTGATAAGCATCAAGTCATGCCACCAATTGAGCCAGGTATCCATTACCTCCATTATGGCTCTCCGGTTTTGATTGAATTGTATAGCTAATTCCTGAGCATAAGCGAAGCGCTGCTCCAAGCTAGCAGTTAGTAAAGAGGCTAACTTATCAATTTTTTGAGATCGCTGATGGAGCAACTCATTATCTGCGAGGGAAGATAATGCCCAGCCAAGGCAACCATGGCACAAGCGAGCCAAAAGTTTTGCTTTATCAAGGCCAACATTATAGCAGTCAGTAAGTATTTGTTGTATCTGCTTTGAGGGCATGGGCTTTAGTTCCAGCCGTTGACAGCGAGAAATAATCGTAGGCAAGAGGCGCCTTTCCTCAGTAGCTAACAAAAGCCAAACTACTTTAGGTGGCGGCTCTTCCAATATCTTGAGTAAGGAGTTAGCTGCCTCAGTAGATAGATATTCAGCCTCATCAATGATAAATACCTTGCATTTACCTTCATATGGTGGCAGATTAGCTAACCTCTGAAGCCCCCGAATATCATCAATGCCAATCTCCACTTGGGAGTCCAGGCCTAAGGAAGTAACGTCGGCATGTTTACCTTCGAGGATTCGGTGGCAAGAATGACATTGGCCACAAGGTGGCTCGGGATCATCGCAATTGAGAGCTTGAGCTAAATTTAGGGCCAGGGTTCTTTTGCCCACATGGCGTGGTCCTACCAAGAGGTAGGCATGAGCTATGTTATCTTCTTTAAGGCTGTGACCCAACAAAGCCAAAATTTTATCTTGTCCTATGACCTGCCACATGTTCACCCTATATCCAGGCTCATCAAGTCCTGGTAACTTTCCCGGCGCCGAATGAGGCGTGCTTCGCCTTGATTCACTATGACTATGGCTGGCTTAGGCAGGACATTGTAATTGCTCCACATGGGGATGGAGTAAGCGCCGCAAACTGGTATGGCAATAGTATCACCAGGAGAGACCGAAGCCAAATTGGTGTCCCGCACTAAGATGTCACCTGATTCGCAGAGCTTACCGACAATGGTGACTAGGTTCGTTTCTCTCTCTAAAGCTTTATTAGCTACGAGGGCTTCATATTTGGCTCCATAGAGAGCTGGCCGAATGTTATCGCTCATACCACCGTCAATGCAAACATATTTTCTTATCCCTGGTATCTCCTTAATTGCTCCGACCTTATATAAAGCTACTCCAGCTTGTCCTACAATTGCTCTTCCCGGCTCAATAATGAATCGTGGATGGCCTAATTCTAGCAGTGAAGTAAGGCTGTTTAGCTTGTCGGTTATAGTTTGGGCATAATGGGCTATAGCAGGCACTTTAGAAGCCAGGGTGTATTGAACAGCAAAGCCGCCGCCGACGCTAAATTCACTAAGTTGGAAGCCAAATTTTTCTTTGACTGCACGGGCAAAGCGAAGGATAAGCTCTATGGCTAGCTCATAAGGCTTTGTTTCAAATATAGGCGAGCCAAGATGAAAATGAAATCCCAAAAGACTAAGATTAGAGGCTGACAAAGCTCGTTTTACCCCCTCTTCAGCTTGCCCGGTAGCCAATGGGAAGCCAAATTTGCTATCCAGTGTTCCTGTAGTAGTATATTCATGAGTATGTGGGTCAACTCCGGGGGTAAGGCGAAGCAAAATACCTTGATTAGCCCTCTTTTCTTTACATAAAGTATTAAGTAGCTCAAGCTCATAGAAGTTGTCTACCACAACCTGCCCGATGCCCCAATTTAGAGCCAGCTCCAGTTCTTCCGCTGTTTTGTTGTTGCCATGGAAGTAAACCGTGTCTAAGGGGAAATTTACCGAATGGGCAATGCTAAGCTCTCCCCCGGAGACAACATCGAGTCCTAAGCCTTCTTCTTTGAAAATAAGAGTCAATGCCTTATTTAGGAAAGCTTTTGAGGCGTAAATAACCTGGGTGTCAGCATAGCGTTTGGTGAACTCAGCCCTAAATTCACGGCACTTGTGGCGAAGGGTGTACTCATCGAAGAGGTAGAGGGGCGTGCTAAATTTCCTAGCTAGGTCCACAACATCACAGCCACCGATGCAGAGATGGCCATGGTTATTTATTTCGGCAGTTAAGGGGAAGAGGGATAGTTTTGGTATTTTGTTTGTATTCAAATTTTAGATATAATAGCTTGTAATTCGGAATAATTCAAGAAAAAACGGGTTATTTAGCCGTCCACCTGTCATTTTGAGCGAAGCCTTGAGCAAAGCGAGGGATTAGCGAAGAATCTAGAGACCCTTCGCTAACGCTCGTCTCAAAAGTAGCTAACGTGCTACAAAGAGCCCAAACCGCATTTTGTCAAGTAGGAGCTTGGCACTGTGCTACCATTCGCTTTTAACCAGAAACTGCTGCAGTAGGCCTTTGAAGCCGTTCTCCCTGGTACACAGACCTTATGCCTGCTAGAAGCTTGGAACTAGCAGCCCTCTTGGGGATAAAGCCATAGGCTCCTACCCGCTCAGCCATAAGGATATTCTCTTCGTCATCATACTGTGTTAGCATCAAAACCTTGGTTTGAGGACATTCCTTGCATATCTGCTTAGCAGCTTCCAGCCCGTTCATCACTGGCATGACTATGTCCATTACTACTACGTCGGGCAAAAACTGGAAAGTCTTCTCCACTGCCTCTTTTCCATCCATGGCTTCACCTACTACCGTAATGTCTTTCTGCAGCGCGAGCACAGCACGAATGCCATCACGGATTACAGTGTGGTCATCTACTATGAGCACTTTTATCCGCTTGATTGCCCTCTCGAGTAGTGCTTGGATTAGAGGCACAAGAGATGCTGGCTCAATTGGCTTAGTTAGATATTCCTCAGCCTCCATTTGCACCCCCTCATCCATGCTCCACCCACTAACAAGGCGTTTTTCCAGCGGAGCATCAATGACCACAATGGGCAAGTCCTTAGTTCGGGGATTTAGTTTCAGCCATTTGTGCAGTGAGAATGCCTCTCCACGGGGATTCATCGTGCCCAGAATAATAACATCGGGCTCTCCCATCCTGATTCTTTCCTGCGCCTCTGTTTTGTTGCTGGCAGTAGTCACCTCATGGGATTTGGCTTCTAAGGTTCTCTGCAAAGCTAATAGAAATTCAGGCTCATCATCTACGATTAAGATTTTTTTGTTGTTTCCCATTTTGTTTCCTCCTTCTCACTCTCCTTTATTAGATTTTATTAGCCCGCTCGACCGGCGAGCTATCCTTAGTAGAACCTAGGCGGGCACACTGACCCCTACTCCTGCTGCCTCCAAGATTTCAGGCACGATGTTTTCCCTCCCCACTGCCATAATGTGAACTCCATGGCACAGGTTTTCCTCCTTTATCGTCTTTATCAACTGCACAGCAATTTCGATGCCTTTCTGCAGTCCCTTGCCCTTCTCCACACTGGACAGTTCGTTAATCGTGGCTTGGGGAACAATTACCCCTGGGACGTTGTCGTTCATATACCGAGCCATTCTTGCTGAAGCCAGAACTATAATGCCTGCCAAAATCTTGACATTGAACTGGCGGGCATATTGCATGAATCTACGGAGACAATCCAGGTCATATATACCCTGGGTCTGGAAGAACTGCGTCCCAGCAGCCACTTTCTTGTCAAATTTGATAAGTTGTGGCTCAATGAAATCTGCTGCCGGATGAACTGTAGCCCCGAGGCAAAATTCCGGAGCCCCATTGAGATCGTGCCCAGCCAGATCCTTCCCTGATTCCATTGTCCTGACCATCCTGATTAATTGCACAGAATCCAGGTCAAATACAGGTTTTGCTTCCTTATGATCCCCGACTTCAATAGCATCGCCGGTGAGGCAGAGCACATTCCTGATGCCTCTAGAGTATGCCAGAAGCAGGTCTGCTTGAAGCGCCAGCCGATTGCGGTCGCGGGTGGTCATCTGGAGGATAGGCTCTCCGCCGTGTTCCTTGATTAATAGACAACCACCCAGAGAGGGAAACCTCATCACAGAACTTTGATGGTCGGTAACATTAAGAGCATCAACCTTATCCTTAAGTAGCTCTATATGGTGAACTATCTCTGAGGTATCTGCTCCTTTGGAAGGTCCGATCTCCGTGGTCACCAAAAACTTGCCGGAATTGAGTTTCTCCTCAAAGAGTGATTTAGCCATCGTTCCCTCCTAGATTGATATCAACTTTGCTCACGAGCCTCCTTGGCCTGGGGATGGGGCAAAAGTTCCTCGGGGGATAATATCGGCGCATTTTCTCCAGTTGCCCTAGTCTCTCCAGGCGCTCATAAATCAGTATCCAGGCGCAGTCCGTATCCTTATTCACCTCGCATTTACCGTTCTTGCTACCAGCACAGGGGCCATTAAGTATGCCCTTGGCGCATCTAGTGATGGGGCAGATGCCAGCAGTTTCAGCCAATCGGCATTCGCCGCAAGCAGCACATCGCTCATCCCAAACACCCCACTCCTTAGACGCACCCATAAAAGACGTGTTTACGCCGGGCAAAGTGGGTGTATCTGAGAAGCGCTCGGCTAGCACCTGTACCCCAACCCCGCAGCCTAACGAGAGAATGGCATCTACTTCCTTGACTTTGTCTACGAGCATGTCCAGAAATTCAAATTCACACTGCCGTTTCACTGTATATTCCAGGAAACTATGCGCCTCATTCCTACCTCTAGTCTGGGCCACCTTCAATGCACTATGGAGCACGGAGACCTCTTTCTCGCCACCAGCATTACACACCGTCATACAAGTGCCACAACCGAGTATTAATATCTTCTCGTAAGGGGCAATCGTACGTCTTATTTCATCCAATGGCTTTTGCTCTGCGACTATCAAGTTTTCACCTCCTGTCCTATTGCTGAAGCTAGGTAGAGCTCCCCTATTTGTTCACTAAACTCATCCAACGCCCTGGCAAGATCCTCATCATTGGCATGCAGGTTGAAAGCTTGTAAGCGTTGCGATTCAAAGCCAATTTGACGAAGTATCTTTCTGGCCTTTTCCATCCGCTGTAGAGCCCAGAAGGCAGTATCCTCTCTGGCGCACTGCTCTTGCCCACATCCGGCGATAAAAACACCTTCAGCACCCATTTCAAAGGCACGCAGAATGTGCTCAGTTTCTATTTTAGCTACACATAGGACAGGCACTATCCAAATGCCAGCTTTGGCTTCCCTCCATAAACTTGCTAAAGTACCAGTGCCATAAAGCCCATATTGGCAGCAAAAACCGATGATCAAGGGCTTGAAGTTCGACTGCGTTGCAGACTTAAGGACATGATTTAGCTCCTCATCTATATGTCGCCGATCCTGTGGTTTACGCAAAACTATAGCCTTGGCAGGGCATTCGGCAACGCATATGCCGCAGGCTTGACATTGCTCAACAGGTATTCTTACTGTACCACTATCATCTAAGTAAGGTACATGGTAGGGGCAGATCCGCAAACAGGTAAGGCAGGTAGCACATTTATCTTGGAATAAGATCTCAGCGCCCATACCGCAACGCAGGCATCTTCTAGCTTCGTTAATAGCATTTTCCCAATCGTAAACCAGTTCTACTGGCTCAAACTCTTCTGCTCTTTCTTGAGGAGAAAGGACTGGAGGCTCAAAGCGGTTAAGCTTCCTTATCATCTCGATGGTTTTGGGTAGAAGATTACCTGTTAAAGTTTCTCTCTCATCTCGGCCGACTAATGGATATCTGTGCTGGAGATATTCGTCAATGCGAAAAGCCGCTTGCCTACCAGTGGCCAATGCCTGAACTACGGTTGCTGGTCCAGTGACGGCATCGCCTCCAGCGAAAACTCCTTCGCGATTGGTGGTAAGGGTTATCGGATCGACTCGAATAGTGCTGCCCTTACCTATACGGAGATGGAAATCCTCGGGGATTTGTGGGATTTGACCGATACCTATTATCACCGTCTCGGCGGTGAAAGAGATTTTAACGCTCTCGTCAAATGATGGGTTAAATCTTCCCTCAGCGTCAAAAACAGAGGTGCAGCGGATGAACTCTATGCCGGTGACCCTGTCATCGCCCACGATCACCCTTGGTCCCCAGGAGCAGTTGAGGATAATGCCTTCATCTACGGCAGCTTGAATATCCGATTCAAAAGCTGGCATTTCCTGGCGAGATTCAAGGCAAACTAGATTAATCTCCTTGGCATTCAATCGCAGTGCCGTGCGGGCAGCATCAATTGCTACATTACCGCCTCCCACTACGGCAACCCTCTCACCAATAGATGGTCTTAGCCCCAAGTTGACCTCGCGGAGGAAGGTGATTGCATCCACCACCCCGGGCTTATCCTCTCCCTCTATTCCTAACCTACGGCTTTGATTGGCACCAACAGTTATGAAGACTGCCTTGTAACCCATATCAAACAGCAGATCCAGGGATACCACCCGTGTATTCGTCCTAATTTCAACCCCCATTTGAATTAACCTTCGAACCTCAGTATCGAGTACCTCCCGGGGGAGGCGATATTGTGGGATACCTACTCGCAGCATGCCTCCTAGTTCAGAGTAGGCTTCAAAAATAGTTACTGGGTAGCCTAGCTTCCTTAGGTAGCAAGCAGCAGACAACCCTGCTGGGCCAGACCCCACTATAGCTACTTTCTCCTCGTGTGTAGTTTCTGCTTTAGGTTGGATCATTCTATCGCCGCCAAATTCTACTGCGAATCTTTTCAGTGCCCTGATAGCAATGGGCTTGTCTACTTGGCCACGTTGGCAAACCTCTTCACAAGGGTGGCTGCATATATAGGCACAGATGGAGGGGAAGGGATTGCTATTCCTTATGACCTGCAATGCCTCCATTACCCGCCCCTGGGCAATCAAATCAACGTATTCTCTAATCTCCATATGCAAAGGACAAGCAGCCTGGCAAGGTGGCATAAGAGTATGATTGAAGGACGTTTTCTTAACCGCATCGTTGCTACGACTCTTAAAAACATCACCTTGAGCTGGATACATCAGCTTTCTCCTTAAATACAAATGGCATTTGTAATTTACCCAATCTAAATAATGTAACTATGTTCTACAGTGGGGTGAAATGGAGATTTCCCTTGATATCTATAGTTTTACCCCTCGAATTTTGTCGAATTTGCTCCTGTTTTTGGTGTGAAATCTAACCAGAAGCAAAGGATGCCAAGAATGACAAGTGCGATTGCTAGCTAATCTGAGGCGCTAAGAAAAGGCAGGCGATAGAGGTTGGAAAGGGCAAATTTTGCCCATGCTGTCACACAGTTATAATGCCTTTGCGTATGGCATACTTAATAAGGTCAGTCTTGTTGTGGATATCCAGTTTATCCATTAGATTGGTCTTATGTCCTTCCACAGTTTTGGGGCTGACTGCTAATATGTCGGCTATTTCCTTGGTAGTATATCCTTCAGCAACTAGCTTTAGCACCTCTCTTTCCCTGTTTGTCAGTTGATGATAAGGGTCTTGTTTTTCCCGCATAGAAGCCCCTAGCTGGAAGTCCTCAACCAAAACCTTAGCCGCAGTGGGGGAAAGGAAGGAGGCGCCATGGTGAATAGCCCGAATACCTGAGGCAAGCTCTGAGGATGCTGCTGTCTTACTAATGAATCCCTTGGCTCCTGCCTCGATAATGGAGAAGATGTACTCCTCCTCATCGTATTGGGTCAACACCAGCACCTTTGTTTCTGGGAATTCCTTACGTATTCTACGTGTCGCCTCCAAACCATCCATAATGGGCATAACTATGTCCATAAGCACCACATCAGGGGCAAGCTGTTTTACTTTCTCCACTGCTTCCCTGCCATTTTCTGCTTCACCAACTACCTCTATATCTGCAGCCAAAGCTAGCAAGGCACAGATGCCATCCCGCACGATGGTGTGGTCATCCACTACCAACACTCTTATCTTCTGCATTGGCTGTGCCCCTGATTATGGGAACCTTGGCGGTAACTTTAGTCCCCTGTCCCGGCTGGGAATCAATAACACACTCGCCACCTACGAGTGTTACCCTTTCTTTCATACCGAATAGGCCAGCGCCACGGCCAGTCTGATCAATGCTAGTGATTTTGCTAACATCAAATCCCGTGCCATCATCCCCAACGTGTAAAACACATTTGTTGGCATCGCATTCGACACGAATAGAGGCATTTTTTGCCTCTGAATGCCTGACAACATTACTAATAGCCTCCTGAGCAATGCGGAAAAGCGCCAATTCAATTTCCGCTGGCAACCTCTGCTCCACCCCTTTGAACTCTGTTGAGACGTTAATGCCTTGAGAACTGAGAAAAGTCTGAGCAAGGTGGCGAATAGCAGCAGGTAGCCCCAATGTGTCTAATAATGTGGGGCGGAGTTCCCTTATAAGTTTGGTTAACTCAGCGCCGGCACGAACCGCTATAGAATGAGTCTTTTCAAGCAACTCGTTAAATCTAGCTCCCGGAACGGCGCTCATTCCCAGCATTTCAGTAAGCGCCTGCAGGTTAAGCGACAAGGCAGTGAGCTCTTGACCAGTTTCATCATGTAGCTCTCTAGCAACTCTTTTTCGCTCCTCTTCTTGGATAGTCAGTGCCTGTCTCAGCAATATCTGGTATCTTTCTCTGGCATCGTTCAACCTCTGATATAGTTTTGCCTGTTCGGTCGCTATGCCTAGCTGGTAGCCGATGGAGTTCAAGAGGTACATATCATCTGGGCTAAATTGACCAGGTAGGTAGCTGGCGATATTCATCACCCCCATAATCTTATCCTTTGCTTTTAGAGGAACACTGACAAATCCTTTAAGACCCTCTGTGCCTATCAAATCAGGGCGAGCAGCGTCTGGATTTTTAGAGATGTCTTCTAATAAAATAGGCTCACCCGTTTGAGCTACCTTTCCTGCTATCCCTTCGTTCAGGGTAAGGCACATCTCTCCAGCATATTTGGCGGAGAGGCCGCGGTGCACTTTATAACATAGCTTTTGGATTTGTTCGTCAAAAAGCAGGATTCCTCCCACACTACCAGCAAAGATTTCCAGCACAATGTCCAACGCGGTATTCAAGATGGCATCTAAGTTCGTTAACCCACTTACGGCACAGGAAATGCGACTCAAGGCATCAAGATGGTGGTGTCGTCGCAAAATCTGCATCTCCAGTTCTCTTTCTGCAGTGACGTCCCTCCTTAATTCGACCACAGCATCGATCCTGCCATGGCTGTCTTTTAGCGGCCACATGGTGACCTTGGCATACTTATTGTGGTAAGGATGAATGAGTGTTTTCAAGCCGCCGCCCTGCAGCACTTTTCTGAGCGGACATTCCCACAAGGGGGCGCTGCAGGGTTTGTCCCTATCGTGGAAGACTTCATAGCAGTGCTTGCCAATAGGTGCCTGAGTGCCCTCAAGCAATTTGTGTCGCATGGCTGAGTTAGCGAACTTAAGCCGGTATTCGCTGTCGACGATCAGAAGCTCGTCCTCCAGACCATCTATTATGTCCAGTAGGCTTGGGTCAAAGCCTGCGGCTCCGGTGGTTGGATAAATTGCTGTGTCCTTTCTTTTAGGCATCTTCACCCAGCATTGATATAAACATATCGCATCACATTCCAGGCTTCTAGCTAGCGCTAAGTGCCAATAGAGAGACCAGATTTCTATTCAATTACACAAATTAAAATACAACTGCATACTACCTCTGTCAAATAAGCTTTTATTCCTTCATGGTAAGTTCCCATTTACACCAAAACTTGTCAGGATGAGGGTCAGGGGGGCAGGTAAGGCATTTCACTGTTGCCCTGGGTTCAACTACCCTGGCAATACTGGATAGGAGCAGTAGCTTCATAGCCTTGCAAGGAAATTCCTGTTTGCCTTGCCTCTTCCTGCCTTCCTGAACGGGGCAGCGAGGGTAATAAAAGACGATTTTCTGGGGACTTGCCTCTTCAAGGTCAAAAATTGGGGAGTCAAGCTGCCAGCTCATGAAGCTTAGGACTGTAAGCACAGAGGAAAGCCCACCCTTATTAAGTTTAAGTATTTTCTTAATCCTTTCTGCTTCCACCACGGATTGCCTTTCCCAATTCTTCAAATCCAGCTTGATGGCCGCTTCAAGCCCGTATTGGGCTTCAACGTTTCCAAACCACAGCCCATCTAAGGTTTGCCAATTTCGAGCATACATTCTGGCTAATTCTATCAAAGTCTCCTTAGGAAGTTCTTCTAGCTTCACTTGCTTCATTTCTTACTCCCGCTGTAAGCAAAATTTTACCCTGATAGCTGCTGCACAGCAAGGGAGTGTGTTTATTCGTATGCTCAGTGGCATAGACTGCTTCTTGTCATTGCGAGGAGCCTAAGCGACGAAGCAATCTTGTAGGTTTAGGGCTTGTCCCCAACCAAAAGGGATGCCCTCGCCCATCTGTCCCCTTATCTGGCGAGGTACTACGAAGTGAGATTGCCACGCCTTTGGCTCGCAATGACAATAGGCGAGGTTCGTAAAGACACAAAGAACTACTAGGACTTGTTCCAAATTTGGAGTGGAAGGTATCCTTATACTTCGAAGTGTCACCTAACTATCTGAATGAGGTGATACTAGCTTGTCAGTGGAATTTTCTTTCAAAGGCGTTCTTCGCTAGGTTGCACAAAACGCTAAATGGTGTAATGGGGGCTGTGAGCTGATGCCAACGCCGAGGGTCCAATCCCTCGACTAAGGCTACAACTTTACAACCTGGCACACGAAAGAGACAGCGATAACTCATAGTGTATAATGGAGGACGTCTCTTTCCGGCTTCGTAAATCCGGAGTAGTTGTGCCGAAACAATTCAGTTCGAAGTTCTTGGGATACTGCTACGTGGCTGCCGCAGCTATCGTCTGGGGCTCTAACGGTGTAATAGTAAACTCGGTCCCCTGCGAGGCGCATGCTATCGTTTTTTTTAGGGTCCTATTTGCTAGCCTGACCCTCTTGCCTGTAGTACTCTTGACTCGAAAACCTGAAACGATGAGTGCTGCTAGATCTTGGAGGCTTATGCTGAGTTTAGGTTTGCTGCTCGCCTTGGGCTGGGCGTTGCTTTTCCATTCGATGAAGCTCATCGCGATCGCCAATGCGGTCTTACTAAATTACACGGCACCTGTCTTTGTACCTTTACTTGCACCCCTATTTCTTAAGGAGAAGCTTGAGAAATCTACTCTGCTCGCATTGGCTATATCCGTGGCGGGGATGGTAGTTATTTCATATCAGCAGAATCTCCAGATTGGCGAGCTTAACCCTTTGGGAGTAGTTCTTGGAATACTTGCCGGCCTTGCCTATGCTGGATTTATCATCGCGTCTAAGAGGGCTTTATCCATCTTTTCAAGTCAAGTCGTAGCATTTTATTCTTACTCTATGGCTTCAATTTTCCTCTTTCCCTTCGTAATAGGCACTGATTTTCCTCCAGATTTAGCTTCATGGGCATTTCTGCTGGTTTTGGGCGTCTTCAACACAGGATTTGCCGTTACACTCTACCTCAAAGGCCTTGGGATGGTAAAGGCTCAGAAGGCGGTAGTTTTCACTTATTTGGAACCCGCCAGCGCTGTGGTTTTCGGCTTTCTCTTTCTAGCTCAGCAGCCCGCCCCGCTCATGCTTGTCGGAGGCTTCCTGATTCTGCTCGCTGGATACATTGTAGCCGCAACATGACTTCGTCTTGAGAGGTCGCAACTTCTCCGCCTTTCACTCAAGTTTACCACTGCTAATCAGTCACGAAGAGAAGTAATCATGATTTGCGCATGTCGCAAATGAATTTCTGGGGAAAATGTTGGCCCTGGCATAGGTGGCTTAATGCTTAACACTCTAAGTGTTTGTTTAACGTAGCCGGAATTGAACAAAACAGGCAAATGTTCGACAGATGACTGCGGTGAACCTCGTGGTATCAACTTTTCGCACATGCCTCAAACGTATCCATGAAGCAAGTTCTTAAATGTAGAATGGTGGAATGGTGACAAACCCAAGGAGGCGAAAATGCCAATCAAAGGTGAATGCTCTGCCAATGCGTAGCCGCTTCATTGTAGCGAAACATATGGCATCTGTATATGAAATGCTTTGGTCGGTAAACCTTCTCAAATAATCCCTCCCCTGTCTCTCGTCTGTTTCAAAGACTCGCTCAACGGTTATGCCTCCGTCATAAATGTTATCCAAAAAAGAAAGCCCTATTCGAGTTCCTAACTTATAGAGAATGAGGCGATGAGTTTCTATGATGGTATAATTAGTCACCCAAACCGGCAAACGAGACTGTGCTATCAAATCGAGGCAATCAGTGGCTTCGTCATGTCTGCTGTGTCCTTGGTCTGCCAGCGCATATAGTGCACTCGTATCGATTAGAACCGCCCGCTCGAAGATTGAGCGAACAAGTGTGTACCTCGTAAATACCTGTGAGACAATTTAAGGCAAGAATTACCTTACACTGGGGTTAAGATTTTTGGTTTCCTGCCATTTCTCTTAATACTGCTGAAATGTTCCTCCCTTCTAGCTATGATTTCATCCTCTCGACCTTGATGCCGGTCAATGGGTTTAATATCTCTGATACCCTGGTGATACCTCTGAGTGCTATATCTCTCGATAGCTACACTGATGCGCTGTCTTGCCTCCTCAGGGTTGGAGTAGCGGTGGAGGCTAATTTCCTCCTCTCTCAATGTCCTGTGAAAGCGTTCAATTCTGCCTATGGACTGAGGATGCCCAAAGGGAATGCGCCGGTGGGTTATCCCCAGCTCAGAGCAAGCCTGCTGAAAAGCGGTTGGTTTCCTTCCCCTTAGATTAACAAATGCAGCGCCATTGTCAGTGACTATTACCCGAGCTGGTGTCTCATCATTCCTCTCCACTGCTTTTCTTAATACCCCAGCCGCTGCCTCAGAGCTGGCTTGTGCCAGAAGCTCATGGTGGATGGGTAACCTGGAAAAGGCGTCAAGAAAGGTAAGCAGCTGATAGAAGCCATAACCATCGACATAGACAAACATAAAGTCCGCCTGCCATACCTCATTAGGTGCTTTTGGCTCAGGATAAGCAGGTAATGGCTCTGGGGCCTTTACTCTCTGTCTTCTTTGCCTAACCCAGCCCTGAGCTTTAAGAATATTGTAGATTGTCTTTGGTGAGATGGGAATCCTGTATTCATCCCATAAGTATGGGGCCAGAGACCTGGGACCAAGGCTGGTGTGAAGACTGGCACACTCCAGAACCTTTCGTCTCTCCTCGTCAGTCTTACGATGAGGACGGCGATGTGGTATTGGGGGAGTATCTTTTAACCCCTCAAGCCCGGTTTCTCTATAGGCTCTTCTCCATCGCTGATACGTTGACCTGGGGATGCCTAGCTCATGGCAAGCCTTTCTGATTGATAGTGGGCAGGAGGCTACTGTCTCCAGAATCTCATACTTCTCCCAGGGCTGGCCCCTCTGATAAGCTTTCCTTTCCATAGCTACCCGCCCATCAATCTTTTTTTCAGAACCAGATTATCTACTGAGAGGTTGGCCACGAGTTCCTTGAGCCGCTGGTTCTCCTGGACTAGCTTAGCTTTATGGGGGTCAACTTTGCCATTTCCTCGTACAATAAGTCCCTCTTTTCCCTTTTCCAGAAGCGTCCTCTGCCAGTGGTAATAGGTGCTCCGTGGGATACCCACTTGCCGACAGAGCCCAGTAATCCCTTCTGGATAGCGCATCCCGTCTAGTACTATCCTTACCTTCTCTTCTGTAGAAAACTTGCTCATCATGCCTCCTCACTGGTTACTCCTCCAGTGTAAGGCTCATTCTACCTCAAATTGGTCTCAAATGATCTTACCAAATACAGCCTCGGTGCAGCATTTCTCGGCCCTACAGCAAACATTCCGATGAAAAGTTGATCCGACACCATATGACAGTTTCATTGTCAGCCGCGAGCGCTCATACTTGGGGATTGACTTTCGAACCTTTAGTACGTAGCTGCGGATATGCAGGCTGGAGTACTATCAGGAAGCTACTCTTGTCTATTGAATGACCACGTGGCCGCCAATATCAGGACAAGACCTAAAATTGCTATTACGCCCACGTCTTCAAGGACAGTCATGGTGTGCCCGAATACTGTTATGCCCATGATAGAGCTACCGCTTTGCATAGCGCTTGGAACGGCGGTAAAGTCACCGCCCAGAAAGATTTGCCGAATCGCGTCTACGCCATAGGTTAAAGGGTTGACCTTGACAATCATCTGAAGCCACACCGGCACATCGTTGACCGGGAAGAATATGCCAGACAGAAAAATTAAGGGGAAAACAATGAGCTGGACTACCATGTGAAATCCTTGCTGAGAACGCATACGTGAGGCTATCAAGATGCCCAGACCCGACAGAGATACAGATATCATGATAAGTAGTGGTATTACCTTGATTACCAATAGAGGAGTCAGTGTGATACCAATTAATGGTGCCAGAACGAGCAGCATTGAGCCCTGTATCGTGGCTACTGTTGCGCTGCCAGCAGCCTTGCCCAGTACAATTCCGGTTCGGCTCAATGGAGCCACCAGGACCTCTTTCAAAAAACCAAACTCACGATCCCAGACCACTGACAGGCCGGAAAAGACCGAGGTCATCAGGACCGTCATAGTAACGATGCCTGGATAGATGAATTTGACAAAATCAATGCCTGGTGTGAGCACACCAATTATTCGATTGAACCCAACCCCAAAGATTACTAAGAAAAGCAGAGGCATCGCGAAGGATGATAGCATCCGAGAGCGCTCCTGCAGAAAGCGTAATAGTTCGCGGTAAGCAATAACCCAAGTTCCTCGAAATACCTCTTGCATGGGCTATCTTTTTGACCTCATCATTACCCTCATCCGTTCCATAGAATCTGCCTCTTGGTCTCGAATGGCATGACCGGTCAGTCGGAGAAATACATCGTCAAGGGTCGGTCTGCGTACACCAATGGAAAGCAGGCGGCTCTGAAATCCGCGCACAAAACCAGGAAGAAATCTCTCTCCTTGAGGGACGCAAAAGCCGATGACGCCATTATGGATTTCGGCTGACAATCTGTACCTCTCTTTTAACTCAAGGATAGCAGATTGGTTGTCTTCAGCTTCTAAAGTCACTAGGTCACCACCCAATGAGTCTTTAAGACCGTCTGGTGTATCTAAAGCGACAATCCTACCATAATCAATAATGGCAATGCGGTCGCAGTTCTCGGCTTCGTCCATATAGTGGGTGGTCAAGAATATGGTTAATCTCTCCTGCTGTCGCAAGGTGTGGATATATTCCCAAATATGACGGCGCGTCTGGGGATCAAGTCCCAAAGTAGGTTCGTCTAGGAACAGGACTCGTGGGCGATGTAATAGCCCCCGGGCAAGCTCCAGCCGTCGTTTCATACCGCCGGAGTATGTTCGAGCTTTGTTCTTGCGGCGGTCTGACAATCCTACGAGTTCCAACAATTCGCCAATTCGTCTTTCTCGCACACTGCGCGGGACATTGTAGGCATAAGCATGGAAACGCAGGTTTTGTTCGCCAGTAAGGTACTCGTCAAGGGTGGGATCCTGAAATACTAGTCCGATTGACCGCCGCACCCGGTTGCGTTGCCTTATTATGTCATATCCATCGACCAAAGCTGTACCACTGGTAGGTCGGAGCAAAGTGCAAAGCATGTTGATAGTAGTTGTTTTGCCGGCGCCGTTTGGCCCAAGAAAGCCGAATATCTCCCCCTCAATTACGTTCAGAGTAACCTTCTCAACAGCAATTAATTCTCCAAACCTCTTCGATAGGTTCTCGGCTTCAATTATGTTCATTTTAGTCCAGTATTCCCTAACCTGTCTTGCTGAACTCATCATTATAGCATTGAACCTATCTTCATATGTAACAGACAGCCAGAATACTAACCGTTCAAATCAGTTTACTGGCTTTGCCAAACTCTAAATCCTATTCAAAAGTTCCCGATACTTTTCCATTCTAATCACATTTCCTTCAGACTGAATCAGCCATGTCATCCAACATATTTCAATAGACCTGTAGCCTGACGCCCTCGCCATACGTCCAATGGTATTGATCAGTTCCATATCATTTTCCGTTGGCATATCCAACCCTGCTTCGTCAAGAATTTGCCTCACCACTTTCCTTACTATTTTGTCAGGCATCGCTGTGTCTATCCCTCCCATCATTCTTAAATATTGAAATGTGGTGATGCCAACTCCACTAATTTTACCTATTGGGTCTTCCTTCCAGTTCTCAAGGCAGGAGCTAGTTGCCCAGTATCGTAGCGCTCCTCTATCATCCAAATTCTGTGCTACTGCCAAGTTGTGAAGGTGGGACGCCACTCCTTTTGCCAGTTGCCAGGACCTGCTATTCTTCCAGATGGATTGCACTTGACCCAGTTGGAGAACAGTGAGGTCTCTAAGGGTCCGAATCTTCCCATTGACCATCAACTCCTTCTCGAACCTCATCACGCTGGGGACTACAGCAGTGAAGTAGTTGAGGCCTATAGAAGTAAATGCGGCATCTACGACCATAAGTGGAACGCTGCTGCTCCACCTTCGGGTCGCCAAGCACCGGTCACAGTGTTCTCTTAAGCCACTTGTTCTGGAGATATATAGGTCTATGACTTGCGACAAGCCTTTACGGGAATTCCGCAATCGGCCTCCTTACCATGTTGTAGCTGCTACCGCCCTTCTTCTTTAACAGGAGCCAATTCCGCGCACTTGTGTGAGCAAGAGTATACTCCCCTTGTAGTCTGTCTCCGCGAAGCGCGAATGTTAACTGATCAGGCTTCTTTCGCTGGAGTTCATATTCCCCTTTGTCCCAGATTTCGAACCTGCCGGCGCCGTACAAACCTTCAGTGATGTCTCCTTCAAAATCTATGTAACTCACTGGATGGTCATCTACTTCCACTGCCAATCTTCGAATACCAGGCTTGGTAGGAGGGCCTTTTGGTACGGCCCAACTTCTAAGTGCCCCTTCCATTTCCAACCGGAAATCATAGTGTAGGTGAGTTGCATGGTGTTTCTGGACTACAAATCTACTCATTCTAAATGCTGTTTACCCTTTCTCATTTCAAGCAATATTCTATCACCTAGTGCTAAGAGCGGAGCAAGAACCGACTCAAGAGTTCTATCACCAGCTCCCATTGTTTTTCCTTGCTTAACAAAACATCAATGTGTGGAGTATGGGGCCCCTTGTGAATTTCCCTTTAGATGGGGCAACTTCAGAGCGTCTAGGTTAATCGGTGATGTGTAAAGAAAGCTCAGGCAATCTTCTGGACCTTGAGCATGTTAGTGCTCCCCGGTACTCTGAGGGGGACACCAGCAGTGATAACGACAAGGTCGTCTCTCCTGGCTAAGCCCAACTTAACAGCTAGTTGTGCTCCTTGTTCAAACGCTTTCTCGACACTGGCATATTCACGGACTTGATAAGGGTAGACCCCCCAATAGAGTGCCAGCTTTCTCCTGACGCTATCATTTGGAGTAATAGCCAGGATGGGCGCTTTGGGGCGATACTTGGCTACTCGCTGGGCGGTGCTCCCTGAGCTAGTATAGGCTATGATGCCCACTGCCCCGAGCTGCTCTGCTATGTGGCAGGCAGCATAGCTTATAGCGTCATCAGTCTTAGGTATCACGGTTTCTGCCTTCTCTGATAAGATGCGGTGATAAGGTAAGGCCATCTCGGTCTCGATAGCAATTTGCCTCATCATTAAGGTGGCCTCTTCCGGGTATTTCCCGATAGCTGTTTCCCCTGAGAGCATAACTGCATCTGCGCTGTCAAGAATGGCATTGGCAACATCGCTAACTTCGGCACGTGTCGGATATGGGGAATGAACCATTGATTGCAGCATCTGGGTGGCTACAATGACGGGCTTGCCGACACGGTTGCACTTGGATATGAGCTCCTTCTGTACTATTGGCACTCTTTTCAAGGGTATTTCTACCCCCAAATCACCGCGAGCTACCATTATACCATCTGCCTCAGCGATGATTTCATCAATGTTGTCCACTGCCTCATGCTTCTCAATCTTGGCGACAAGTGGCACATCTGCCCCTTTTGCTTGCAAAAACTGCCTTATCTGTCGCACATCACCTGCTTCTCTGACAAATGAAAGAGCGACGAAATCCACTCCCTGCTCGAGGCCAAAGAGCAGGTGGCTTAAGTCTTTATCAGTAATGGACGGCACCTTGAGCCTCACGCCAGGTATATTGACACCTTTCTTTGGGGCAAGCATCCCGCCAATGACTACCTTGCTCCTCACTTCGCTCTTGGTGGTGCTTACCACATCTAGCTTAATTGCGCCGTCGTTCAGGAATATAATGTTACCGGGGTTGACATCCTTAGGTAGCGAGGCGAGGCTTACCGATGCTATATGCTCGTCACCGATGACCTGCTTGTTGGTGAGGGTGAAATCATCACCCGGCTGCAACCATACTGTCTCTTTTTTCAACTCACCTATCCTAATCTTTGGTCCGGGCAGGTCTTGCAGAACGGCCAGTGGCAGGCTTAACTTTGATGAAACCTGGCGAATGGCTTCTATATGTGTGGCATGCTCCTCATAGGTACCGTGAGAAAAATTGAGGCGGGCTATATTCATTCCAGCAGAAGCTAGCTTTTCTATCATCTGGCCTGAACCACTTGCTGGTCCGATAGTGCAGACTATCTTGGTTTTTCTAAATAAGTTGGGGGCTGGAATCATCTAGTTATGCCTCTCTATTAGCTAACACCTCAACGGTGACTGCCCCAAATTTGTTGGGTAGAGTCTAGCCTGGCAAGCTGTAAGCGTCAAGCTCTCTGGTATCAGCACAGTTCCTTGCGATTGACGGGAGGTAAATACCAAGGTAGAATCCCGGTGAAGTGTATGACAAGACTGTTCTTGACAATAAGCTGAGGGTCATTACCAGCACTATGCCGCATAGCCGCTCAGTGTGCCTTGCTCTACTTGTGGGAGCTGGTTCCTGCTACGAAGACCAAGAGGAGGCAGGGCTTTCCCATTTTGCTGAGCACCTATTTTTTAAAGGGACACAGCGGCGACCAACGGCTAAGGAAATAAGCGGCGCTATTGAAGGTGTGGGCGGCATAATTAATGGTGGCACAGATAAAGAGGCAACTGTTTTTTGGTGTAAGGTAGCTAGCGCTTACTTTCCTGTGGCTCTGGATGTGCTATCCGACTTATTGTTCAATTCTCGCTTTGATGCCAGAGATATGGAGAAGGAGCGCCAGGTTATTATTGAGGAAATCAACATGAACTTTGATCTCCCGCAGCAAAGAGTAAATATGCTTGTAGATGAGCTGTTATGGCCAGGGCAGCCTCTGGGGCGAGAAGTTATTGGGACCAAAGAGACTGTATCCTCCATAACCAGAGAGCAGATATTGAACTATATCACTCGAAGGTATGTGCCCAGTAATATTGTAGTTAGTGTTGCTGGGGGTATGCAACGTAAGCAAGTAATGGCTCAAATTGAGCCGCTGTTCGGCAAACGGTCTGCTGGCGAGCTATTGGCTGGCTATGTAAGTAGTGATAAGCAAACCAAGCCCAAGCTGCGTATTGAGTCCAGGGATGTGGAGCAAGCACATCTTTGCCTTGCCGTTCACGGGTATTCTCGCTTCCACCCACAGCGTTTTACCCTCGACTTACTTAACATGGTACTTGGTGGTGGGATGAGCAGCCGACTATTTACCGAGATTCGGGAGAAAAAGGGGCTAGCCTATGATATTCACAGTTACGTGGAGCATTTTTTAAATTCAGGGTCGTTTACTATCTATGCTGGTGTTGACCCTAAGAAACTAGAAACTGCCATTGCGGCCGTTATGGAGGAAATATCCAAACTGAGACAGGGAATTACACCAAGTGAGCTTACCAGGGCTAAGGAACTGTCGAAGGGAAGGCTACAATTGCGGCTTGAGGATAGTCAGAATGTGGCTTTGTGGCTAGGCAGCCAAGAGCTATTAAGGCAGCAAATCCTTGATATAGACGAGGTTATTTCTATCATTGATGCTATCACCATTGATGAGCTGGAGCAGGTCGCTCAGGAGCTTCTAATTGGTGAGAAACTTAACTTAGCTGTAGTGGGTCCTGTCGAAAAGGAAAACCCATTACTCAAGTTGCTTAAGTTGTGAAGGGGGCGACGGCTATCGCCCCCTTTTCCCTTTAGTATTCCGGGGGTGGGTAACTTGGCATTGTTTTTTCCTTCTCAGGGATATCAGTTACTAAAGATTCAGTGGTCAAGATCATATTAGCAATGCTAGCACCATTCTCCAAAGCGGCTCTAGTAACTT
>Ga0172363_10000899_pt1 | contig 23397 bp, 30 predicted proteins | sample LakKivs2_kivu2a2_FD_114541 | JGI IMG/M metagenome (GOLD analysis project Ga0172363, IMG submission 114541) | Sediment microbial communities from Lake Kivu, Rwanda - Sediment s2_kivu2a2 | ecosystem: Environmental > Aquatic > Freshwater > Lake > Sediment | place: Rwanda: Western Province, Lake... | reverse complement strand
TGATTATTAACAACTCAGAAAAAATTAAATTTGACTATTTAGTTGGTGCAGATGGCTCAACCTCAATAGTAAGAAAGTATTTAGGGTTAAAAACAAATGACTTAGGGATTTCGATTCAATATATTATTCCTACCAAAAAATACAAGAACCTTGAAATTTTCTATGATTCAAAATTGTTTTATTTATGGTATGCCTGGATTTTTCCACACAGAAATTATGTATCTATCGGATGTGCTTGTGATCCTAGGTTTTTATCTTCAAAAAAATTAAGAAAGAATTTTGATATTTAGTTAAAAAATAATAAAATAGATGTTTCAAAAGGGGAATATCAATCACATCCAATTAATTGTGATTATAAGGGTTACAGATTTAGAAATATTTTTTTAGTCGGTGATGCTGCTGGTTTGGCATCTGGTTTAACAGGCGAGGGGATTTACCAAGCAGCTATTTCCGGAGAAGAAGTGGCAAAATCAATTATAAACAAAAATTATGTCTCTAAAAAAATGGACAAACTTATTAAAATGAAAAAAAGGCATAATAAAATTTTACATCTTGTAGAAAAATCATGGCTATTTAGAGAAATTGAGTATGAACTAATGGCTTTATTGTTAAAAAGCAGTTTAATTAACAAAAAGATAATAAACTTTATTAGCTAAGAAATTTTATATTTTCGAAAGCGAAATATTTATAAAGAATATTAATTAAAAGGTTATTAACACTCACACATAAAGATGGTGATATTATCATGATGAAAGGTGAGCAGAAATTAGTGCCTAAAGAGGAAATAACCAGTCTGAAAAAAGAGGTTAAGGAGCTGAAGAAAGCATTACTGCAGAGAAAATTTAAAACAAAAGAATCAATTTCAACTAAAGGCCTCAAGGAATCAATGGACAACCTTTCTGATGCAATAAATGAGCTTGTTAACCTTTTTACTGTTGCAAAGGACATGCAGCAACAGGGCGCTTTTGAAGAGCCCAAGCCTCAAACAGCTGCTGAAATGCAGTCATTGGTTGAGCAGAACAGGGCAATGGCAAAGGGCATACTTGCAATTACACAAATGCTCAAGGAATATCTGCCGCAATTGGTTAACCTTGTCAGGGGAAGCCAAAAATACAAGATACTTAGGGTGAAACAGGATTCTAAGCCATCTCCTATATTTTCTAAACCAAAACCGCAACCAAAAGAAGCAACAGATTTTGGGTCATCAGGCCTTCCCTTAATGCCTGATTTTAACCATAGTTTTGATTTGCCAAAAGAACAGGAAGATGATTCTGAGCAGGATTAAACATGGAAACCAATACCTCTGATATTAACCTAAGAGCAATAGGCAGGATTACAGAACTTTTATGCAGGGCAGGCATTAGAATAAAAAACCAGGAAAATGAGCTGGAAACAGCAAGAAAACAAAGAATCATTAAAATAAGGCAGAAAATTGAGATGCTTGAATCAAGGTACAAAGCATTAAAGGAAAAAAACAAGAACAATATAAGGCTTGATGACCTTAATATGCACTTAAGCTTAATAAAAAAAAGACTGGAAAAAATACCTGCTTAAAGGTCTTTTTTCATCACTGTGTTTCTGTTGTTCTCTTTTGCCCTTCTGCATGCCTCTTCAATAAGTGCTTTAACTTTCTCATTAAGGGCATCAGCAAATTCTCCGGAAACATTCAGCTTTTTATCATCATATTTTGCAAGCTCCTTTATCTTTGCCTTGACAACAACCATGCCTGTCATTTTATCACCAAAATTAAATCCTTTCTTGAATTATATAAAGTTTTCGTTAGGTTATTCGTGCGTGAACCAGAAACTTAATTTATCCTTTTCAATGCTGTCAAGCCTGCAGAAACCAAAGCGCTCAAACTGAACAACCTCATTTATTTTGATTTTTTTAACAGATGGCTCTGCCACCCCTCTCACAATTTCTGCATTTGGCATAAGCACTTCAACAGAAACAAGCTTTTCATGCCTTGGAAGCCAGTGCATTATGCTCTTGCCCTGCTTTTTATATTTTTCAAGCTCAACTGAATCAAAGACAAACTGGTTTTTCTGTTTTTTGAAATTAAATGCATGCATAAGCCTGTAAAGCTCTCCCTGTTTCAGCTCCCTGAAGTCATTTTTTGGGATGTAAAACCTTTCATCTGTTTTAAGGCTTCTTGTGCCCCTATCATCATGCTCTGGATGAAGCTTTATCTTTACCTGCATTTCAGGGGCATTTTTTATTGCGATTTCCTTTGGCTCATGAATAAAGAAATACCTGTTTGAGTTTGCATCAAGAATCTTCCTGCTTATTGATGAGATAACAGTCCAGTCAATGTTTGTCAGGGTTTTTGAAAGGCCCACTTTAAGGGCAAGCTCATAAAACACCTCTGGGGCTATTCCTCTCCTCTTCAAAGCCCTTAATGTAACCAGTCTTGGGTCATCCCACCCAATTACTTTTTTTTCACTAATCAGTTTTCTTATTTCCCTGCCCTGTGTTATTGCGCCTGCAACATTGAAGCGGCCATATTGGATTATCTCTTGTTTTTTAAAACCAAACAAATCCTTAATATAATCCTGCAGCTCAATTCTCATATTTCCGAACTCAGAGCTTCTCAAAATATGAGTTATTCCGCAGAATTCCTCTTCAACAGCATTCTCAAAATCATAGAGCGGCCAGACACAATATTTATTTTTCTGCCTGTAATGCTCTGCATAGATTATCCTGAATATCACCGGGTCCCTCATAACATGGTTGCCTGATTTTAAGTCAATCTTTAATCTTAAGACGCACTCGCCTTCTTTGTATTTTCTGTTAAGCATGTTTTTCCATTCTTCAAGATTTTTTTCAGCAGAATTATTCCTGCACTCGCAAGAAAGCCCTTTATGCCTTAAATCCTGCATCTTCTCCCTTTTGCAAAAGCATACATAGGCCTTATTCCTCTTGATTAAGTCTTCAGCAAGCTTATAGAACCTTGGCATGTCATCAGAAACAAAAACAGTCTTGTCCGGCTTTATATCAAGGTATTCAAGAACATCCTCTTTCATTGCATCAACATACTCCTGTTTTGATGCAGTTGGGTTAGTGTCCTCAAACCTTAAAACAGCTTTGCCTTTGTATTTTTTGGCGTAAAGGTAGTTTAAAAGGAAGCTTAGTGCATGGCCTATATGGTTGTATTTAGAAGGCTCTGGTGGTATTCTTGTTACAACCTTTCCCATAACTGCATTTTTCAGCTCTGGAAGCCCTCTTTTCTCAGCTTTCTTTTTCTCAAGCATCTCAGGGGCAATCTGCTTCAGCTTTTCTTTCTGCTGCTCTAATGAAAGCTTGTTTACTTCTTTTACTGCCTTTTGTATACCCTTGCTGAGCTGTTTTATCCTGCTTTTAAGGCCTTCATCCTCCTTTAGAAGCTTGCCTATAACCGCTCCAGGATTGGCCTTTCCATTAAACTTAACAGCGTTTTGCAATGTATATTTTAATATTTTTTTCTTAATATCCATTCTTTTAAATAATTTTAATTAGATATATAAAGCTTTTGTGTAAAATCTTTTAACTACTAAACTCAATATTTATAAATAACAACCTTTTTTAAATAATCATGCAGTATAGGGTATTATATACATCAGACATTCATGGAAATGAGACTCAATATCAAAAACTTGTAGATTATGCAGTAAAGATATCTGCTGATATAGTTATTATTGGAGGGGATATAGCTCCAAAAAGGCGTTTAGCAGACAATTATATAGAATTTCAACAGCAGTTTTTTGAGCATAGGTTGCCAGAGATATTATGCCCGCTAAAAGAAAAACTTCCTGATTCTAAATTGTTTTTAATGATGGGCAATGATGATTGCAAAGCAAACTCAGATATGCTGGAAAAGAATAGCCCTGGTTTGTATCAGCTAATTCATGGAAAAAGAATAAGTCTTACAAAAAAATTTGATATTGTAGGTTATTCTTATGTTCCAATTACCCCCTTTAAAATAAAGGACTGGGAGAAATTTGATTTAAGCAATGTTCCTTCATATCTTATGGAAGAATATGAAAATAGGAAAAGGACAAATTACAGGTTAGACGGGCTTAAAAGCACAAAATCTGGATGGAAGGAATTTCAGTTCCTTAATAATATGGAAAAGCAGGACTCAATCCAGAAAGACCTGTCAGGCAAGCTCTTTCAAAAAAACACTAATAAAACAGTTTATGTTATTCATAGTCCGCCAAACCAAACAAGTTTAGACCGAGTTTTAACTAAAAACCATGTTGGAAGCATTGCTGTAAGATTATTTATTGAGGATTATCAGCCATATTTAACCCTTCATGGGCATATTCATGAGACTGTTGATGTATCAGGGAATTTTAAAGATAACATTGGGAATACAATATGCTTAACTTCTGGAAATCACGATTCTTGGAGTAAATTAGCTGTCCTTGTTTTTGATTTATATGATCCTAAAAATACAGACAGAATAATTCTTTAATGCCTTTTAGACATTCTGTTTCAGACTAGACTTTGAATAATAACATTTAAATATGAATATTAAACACCTATAAAAATTAAATAAACTAAGATATAGGGGGTAAATAAAATGACCAAAACAGAAAATAATCTAAAAGAGGCTTTTTCTGGGGAGAGCCAGGCAAGGAACAAGTATGACTATTTTGCAAAGGTTGCAAGAAACCAGGGATATCATTACATTGCAAAGATATTTGAGGAAACAGCTATTAATGAAATGCAGCATGCAAAGGATGAGTTCAAGCTTTTAAAGGGAATAGGAGACACAAAAGCAAACCTAAAGGCAGCAATTGAGGGAGAAAATTATGAGCACACCAAAATGTATCCAAGAATGAAGAAAGAGGCAGAGAAGGAAGGAAACAAAGAGGCTGCAAAACTGTTCACAGAAATTGCTGAAGTAGAGGAAAACCATGAGAAAAGGTATAAAAAGCTCTTGGAAATGGTTGAAAAGGGAACTGTTTACAAAAGAGATAAGCCAATAAGATGGAAATGCTCAAAATGCGGCTATGTCTATGAGGGAAAAGAGCCGCCAGAAAAATGCCCATCATGCCAGCATCCTCGTGAGTATTATGAGCCAGAGTGCATGTGCTTTGAGGAAAATTGTGAATGCTGCAATTAGGGAGCAGATAAAATGCCAAAAATAATAGTGTATTCAACGCCAGCATGCCCATGGTGCTATGCTTTAAAGGATTTTTTGAAAGAAAAGAAAATAAAATTTGAGGAGATTGATGTATCAAAAGACCAGAAAAAGGCAGAAGAGATGATAAGAAAATCAGGCCAGATGGCTGTTCCTCAGATTGAAATAAATGGCAAGATAATTGTTGGGTTTGACAAGGAATCAATAGAAAAAGAATTGGAAAACCTAAAATCCGATTGATAATAAAAATATGGGGGTGAAAAATGACAAAACTAGGTGAGATGTACAAGTGTGCAGTTTGCGGTAACTTGGTTTCTGTTGTTGAAGCTGGCAAAGGAGAGCTTGTTTGCTGCGGACAGCCAATGAAGCTTCTTAAAGAGCATACTAAAGAGCAGGAGGGAAAAGAAAAACATGTTCCGGTAATTGAAGCAGTTGAGGCAGGAATAAAAGTAAAAGTAGGCTCAGTTCCCCATCCAATGGAAAAAGGACATTATATTGAATTGATACAGCTGATTAAAGAAAATGATATAATAACCGGAAAAAGACTTAGGCCATCAGACAAGCCAGAAGCAGAATTTTGTCTTGTAAATGTAAAAGGATTAAAGGCAAGAATCTTATGCAATATGCATGGATTATGGATAAGCTGATATTTTCTTTATTTTTTCAAAATGAAAAATTTAGTTAATGAAATAAAAAAACTTAGAAAATCTTCTGTAGGAAAAAAAATAGGAGAAAGACTAAAAGAGTTTGAAAGCTTTAGGAATAAGGATACAAAAGAGTGGTTTTCTGAGTTATGCTTATGTATACTTACTGCAAACTCAAAGGCAGTTACAGCATTAAAGATTCAAGAGGAATTAACTCCAAAAGGTTTCTGCGAATATCCATATGATTTAATAAAACAAACAATAAGAAAAAACAAGCACCGCTTTCACAACAACAAGGCAAAATACATTGTTTCTGCAAGAGAGCATATCAACATAAAAGATAAAATAACTGAATTAGCAAAGAAACAAGGAGAGAAAAAGGCAAGGGAATGGCTCGCTGACAGCATAAAAGGACTAGGTTTTAAGGAAGCCAGCCACTTCATGAGGAACGTGGGTTATAAAAATATTGCAGTAATTGACAGGCATATTTTAAACATTATGAAAGAAAACCTCTTAATAAAAGAAATCCCAAAATCAATCACAAGGAAAAAATACCTCGAGATTGAGAATATTTTCAGCAAAACAGCAAAAACACTTAAGATGTCATGCGCAGAGCTTGACCTTTACATGTGGTACATGAAAACAGGGAAGGTTCTTAAATAAAATTTACTATTAATTAGTAATAAAAATAAAAAGATTTATAAACACATAGATTATACATAGGCCATTATGATTACAAGAAAAGCAAAGGAAATAGCTGTATTTGGAATGGTCTTAACCACTTTACTAAACTTTTTCAGTTTTGGTTATGCATGGTCAAATCCATTAAATGATGCAGTTAACTTAATTAAGGAGTCTTATGTAAAAAGTGAACCAAAGCCTGATAAGACTCTTTATGATCTTGTAAATGAACTAAAGCAATCTCTAGACAAAAAAACTGAGCAAAAGAAGGAAGAGAGCAGTGTTAAGATTGATAAAAAAATTGATGAGCCAGTATATGAAAAGGAAAAAATAACACAAAGTGAACAAAAAGAGCTTGAGTCAGAAGTAACTGTAGCTAAAGATTACAGTGAATATAAGAGGCGTGTTTTTATGGGTAATGTAAATCCAGGAGAAAAGGTTGCATACCTGACATTTGATGACGGACCATCACAAAATACACCAAGGGTTCTTGAAATTCTAGAAAATTATGGCATAAAAGCCACTTTTTTTGTGAACTACAGAAAGGGCGCAGAGAACATATACAAAAGAATTGTATCAGAAGGGCATTCAATCGGAAACCACACAAAAACCCACAACTATTCTTCAATATATTCTTCTCTTGATAACTTTTTATCTGATTTCAAGGAAATGGAGAATATACTTTATGATATCACAGGAAAAAAGCCTAATATAGCCAGGCTTCCAGGCGGAACAGATAATAACATAGGCAAAAAATGTGGAGAAGAATTCATAATGTACAAAATAGTAGATTGGCTTAATGATAATAATTATAAGTTCTTTGACTGGAACAGCTATGCCTTGGATGCTGAATCAGAGCCTGTAACCAAGGACCAGATGGTGGAAAATGTGCTTAAAAAGATGGAAAAAAATCATGTAATGCTTGTTTTGATGCATGACAGCAAACCCAAAGAAAAGACAGTGGATGTTCTTCCATCAATAATAGAGGGGCTTATTAAAAATGGTTATGAGTTTAGGGCATTAAACGAGAACTCATACACTGTGCAGTTTTATCAGGATCCTAATTTTGAATACAATTAATTCTCTTGCTAATCAAACGAAACCTATTTAAATGTGGTTGGTTTTACGCTTTCCAATAAACCTAAAGAGGTAATCATAATGGCAAGAAATATAAGCATAATACCAAAGGCCCCTATTGCAAGAATACTGCTTGATGCAGGTGCAAAAAGGGTTTCTGCAGAGGCTGTTGACGCATTCACTGATGTTATAACAGATATTGCAGAGGAAATCTCAACAAAGGCAGCAAAGATTGCACAGCACTCTGGAAGAAAAACAGTCCATGAGGGGGACATAAGACTTGCTGTTAAATAATAAACTTTTTCTTATTTTTCATAATCTTTTTATATTAACCATCTTTCTCTTAGCTTATGGGCAGGTAGTTCAGTCCGGTAGAATGCGCCCTTGGCTAGGGTGAGGCCCCGGGTTCAAATCCCGGCCTGTCCATTAAAATAAATGGTGGAATGCATGTCTGATGTTTATCATACAGAAGATGAAAAAAAGTTTTTAGAAAAACTTAAGCAAGAATTAAAGGAAAGGTTTGCAGGATGCAGGAAAATAGCCCTAAAAATACATTTCGGCGAGCCAGGCAATAAAACAGCCTTTAAGCCAGAAGATATTAAGCCAATAACAGACATTTTAAATGAGTTGAACATACATTTCTTTTTATTTGACTCACCAGTAGAATATAATAGCCTTAGGGACAATCCTAACTCTTACAGAAATTTTGCAATTAAAAAAGGATGGGGCGAGCTTGGAGAGATTAGAATAAATGATCAGCATGTTAGTGTAAAAGGAAAAAATCTAATTTATGAGGTTTGCAAGGAGCTTGTTGATGCAGATGCTGTTTTGGTTGTAAGCCATATTAAAGGCCATGTTTGCACTGGTTTTGGTGGAGCTATTAAAAACCTTGGAATGGGTGCCATGACAAAGAAAACAAAAGGAGACATACACTCTGGAGGAGAGCCTGTATTTGTTGGCAAATGCACACAATGTAAGGCTTGTGAAAGAGCATGCCCTTTAGGAACTTTAAAAGTAAAGGACAAACCAGTATTTGGAACATGCTATGGCTGCTCTAACTGTGCTTATGCATGCCCAAACTCTGCAATTAAAACAAGAGTAAATTATTTTGATAGATTGTTAGCAGAGGGTGCTTTTAGTGCCCAGTCAAAATTCAAAAAATTTTACTATATCTCTTTCTTAAAAAACATCACCCAGCTATGTGACTGTGAATCAAATTCAGGAAAGATTATTGCAAATGACTCTGGCTTTTTGGCAAGCAATGATGGAGTTGCAATTGACATGGCTGCTTATGATATTATATTAAAAAATGAGGGAGAAGATGTTTTTTTGAAATTCAACAAAAAATCAGGGACAGAACAAGTCAAGGCAGCAGAAAAATTTGGAATGGGTCAAAGCAAATATAATTTAATAAAATTGTAGGAGGCAAAAATGGATGAATGCATATTCTGCAAAATAGTTAAGGGTGAAATTCCATCTAACAAGATTTATGAGAACAATAGCTTTTTTGCTTTTTTGGATATTGCTCCTGTAAATAAGGGCCACACTTTGGTCATACCAAAGAAGCATTACAAGAACATTTTGGACATGCCGGAAAAGGAATTAAAGGGCTATATGGAGGCAATACAGAAAGTTTCAAGAATGGTTATAAAAGGCATAAATGCAGATGGAATCAGCATTAACATGAGCAACGAGCCAGCAGCAGGCCAGGTTGTCATGCATACACATGTTCATATTATTCCAAGGCTCAAGGATGATGGACTTAAGCTTTGGCCACAGGGAAAATATGAAGAAGGAGAAGCATCAAAAATTAAAACCAAGATAACAAGCTATTTAATCAAATAAAATCCATATTAGTTTTTTTTGGAGGTGATATTATGGCATGCAAAAAGAAGAAGAAAAAATAGATACCCCTCCAGTCACTAAAGGAAATGCTTAAAAAGAAAGAGCTAATTCCAATTAATATGCCGCTGTAGCTCAGCCTGGTTAGAGCGCTACGCTCATATGTATTGAGCGATGAGAGCTTTGCTCGATGATTAACTCATCTGACTGAGGCACGTAGAGGTCACGGGCTCAAATCCCGCCAGCGGCACATTTTTTTCTTATTAATATTTTAATTCAAAGATAAACTATAGGAAAGTTTTTATATAAACCCAATATTTTATCAGCTTATGTCTGAATATAAAAGCGAAGGAGAAAGAGCTATAGCAGAAGTCCTTACCAGATATAATATAAATTTTGTTTATGAATATCCTTTATTGATTAAAGAAAAGAAAGAAAAAGACTCTGAAAAATTAAGAATTTGGTATCCAGATTTTTGGCTTCCAAAGTATTCTATTATTATAGAATATTTTGGTATGATCAATGATAAGGAATATAAGAAAGGAAAAGAAGCCAAAATCAAAGCATATAAGAAATTAGATATAGATTATATTCCTGTATATCCAAAAACAATAAAAGGAGATTTGAAATCTTATTTGTTGATTAAGATTAAAAGCTTAATTAATGAAAAAGCTAGACACTTTGAGAATAGGAATGAGAATAATCAATTGAAAAACATATAGTTTAAGTAGGCAAAATACATTTTTTCTTAAGAATTAGTTAAACGCCGGGCCCAGGATTTGAACCTGGAAGTCCTTGCGGACACTCGCTTTCTTTTGCTTAATTCGAGGCGGGCGCGTTAAGCCAGATTCCGCCAACCCGGCAGATGAGCTTTATCTAAAGTCTGGTGCTAAAATTCCAATTGCTGTGATTATGGTTCCTATTATGAATGTATAAACCGGAAGCTTTTCTATAAGCATAACTGTGCTTCTCATTTCATAAGACGCCTCTGTTAAATCATTACCAGCAGGCATTTCAGACACCACCATCCCAGTGATGTCCGATGATGAATTAATCCCTAATTGAGACAGGATAACCATCTTTGTAATCCCTAACAGGCCAGAGCATAAAATCAGGAATATTCCTATTGTTAACATGCTTCTGTTCATTTTACTATTAATTAATCTTAATTATATTTAAATTCTTTTATTTGTCAGAAAGGGGGCTGTTCATTTTAGAGAGCGAAACGAGACTGCAACGTGGTTGATTGGGCAAAGCGAAGGAGAAATCAGTAGTGAGCAATAAGTTTATAATAAACTTGTGACTATTAGTTCATATGAAGATTGAACCCTTTATTTTGGAGCAGTGTTATGCTCATGGCATAGACGCATACCCTAAGGAAGCATGTGGTTTAGTTAGTGGCCCAATTGACCAGGAAGAAATATTATTAAAGGTACACAGGATGTCTAATGTGATGGACAAATATCATACACTTGACCCTAAACAATATCCAAGAACAAACCGCGATGGTTACATAATTGATCCAGAAGAATATTTAAATCTCGAGGACCGACTGATGCAGCAAGGCCAAAAGGTTAAAGTTATTTATCATACTCATATAGGTAAGGATATTTCTTTTTCAAAAATTGACAAAGAATATGCACTTTGGAATGGGGAACCATCTTGTCCAGGTATTCACTACCTAGTCTGTGGTATCAATAATAGACAACCTGCTGGTGCTGTTTTGGCTGTGTTCAATCCCACAACAAAGGATTTTGATATTGTAGAGGTTAAAGGAAATCAAAATATTCAAAAGAAAAAGAAAGATTTAGCATTATGGTGGTAAGAAAGGCCTTATCAGCGCCTAACTATCTTATTAGATGATATTCTTAGAGAATACGCAGACAAACTCAGAATTAGAAATAAGGAATAAATTCTGAATCCAAAAAATTTGTTTTGGATTTAAATTAGTGTTAATTACCATAAAGATACCTTAATCTTAACCAAATAATAAGATGCCCGGTTCGGGACTTTCGACAGCTTTTGCAATTTTGGCTTTAATCCAACCCTCGCATTTTTGCGAGCGTTAGCGAGCGTGAGGGACTTCAATTGCGAAGCAATTGAATGTCGCTCCTGCGTGCCAGCTTAGCAAGAAGCTGGTTTGAACCCGAGTCCCGGCCTCGAGAGGGCCGGATGATTGGCCGGACTACACCAACCGGGCATACGCCAGGGCTGGGATTTTCACTAATGATTAGGCGAACGAAGTGAGCGCGTCTGGCTTTATGCCAGACTTTGCGTATCAAATGCGCGTAACCATTTGTTTTGAACCCAGACTCCCAAAGGGACGAGATTTCCAGTCTCGCGCGGTACCAGATTGCGCCACCCTGGCACCTTAGAAAGAAAACTATGTTTATTTATATAAGTTTTGAAAAAAAGAACTAGACATCTATCATCTCTATCTCAATGTTCAGGCCTTCTGGGATAGGGACTCTCATAACAAGCCTTAAGGCGCGCTCATCAACTGCTAAATCAATCAATCTCTTGTGTATTCTCATCTCGTATCTTTCCCATGTTGCTGTTCCTTCTCCATCAGGGCTTTTCCTTGTGGTTACCTTAAGCTTTTTTGTTGGCAGAGGTATTGGGCCCCTCATTTCAACTCCTGTTTTCTCAGAAATATCTTTTATGTATTTGCATACCTCATTAATCTTATTAATGTCAATACTTGCTAACTTTATTCTCGCTTTCTGCATTTTAATTCTCTTGGCTTGTTTACTTCATGATAAAACCCAGTTCACCATGATTTTTTTAAACAAAAAACAAAAAAATCACTTCTTTCCTAGCCCCTTCTTAACTAAGTCAATGCACATTCCTGCTGCCACTGTTACTCCGCTATCCCTAACAGCAAACCTTGACATGTGTGGAATGTCTTTTTGTTTCTCAATCACTACTGGCTGAACTGGTTTGACCTTAATGATTGCAGCATCCCCTTTCTTTATGAAGTCTGGATTTTCTGCAATTGTTTCTCCTGTTGCTGCATTTAGTTTTTTCTCAATAGCTGTTATCTGGCAGGCAACCTGTGCTGTGTGGATGTGGAATACTGGTGTATATCCTGTTGTTATAACATTCTTACAGTTCAATACAACAATCTGTGCTGTAAATTCACTGGCAACTGTCGGCACATTATCAGTATGTCCAAGAACATCGCCACGAGCAATATCTTTCTTGTCTATGCCCCTTACATTAAATCCAACATTATCTCCTGGAATTGCCTGCTTAAGCTGCTCATGGTGCATCTCTATTGATTTAACTTCTCCGCTAACACCCTTTCCCTCTCTTGCTGGAACTATTATGACCTTATCACCAACCTTCATGACTCCTGTTTCAACCTTTCCCACAGGAACAACTCCAATTCCAGTTATATTATAAACATCCTGTATTGGAAGCCTTAGTGGTAGTTGTGTTGGTTTTTCAGGTATATTAAGCAAATCCAGTGCCTCCAGTAAATTTGGCCCTTTGTGCCATGGCATCTTTTCTGTCTTCTTAGCCACATTATCTCCTGGCAAAGAGGCAATTGGTACAAAATTAACCTTGGCTGGGTCATATCCAACTGTCTTCAACAATGTTTCAACATCTGCCTTAATCTTTTTGAAAACATCTTCGCTGTAATCCTTCATGTCCATCTTGTTTATGGCAACAATCAGTTGCTGAACTCCTAAAGTCCTGCATAAGAAGACATGCTCTTTTGTCTGCTCCATAACCCCATCATTAGCAGCAACAACAAGAACAGCTGAATCTGCCTGGCTTGCTCCTGTAATCATGTTTTTGATAAAGTCTTTGTGGCCTGGTGCATCAATTATTGTAAAATAATATTTGTTAGTGTTAAACCTTTTATGAGCCAAATCAATTGTTAGCCCTCTTTCTCTTTCTTCCTTCAGGTTGTCCATTACAAAGGCAAATTCAAAGCCTGCTTTGCCCAGCTCTTTTGCCTTTTCCTTCAGCTTTCTTAGCTCCTGCTCACTAATTGAGCCAGTGTCAAACAATAACCTTCCAACTGTTGTTGACTTACCATGATCAACATGTCCTACAAAGACAAGATTTATATGTTCTTTTTCTTTAGCCATAATACTCCCTCCAATTATTTTCAAAATATGCTTAAAAGGTGGTTTTTAATTAATATATAAAGGTTTCTATAATAAAAGCTATTCCTCTATTTTAAGGCCTTTTCTCTGCCTTATATGTGTTATTATCTTTTCCTGCAGTTCACTAGGCAGTTTTTCAAAGCCTTGGTCAACAAGGAAATGACTGCCTCTGCCGCCAGTAGCAGACCTTAAGTCAGAGGTCATTCCAAACATCTCTCCAACTGGTAATTTGCCTCTTACAGTTATATGCTCCCCCTCCTGCTGCATATCAAGCAACTGGCCTCTTTTATTGGCAATAAGCTTTGATATCTCACCCATATTATCTGCCGGTGCCTCAAACTGCAATGTCTGCAAGGGCTCGTAAATAACAGGGTTGGCAAGCATCATAGCCCCCCTTATGCCTTCCCTGACAGCAGGGTATACCTGTGCTGGCCCTCTATGGATTGCATCCTCATGCAGCTTTACATCCATTAGCATTACCTTTACATTAATGCATGGCTCTCTTGCCAATGGGCCGGCAGACATTACATCCTCAAACATATCCATTACCATCTCAATAACCTCTCCTATATGGACTATCCCCCTTGTCATATCTACCAGCATATTGCCTTTGTAAATATCCCTTACTTTTCTTGCAATCTTGCTTTCCATGCCCAATTCCTCTAGCTTTGCCCATAGGTCTTTGTCTTTTTTCTTAATCCTCATTTCAGGAAGCTCTTTTTTCCTCATTGCCTCCATAAATTCCCTTGATAAGGGCTCTACCTTAAAATAAAATTTATTGTGCTTATTTGGGCTCTTGCCCTCTACCTCCTGTGATTCCTTTGTGATTGCCTCCCTATAAACAACAATTGGAGGAGATGTTTTCACATCAACACCTTTTTCAGTTTTTATCCTGTTTTCAATAACCTCAAGATGTAATTCACCCATTCCATGCATAAGATGCTCCCCTGTTTCTTCATTAATCTCAATAACTATGGTTGGGTCTTCTTTGCTTACTCTTCTTAAGACCTCTATGAGCTTTGGCAGGTCAGATGCCTTTGCTGCCTCAATAGCCTTTGTAACAACAGGCTCAAATAAATGGGTTATTTTCTCAAAAGGCTCTGTTGGCTCCAAGGTTATTGTTTCACCAGGCATTGCCTTTACACCTGCAACACCAACTATATTGCCTGCAAGAGCCCTGTCAACTATCTCTCTTTTTGCCCCATTGTAAATAAAAACCTGCTGAATCCTAAAATTTTTCTTTTCCCTGTTAAGATAAACCTCCATCCCCTTTGTTATTGTTCCTGAAAATACTCTTCCACATGATAACTCACCTGCCTGCGGGTCAACAACAATCTTTGTTATAACAAAAAACAATTGTCCTTTTGGATTACATGATAAAAGTGATTTTCCATCCTCGCTTTCAGGATCACCAGGCCATATTTTCTTGATTCTATAGCCTTGTGCCTGTACTGGATTAGGAAGATGATGAATAACTGCATCAAGAACAACCTCATGCAAAGGAGCTTTATCAGCCAATGGCTTATGGTCTTCTTTATTATAAGCATCTATTATATCCTTAAAGCCAATTCCTTTTTTTTTCATATAGTTTATAGACATTGCCCAGTTATGGAATGCAGAGCCAAAACAAACAGAACCATTGATAACATTAACATTCCATTTTTCCTTAAACTCCTTGTCTGCTATTTCACTTATCAGCTTGTTTACATGGTTTATTATCTTTACAAACCTTTCTTGCATCTGCTCTGGCTTTAACTGAAGCTCCTTTATAAGCCTGTCAACCTTATTTATAAATAGGATAGGCTTAACATTTTCCCTTAGTGCCTGCCTTAGGACTGTTTCTGTTTGCGGCATCACGCCCTCTACAGCATCGCAAAGCACAATAACACCATCAACAGCCCTCATTGCCCTTGTGACATCCCCACTAAAGTCTATATGGCCTGGAGTGTCAAGTAAATTGATAAGGTAATTCTTGCCTTCAACATTATGCACCATTGAAACAGCTGCTGTGTCAATTGTTATTCCCCTTTCCTTTTCATCCTCATGAAAATCAAGAACGCACTGCTTTCCTGCAAGCTCTTTTGACATCATTCCTGCTCCTGCAAGAAGATTATCACTCAGAGTAGTTTTTCCATGATCAATATGAGCGGCAATACCTATATTTCTTATAAATTCAGGCCTGTCAGCAAGCCTCATGACCTTTTCAACCATTTTCTCTGCCATTTTTATCCTCGCCCACGATAATTAAATACTTCATCTTGCTTTATTAAAACAAGTCTTTTGTATTATTTTTTGGTTCCCTCTTTTATATCCCTGAATTCTTGAGTCCATCTTGTTGTCCTTGGCTTCCTCTTCAGCTTCAGCATGTTTTTTTCGCATTTTGATGAGCAGAAATATAATGCCCTGCCTGTTTTCTGGACATACATCTTTCCGGTCCCTTTGTTGATGTTTTTTTTGCAAAAACTGCATTTCACTTTTATCATCTCCTGCCTTGGGTAAGCTTTCTTGCCTCAATCTCTGTTTCCCTGAGCATTAATATATCCCCTAATCTCACAGGGCCCATTACATTTCTTCTCAGGATTTTGTTAGCATCCCTTCCTTCAAGGACCTTGCATCTTACTTGTATCACCTCGCCCCTGGTGCCTGTCCTGTCAATTATTTCCTCTATTTTTGCAGGAAAAGCATGTGAAAAATTGACTCCTGCCCTTTTTAGTTCTTCCTTAACTTGGGGTTTCATATGAAATCACCTTAATTATTCCTTTAGTTTATTGACTATCTCCTTGACAGTGCTTTTTGCTTCCCCTTCTTCAATTATTGCAATGCTTGCTGTTCCAACACTTATGCCGGCTGCTGCACCAAGCTCCTCTTTGCTGGGCACTTCAACACATAAAATCCCTTTTTCCTTTGATAAAAGTGGAATGTGCATTGTGATTTCTGGCGGATTGACATTTTTTGCTATTACAACCAGCTTTGCTGTGCCTTTTTCAACAGCCTTTGTTACCTCATTGCTGCCTTTTTTTATTCTTCCAGTTGCCTTGGCAACCTCTATAGCTTCATAAATTTTGTCTACTACTTCCTTTGATATTTCAGCCATTTTATATTCCTCCTTCAATTTGAATGATTTTTAAGGACAACAAATTGCAAGAATCTGCATACCTCTTTCAAACCGCAAGCGGTTATCATCAATCATTGATTTTAACTGGAAGTTTTAACCCCTTTATAAGGTTTGTGGTATTTTAGCTGTGAAAATACACAAAATTTATATATTAAACTAAAATTTAACCATAATTAGCATAAAATATTTATGATGAGGTGTAAAAATGGTAGAAGCAAGATGTATGAAATGCAAAAAACAGGTTGAAATAAAAAATCCACAAAATGTAGTTATGAAGAATAAGATGAAGGCTGTCAAGGGAGTTTGCCCTCATTGCGGAACAAAGGTCTTCAGGATTTTAGGAAAAGCTTAATTTTCTTGTTTTATTTTTATTTTGAAAATTCCCAATTGCCCTAAATAAATCTGTTTTTGTAAAGTCAGGCCATTGCTTATCTGTAAAAAAAATCATAGAGTTTTTTGAGTCCCACAGCAAAAGCCCTGAGAATTCCTTGCTGTTTTCTATTATTAAATCAGGAGATATAAAATATGATGAATAAAGGTTTTCTTTGATTAATTGGTTGTTTATTGATTCAGGATCAATTTTTTCTGCTTTTATCTGCCTTGCAATAAGCCTGCATGCATCAGCTATCTCTTCATGGCCGTCATAATTCACACAGAAATTAAGGAAGAACCTGTCATAATCTTTTGTGGACTCTATTATCTCCTTTATTGGGTTTACTATCCGCTCAGGCAGATCATACCATTTTCCAAGAATAGAAACCTTTATCTGCTCTTTAAATATCATTTTATCTTCAATAAGTTTATTGAAGAATTTAGCCAGGTCATCCATCAGAAATGAAAAAATTTCAGAGTTCTTTGCATTAACAGACAGGAGAAAGATTGTCATAATAGGGATATTAAATTTTATTTGGGTATTTATAAGGTCTTTTATAAGGCTAGCCCTTTTATTGTACATGTCTTCTAAATTTATAGTATGCATAGGCTTTGGCTCTTTTTCCATTGCAATGGCTATATGCCTAGGCATATCTGCCTTGGTTATACGGATTTTTTCCCTTGCTTTTAGGATATCAGCTATCTTTTTGAACATATAGCTACTACATGATAAAGAACTTTATAAACCTTTTTGTTTAAAAAGATTTTTTCTCACAAAGTTTAAATATAGGTCTCTAATTTTTTTTACCAAGATGTTTTTGTTATCTAATGTCACAGCTTTCATAAGCCTGATTATTGCAAGCATAACAGACATTAAGACAAGGGAAGTGCCGGACTGGCTTAACTACGGCCTTATCATTTTTGGGCTTGGCTCAAGGCTTATTTATTCTGTTGCATTAGCTGACTTTAGCTTTCTCTTATATGGATTAGCAGGATTTTTTGTGTTTTTTATAATAGCAAACCTCATGTTTTATTCTGCACAGTGGGGCGGTGGAGACAGCAAGCTTCTGATGGGCCTTGGAGCAGTGATTGGCCTGAATTTTAATTTTATGGAAATGCCTTTTCTTGTTATTTTCTGGATTAATATAATAATAATAGGGTCAGTATACGGGCTTTTATGGAGCATTGCATTGGCATTTAAGAACAAAAATAGGTTTTCAGCTGATTTTATGGCAAGGATAAAAAAATCAGCTAAAACAAGAAGATTTTTGTTAATAATATCTCTAGCTATTCTTTTGTCTGCATTTTTTGCAGATATGCCGATGATAAGGTTTTTTTTGGTTATCCTTGTTTTTTCCTCAATATTGATTTACTACATATCAATATTTGTTAAGTCAGTTGAGAAGACATGCCTCCTTAAATATATTGAGCCTGAAAAGCTTACAGAAGGCGATTGGATTGCAAAAAATATTATTATCGAGAAAAAAAGAATCTGCGGTCCAAAGGATTTAGGTATTGAAAAAAAACAGATAAAACAATTGATAAATTTAAAGAGAAAAGGCATGATAAAAAAAGTCTTAATAAAAGAGGGCATACCCTTTGTTCCGAGCTTCTTAATGGCTTTTATTATAACGCTTTGGTTTGGCAACTGGCTCTTATTATTCATTTAGGAATAAATTCTTGCTGCTTTTATGAAAAAGAAAACTAATAAATATAAGCTGTATTCTTTAACCAATATGCCTTTTGAACTGGATGAGATAAAAAAAATAAGAAAAAAGACCGGGCTTACCCAATTTGAGCTGGCCAGGAAAGCACATGTTTCCCAGTCATTAGTAGCCAAGATAGAATCAAAGAGGATAGACCCTTCTTTCACAAAAGCAAAGAAAATATTTGATGTCCTGCAGGAATTAGGCAACAAAAATGAACTAAAGGCAGGGGATATTATGACTAAAAGGATAATTTATGTGAACGCTGATGGCAATATAACAAGTGCAACAAACAAGATGAAGAAACACGAGATATCACAGCTTCCTGTTTTCAGCAAAAAAAATGTTGTTGGCCTTGTTTCTGAAAGCACTATTCTGGACTTAATTTCAAGCAAAAAACCAGAAGAAATAAAAAAATTAACCATAAAAGACATAATGCAGGACTGCCCGCCGATTGTTTCCAAAAAAACATCCACAAGCATTATTTCTGGCCTACTAAAATATTATCCTATTGTGCTGGTTGCTGAGGACGGAAAACCAGCAGGCGTGATAACAAAGTCAGACATGCTCAGAGCACTTTACAAAGGCTGAGCCAAATTCTTTAATTTTCCGAAACCATAAACTTTATCAGCCACAACAAAAACTTCAAAGTTGCTTATGTCTTGGTTAAGGAATGGACTCAATAGTTTCTCACTTAAGACATTAGTGCCTTCTGTTGCAAGGCAGAAAGAGGGCATAACAACCATGCTTTTTCCTTTGTATTTTCCTTTTAAGAAGCATTTGAATTTTTCTGTTTTCATACCCTCTTTCAATGAGACAGCAGGATGCTCATGGCCGATTATTATTGTTTTTGCTTTTTTCAAAAGCCCTTTATCAGGAATCTTGTGGCCGTGGACAATCAGAATATCCTTAATCAGGCAATAACCAGCTATTCTTACATTTCTTTTCTTTGCAATCGGCCCAATAATAGTGTCATGGTTGCCCTTTACAAGGATTATCTCTTTGCATTGCCTTGCCAGAAAATCCAATAACCTTAATGTTTCTCTCCACTCCTGCTCTGATATCTTGCCGAACTCGTGCTTTACATCGCCGTTTATTATTATCTTCTCAAGATTTATTTTCCTCCTCTTTAATTCAGAAAATATCCTGCCTAACCTTTTAATCACATCCCCGAACTGAAACTTTGGAACCAAGATGCCCTGCTTGTTAAGTGCTTCCTCATAGCCAATATGGAAGTCTGATAGTACAAGAAGCTTCTCATTCTTAAGCAGAAGCCCTAAATCAATTATTTCAATTCCTTGTATCATCTTAATCCATCCTATATTCCAATCCAATCTTTGCAAGAGTCATCTGGTGCATTCTTCTTAAGAATTCCATCTTGTCTTCCATTCTCATGACATCTAAATGACCCTGCATAACGAGATTAAGTGCAAATGGTGATGGAATATCTGTTGTTATCTGCTTTATCTTGATTTTTTTATCCTCTATCTGCTTTAAAACAAGCTTTGCATTTTCAATATCCATCAAATCCTGCAGCACCTCACGCCTTGCCTCTTTTAAAACGGAAAAATTAGGGGATATCCTTTTTACAGCATTCATTAAAATCATAGATGAGACCTGCTGCCTTCCAACCCTCATTTTTCTGCCATTATAACTTCTTAATATCATTAAAGCACGAGCTGCACAGTGCCTGAACCTTCTTTTCAAAACCTCTGTCTTGTCAATTGCCATATTAAGAACCAGCTCAAGTTTTTCTTGCTTTAAAAGCTTTAATGCCTTTATTCCATTTATGCCCTTTTCAGAGCTTATGTAAAACCCATTATCGCTTATGCCTATCTCAACATCCCTGTGCTGAACACGTGAAATTGCAAAGGCAACAGCCCTTGATAAAACATCATTTACCCTGCGCCCATAAAGGCTGTGGAAGATACAATACTTGAGGTTATCATCGCTGTATGATTCAACTAATAATTTTTTTATGGATGGAATCTCTGCATAGAAATACTGCTCCTGAAAATAATTGTATATTGCATTGGCAGCATTCACATCAACATAAAGATAATCATTAATAAACTTGATAATCTCTTTTTTGCTCTGCTTTTTTAAGAATTTTTCCTCCATATATCTCCTGAATTTAGTTATCTCTAATGCAAGGTCAAAGCTTAATGGCAACATCTCAGAAAACCATGATGGAATTGTCGGCGGCCTGTTGACAGAAGAGCTTACATAAGCAACCATTCCCTTTGAATACAAAAACTCATACATGTTTCCGCCAAGAACAAAAACATCTCCTCTTCTCATTTTCTCCAAAAAAGCCTCATCTATCTTTCCGATTGTCTGCTCACCAAGCTTTACAGTGATAAATGTCTCATCTGGTATTGTGCCGATGTTTGTCATGTATGTGACCCTGGCAAGCCTTCCGCGCCTTCCAATCATGCCTGTTTCCTTGTCATGCCAAATTTTTGCATATATGTGCCTGTCTTCAAGAGAGACATATCTTCCTGCAAGATACTCTATAACTTCATTGAAATCAACCCTCTTTAAATCATTAAAGCAATAACTTTTTTTTATCAATGAAAATAACTCATTAATATTTATTTTCTGGGCTATTGCAATTCCATAAACATGCTGTGCAAGGACATCAAGGCAGTTTTTTGGAATATGAATCTTATCAATCTTTTCCTCTATAGCTGATTTTAACAAAACAGAACATTCAACCAAGTCATCCCTATCAAGAACTATTATCCTGCCTTTGGATATATCATGCAGCTTATGACCAGAACGACCGCATCTCTGCAAAGCCCGGGCAACTGACTTTGGGGAGCCGAGGAGTATAACCAGGTCAACATAGCCAATATCTATGCCAAGCTCCAAAGAAGTGCTTGAAACAACGACTTTAAGCTTTCCTTGTCTTAACCTGTTTTCAATATCCCTCCTATGGGTTTTAGACAAAGAGCCATGGTGAGCGCCAATATTCTCAGTATAATTCTTTGGGAAACTCTCTTTAAGGTGGTCAACAACCCTCTCAGTTGCAGACCTTGTGTTAGTGAAAATCAATGTTGTTTTGTGATCTTGTATTAATTTGTCAATAAGGCTGTACATTGCGTTCTGCATATTCTCGTGTGTTATGTTTATCAAATCAGGAACAGGACTTAAAACCTTTAAATCCATTTTTTTTATGAATTGGACATTAACAATCTTGCAGTCTCTTGGCTTTTCATTTTCAAAGCCAACAAGGAATTTTGCAATCTCATCCAATGGGCTTATTGTTGCGCTCAAGCCAACCCTGCATATATACTCAGACAATCTTTGCAGTCTTTCCAGGCTCAATGACAGGTGAACTCCACGCTTATTCTCAGCAAGTGCATGAATCTCGTCTATAATACACCAGTCAACTTCTCTTAATAATTCTCTAAACCTTACAGCTGATAAAACAATTGCCAATGATTCAGGGGTTGTAATGAGAATATGGGGCGGCTTTCTCAGCATCTTTGATTTTTCTGAAGCTGTTGTATCCCCTGTCCTTACCGCAATCCTTATCCCGAGTTTTTTTCCTGCAATTTCTTCAATTTCCTTTAATGGCTCCCTTAAATTAACCTCAATATCATAATTTAATGCCTTTAAAGGCGATACATAAACGCAGTAAACCTTATCTTGCAAAATTCCCTTTTCAGCAGAATCAACCAGCTCATTCAAAATTGACAAAAAAGCAGTCAGTGTTTTTGTTGCTCCTGTAGGAGCTGATATAAGCACATTTGAGCGGGAATGCACCTCCATTATTCCGTAAAGCTGCGGCAGGGAAAACTCCCTAAACCTTGAAAAAAACCACTTCTTTACAAGAGGATTCATTACATTAACTATTTCTTCTTCAGTATTCAGTTTTTCCTTAACTTCAATCATAACAATGGACATAGTTTATATGCTTATAAAACTTATCAAAAATCAACTTAAATTAAAGATTTATTAAAAAATTTAAAATGAGGAATAAATAGAACTACTTTCTTGCCTTTTCTAGTTTGCCATGCAGTAAGGCGTTTAATGACTGGTCATTTACTTTTGTGACACACCATCTGACTCCACCAATATCTCCTTTGGCCCTGCCCATCTTTCCGCCTATGCACTCTATCATGACCTCATCGTGCTCATCAACAAGCTTTGTTGCTCCGTCACCTGGCAGAAATGCAGTAACCTGCTTGCCGTTTTTTATTAATTGGACCCTTACGCATTTTCTCATTGCAGAGTTTGGCTGCTTTGCCTCTAACTGAACTTTCTCTAAGACAATTCCCTTGGCCTGGGAAGAGCCGCCCAGCGGATCAGACTTTTTCTTGAGGTTAAGAGTCCTGCGGGTATATTTCTTACTGTTCCACCTAAAGGTGTGCCTTCTCTTCTTGAGTTTTTTCCCGGCATTTATTCCAGATGATTTGTTTCCCATTCTAAATAACCTTTATTTCATTTATATCAAAATATCTTTTAACAATCTCTTCATAATTCCTTAGGTTCTGTCCGCTTCTTCCTATTAAGAGGCCCTTTGTTTTTGTGTCTGGCCCGACAATTGTGATAACCTTGTCATCAATTTTTATCTCTTTTGCACTTAAAGGACTGATAAGATTCGCAACAAATGTTTCAAGATTAGGATTAAATTCTACTATTTTAATCTTTCTATTTATCTTCTGCCTGATATTTTTTACATTAATGCCTTTTTTGCCAATTGCCTTTG
>Ga0172363_10000898_pt1 | contig 23409 bp, 19 predicted proteins | sample LakKivs2_kivu2a2_FD_114541 | JGI IMG/M metagenome (GOLD analysis project Ga0172363, IMG submission 114541) | Sediment microbial communities from Lake Kivu, Rwanda - Sediment s2_kivu2a2 | ecosystem: Environmental > Aquatic > Freshwater > Lake > Sediment | place: Rwanda: Western Province, Lake... | reverse complement strand
GTCCAACTGGAGCAACAGGTCCAACTGGAGCAACAGGTCCAACTGGAGCAACAGGTCCAACTGGAGCAACAGGTCCAACTGGAGAAACAGGTCCAACAGGAGCAACAGGTCCAACAGGAGCAACAGGTCCAACTGGAGCAACAGGACCAACAGGACCAACAGGACCAACAGGACCAACAGGACCAACAGGACCAACAGGACCAACTGGAGCAACTGGAGCAACAGGTCCAAAAGGAGATAAAATAGACTGTTGTAAATGTTATACATTTGATGGTATAGTAAATCCAAGCACAACGAATGTAATATATGCAAATGTAGATACAAAAGGAAGTATAATACCATCAAGAATAGCAAACACAGGAGAAGAATTAACAACAGAATTATATGAAAAAATATATAATTCTAATGATAATAAATCAATAGAAATATCAGGAAATATATTAGTAAAAATAGTAAATGATGAATATAATAGTGAATGTATAAAACAAATGGATATAATAACAAATATATCAATAGATAAAGAAACAACAATAGAATTAATGATATGGAATTATTTAATAAATGATTGGGAGATATCAAAAGAGATAGAATTAATAGAAAATCAATTAACAAGAGTTACATGTAAAATATCAATGGATAAATCATCAGATTACATAAAAAATAATGAAATATATATATTAATAAATTCAAAAGATAATACAACAATAAAATTAGATTATTTTGAATTATGTGTAAGATGTGTAAGTGATGGTAAAGATGGAGGAAATGGAACATTAATATTATCAGTAGATGGAGTAAAATTAGTAAAAACAACATTAAATGAATATAGAACAATAGAATCAAAAACATTAAATGGAACAGAAGGAATAATGGAAATAACAATAACAGAATCAGGATATTATTTTATAGAATTTACAGGAGAAGGATATATTGAAAATAATCCAAAAGGAATAGGATATTATAAAATATTTAAAAATAATGGAGGATTAGAAAGAACAGAAAGGAAAATAGGATATAATGAAAATGACATATATGGAATAGAATATATATCAGGATTAATACAAACAATACAAGTATCAACAACAGAAATATTAAAGAAAGATGATATAATAAGAGTTAAATTTAAATATGAAAATAAAGAAGAATGTCAAACAAATATAATAGGTAGTTTTATAGTAGGTAAAAGAAATTTAAGTATAATAAAAGGTTTAGAAATATAAAAAAAATAAAAATAATAAATATATTTTAATAGTCATATAATAATGGATATTGAGTATGAATTCTCAATAAATTCAGATTTTCCTAATGGGGTGGATATAGGGAAATTACATAATGAAATAAAATATAATATAAATTTGTCAGATAATTTTAAAGGTATAATAACATCAGAGGAAATAATAACAATAATATTTGATAGTGATATAAATTTAATACAAGAACAAAGTTTAGCAGAAATAATAGATAATCATAATCCAAGTAAATCATATAATGTTAAAAAAAGTTTTTGTACATTATTAACAAATAATGGACAAATAAAAACACTAATAATTACAAATACAATAAATAATACAGGTTATATAGTAGATACAAATATAACAGTAAATAGAATAGATGGAATAATGGAAATAGCATATTTTGAGAAAAAGGGGTTATTTAAAAATACATTTAATAATTTAATTAAAATACAACAAGAAGAATTAATATTACAAGAAAATCCTAATTGGAATATAAATTTAGATACTAGTGGTTCTAATATTATATTGGAAATTCAAGGAGAAAATTCTAAAACTTTAGAATGGAATATAAATTATAAATTAATAACTGTAAATTAAAAACAAAAATATATAAAGTATAAATAATAATAATTTTATTATGGAACAAGAAGTTAATGAAAGTTATGTAAAGAGATATGCTAAATTATTTGCAAATAATTTAGAAACAAATAGAAAGAAATATACAAATTATTTTGGAACATTATCATTATTTTTATTATTAGGATATGGAGGATATAGATATTATAGACGATTTTATAAATAAAAATATTTATAAATATAAATATTTTTATTAAGAATAAGGTTGAACTTCATAATTATCCTCATCTACTTTATCAAACGATTTATATGTAGAAGATAATTCAGAATTTTCTCTAATAATATCTAAAGTATTAAGAATTTTTTTATTAATTAATAAATTAAATAATTGAAGTTTTTGATTTTTTAAGTTAGATAATTTATTATTAGTTATAGATTCTTTTATGTAGTCATATAATAAATATTTAACAATTAAATAAACTAATCCTAAAATTAATAAGAAATAAATTAAATTAAACATAATATTTTGAATATTAAGATTAACTCCAAATAAATTTACATTAAGAAAATTAAAATAAATTAAAATTGAATGTATAAATGGCATGATAAGTGATATAGATATATTTTCTATTATTTTAGTAGAAGCAAAACCAATAACAGTACCTAATGCAATTTGAACAATATTAAAATTATTTAAAAAAGTATATATATCTAAATCAAATTTGTTTATTTGTTCATTTGATTCAACATCTTTAATTAATTTTTCTATATCTTTAGTTCGTAATTTATAGGAACTCATATATATTATTTTATAATTTAAAAATTTTATTTTCTAAAACTTAAAAAAAATGGATTATTATTTGTTTTATTAGCAGAATAATATAAATTACATATATTAAAAGGATCTCTCATATATGAAACTCCTTCACATTCTGTCATAAAATTACATATTCTTTTACATAATCTAACATCTGTATTTAATTTTATTATTAAATTATTATCATCAAATTTTCCAATTCTTGGATATAATTTTAGTAATTCAGGTAATGAATAGTATTCATACCTATAAAATGAACTAATAATAATTATTATAAATATTAATAATAATAATATTTTCATATTATTATTATTTATGAAAAAATTATAATTTTATTATATTATTATTACAAATTTTATAATAATGGTGTAATTTTAGAATGTAATAAAGGATTTCTTAAATTTTTATATAAAGTGCAATTATTTAGAGCATAATTAAATCCATCACAATCTGGTGTAGTTGAACAAATTTCTCTACAAGAATCATAATTTATAACAGGTATTGTTAATATTTTATTTCGTTCTTTGACAGGTATATAATCTACTTCATTATAACCATGTAATCTATCAGTTCTAATTGATTGAAAATTTTCTATATTAAAAAATAAAAGAATTATAATTATAATTAATATTATAAAATACAAATACATCTAATTATTATTAATAAAATAATAATTTATAAATTTATAAAAAAAGGAAATATTAAATATGATCATGATGAAGAAATTGATATAATCAAATAATATAGAATCTAAGAAGCATAATACCAATGATATCTAAATGGAGTAGTATGAATATATTCCCACATAAGTTGTTTTTGGGCTATATCATGATGTAATTTAAGAGAGTATGGATCAATAATACCTAAACTAAAAGGTTCATTATATTTATAAAAAAATAGAATTAAAATAAATAATAATAATAAAATATATAATTTATTCATTATACTAATAAATAAGAAATAAATCTTGTTTAATAAAAAATAAAAGTTTATAAATAAATAATAAACAATGGAAATAACATTTGTAACTGCATATTATGATTTATGTAAATATGAAAAACGACCACCAGATAGAACAAGAGAAAATTATTATAAATGGTCAGAATTTATATTAAATTTAAATAAAAAAATAATTTTTTTTGTAGGAGAAGAACAAGATTTTGAATATATATTAGATAAAAGAAAACAAAAAAATTATTTAGATAAAACAATAATAATAATAAAAAAATTTGAAGAAATACCATTAGTAAGTATAAATAAAGAATTAAGTGAATATTTAAAAGAATCACCACCAGTAAATAAAACAGATAAAGAAACAAGTTATTTTGCATTAATGACATGGAGTAAAATATTTTTTATGGAAGAAGTAATAAAATTAAATCCATATAAAACAGAATATTTTGGATGGATAGATTTTGGAATACATCATGTAACGTGTAATAATATACCAAATGATATAAATAATTTATTAATACCACTTACACCAAAAATAAGAATATTAGAAAGAATATGGACAACTGAATTAGAAATGAAAGATATAGTAGATTATGCAAAGAAATTAAGATGTAAAATGGCAGGTGGATTATGGATAGCAAAAGAAGAATATATGATATTATTTATAAAATATTTTAAAAAATATTTATATAAATTATTAAGTAAAAGATTAGTAGTTCAAGAAGAAGGAATATTTGGAATAATATATCATAAACATAAAGATATATTTGATACATTTTTAGGTAATTATTATAATATATTTGAAAATTATAAGAAAATAGAGAAATATGATTTTATTATGTTATTTAATTTAGAATATTGTAGAGATCATGATAGTTTTGAACATGGATTTAATTTATGTAATATATTATTAAATCATTATAATTTATTATCAGATTGGGCAAAATATAAAATAATGAATGAATTATCAATCTTAGGATTTTATTATAATAAAAAATTAACTGGTGATTTATTTTTTAAATGGATAGAATATATTAAAACAGATTCTGATCCAAATGTTAAAAAAATTATAAAAGATAATTCATCTAATATATTATATAATATAAAATTTTATGATTGGTATAATGATTTTATTATTGAATTCAATAAAATAATTAATTAAATATTAATAATTGAAAATTATTAATATTTAATTAATTATTTTGTAGTAAAATATAAAATAACTATTTTATGTTTTTTCAATAAAATAGTTATTTTATATTTTTCAATAAAATAATTAATTAAATATTATTATTAATTGAAAATTAATAATAATATTTAATTAATTATTTTGAAGTAAAATATAAAATAGTTATTTTATGTTTTTCAATAAAATAATTAATTAAATATTAATAATATTTAATTAATTATTTTGTAGTAAAATATAAAATAGTTAAAAAATTGATAAAAATATTAAATATAATAATATTATTTAAATATTTATAAAAATGAATACTAATAACTATAATAAAATTGGAGATAAATATTTTTATGGAACTAATAAAAATTACGATGAAGCATATAAATATTATTATAAAGGATTATGTAAAAATGACAAATATTCAATATATATGATAGGAAAAATATGTCAAAAAAGGAATCAAATACAAAAAGCAATAGGATATTTTATAAAAAGTGCAGATTTAGGATATAATTTATCATATAATAAATTAGGGATAATATATTTAAATTTAACAATTCCAAAATATAAATTAGCAATTTATTATTTTAAAAAAGGTATTGATAATAATATTGGTTCATGTTATTATAATTTGGGAAATATGTATGAAAAAGGGAAAGGTGTAAAACAAAATATAAGAAAAGCATATGAATTATATTCAGAAGGAGTAATTAATGGAAGTAAATATTCATCAAATAAATTATTATTTGATAATAATATAATTAATAAAATTCAAACAATAAATAAAACAGATAATGATACAGAAGATAAATATTTAAAAATAGATAAATATAGAGAAATATATATAAAAACTATGAATGATTATAATAAAATAAACATAGATATGGATACATGCAAAGAAAATATAAATCTATTAAAAGAAATAGAACATTATGGTAGTGTTTATGTATATAATTTAATTGGATGTTATTATATACTATTAAAAGAATATGATTTAGCAAAAGAATATTATATGAAAGGAATAAATAAAGGATTACCAATAATATATGATAATATTGGATATATATATGAAAATAATGATTATCAATATAAAGATATTAAAAAAGCATTATATTATTATGATTTAGCATATAAAAACAATAATGAAAATTTAAAAATAAAATATTTATATAATAAATATAAAAAAAGTAATGATGGGAATGATATATATAATTTAGGAATAATGTATGAAAATGGGTATTATGTAAAACAGGATATAAAAAAAGCATATGAATTATATGAAAAGAGTATTAATATGGGATGTATAGAAGCAAAGAATAAATTATTAGGATAATTTTATTTATTATAAAATAAGTTTAATAACAAATAAAATTATAAAAATAGGAAATAATGGAACTAACATTAATAACAGCATATTATGATTTAACAGAATATGAGGATAGACCAGAAGGGAAAGATAGAAATAATTACATGAAATGGGCAGAATTTTTATTTAAATTAGATAGCAATATAGTATTTTTTGTAAGTGAAAAAGATTATGATTATATAAAAAAAAAGAGAGAAGAAAATAATAAATTAGAAAAAACAGTAATAATAAAAAGAGAGTATAATGAATTACAATTTTATAATTTAAGAGAAGAAATAGAGGAATATTTAAAGGAAAATCCGATAAGGAATAGTACGATAAAGGATACAAAAAATTACATACTATTAACATGGACAAAAATATATTTAGTAGAGGAAATAATAAAAAAAAATCCATTTAAAACAGAATATTTTGGATGGATAGATTTTGGAATACATGGAGTATGTCATGGAGATATGAAAGATATTGAAGATTATAGTAAATGTTTAAAGTTATATAATAAAATAAGAATAATGGAATTAAGACATATAATAGAAAGTGAAATATCTGATTTAAAAGAATATACAAGTTTATTTAGATGGAAAATAGCAGGTGGATTATGGACAGGACATTATATATATTTAAAAAAATTTATTGATTATTTTAAACATTATATGTATATTTTATTATCAAATAGAATAGTAAGTCATGAAGAAGGAATATTTGGAATAATATATTATAAACATAATGAAATATTTGAACCATATTATGGAAATTATTGGCAGATATTAGCAAATTATGATAAATTAAGAATATTAGATGATGTAATATTATGGAATATAACTCATACAAGACAAAATAATTTATTAAAAGAATCATATAATATAATAGAAAGGGTATATTTAGATAAATTAGAAGATTTAAATATAATACAATTAATAAAAATATTAAATGAAATAATAATAAGTGGATATTATATAAATAAAACTGATACAACAATATATACAAAAAATATAATAAAAAGAATAATGACCTATTCAAAAGAAATAATAAGTGAAAATATTAAATCTTATAAAGAATTAATATTAAATAATATAAAATATTATGAATATATAGATAAAGATTTTTTAGATATTCTTAATATATAATCCAAAATCAGATGATTTATTTAAATTAAAATTATCAATTGGTTTAAAAAGATGTATAGGATTAATTTTATATTTTAAATATCCTAAACTATTAAAACCTAAACATTTATCATTATTATTACAAATAAGTTTTAATTCATCAATTGATTTATTTTCAATATATTCAATATCAAAACCAACGGAATCCAGACCATTATAAAATATATAATTATCAACTGATTTATTAATATTAAATATTTTAGGTTGTTCATCAAATAACTTGAAATATGTTTTTTTAGAATTAGAATTTATTAAAAAATCCATATTTTGACTAATAATTTTTATATCTAATTTATTTGCATATTCTTTTGATATATAATAACTCATATATCCATTATTTTCTGATAAAAATATTAAATCATATTCTTTTACTATTTTGTTAAATTCTTTATATTTTTCTTCAAAATTATCTATAAATTTAATATCATCATTTAATATAATATATCCTAAGTTATTACTCTTTTTTAAATTATTTATTAAATTTATATGAGACTCTAAATAATTTATAATATTTCTTTGATAATTAAAATTATTATCCTTATATCTTTCAAATATTTCATTATTTAATGATACAAACTCAATATTTTGTTTATAATATTTATTAAAATATTTATTTGCATTTGACTTTAATTGACACCAATTATTTAAATATGTATCTGTTGTTAATATATAGATATTTATATTATCTTCAATAATATTAAACTGTTGTTCATTATTTAATACATATGCATTAGATTTATCTTTTTCCCAAGTTTTTTTTCCAATATGAATACATGTAAAAGCATCAAAAAATGCTGATTTATAACCAAATTTAGTATAATCAATAGCATATTGATGTTCAAACCAATGAGTATTATAGAAAGGACCAAGATTTTTAAAAATACTACAATTAATAAGTGATGGACGAAATGAGAAATGAGGATAATAACCACAAGTTAAGAATCCTTTATATTTTTCAACAAATTCATTATATTGTTTAGTAGAAGGATTATAATGTTCATGTTCAACATAAATTAAACCATCAGGAGTTTCTTTTTCAAATCCTCCTGCAATATTTTTTTTAAAATATTCAATTTCTTGATAATTTTTATTAAATAAAACTTGTCCAATATTTTTATCATATTCCATAATTTTAATAGCATCTTTAATATATTCTCTGGTATCTATAAAATGAAAATCATCTTCTAAATGTAATATATAATTACAATTATATTCTAATATTTTATTATAAATTATATTCATACTATATACATGACCTTTTTTATCATTATTATTTTTAAAATAAAATTCAATAAAAGGATATTGTTTTTTTAATTTTTCTCTATCTTCATGATTAGAAAAATCATCAACTAAAAACCATTTATCAATTAAATATAAATCTTTACAACAGTTAATAAAAGAATTAATAGTTTTAAAGAATAAATCAAATCTTTTACAGGTAGTCATAGTTACCATAATTTTAATTTGTTTATTAGTTTTAATATTATTAATTTTTTTTTGTGGATAATTTAATGTAGTATCTTTAATAAAATCAATATTTTTATCTCTAATATCTTGTAAATATTGTCTTATTTTTCCTCTAATATTTGAATTTTTTAATATATTATCCATATATTGAAATGATTTAAGGTATTCTTTTTTATTAAAATAAATTAAAGCCTCTTCAGCATTAACAATTAATTTAAATTTAGGATTATTAATATATTTATAAGTATTATTAAGCCAAATAATTGCATTATCAAAATCTCGTATATTATTATAAAATCTACATATTTCTAAAGTAATTTCAGGAATATGTTGAATATAATTATTAATATGTAAATAATATTGTCTAATAAGATTATGATATGTATTATTTGTAGATATATCTTTTAATAATAAATTAATATGGTTAGGAAATTCTATTAAAAATCCATTATTAAGAAAATTAATAGTATCAATTGATTTTTTAATAGAAATATTAGAAAAAACATCTAAATTAAATATTTCAGATGGTGTATATTCATTAAATTCAAAAGGTAATTTAGATTGAGTAATTATATTAGATACATTTATTAATAATGAATTTAAAAAATCAGGATTAGAAATAATAATTTTACCAAAAGAATTAATATTAACAAAAAAATTATCAAATAAATATAAATACAGTTTAGAATTTTTAAATTTAATATTATCAAAGAAATAATTTAAATTTTCATATATTATTATAATTTCAGGTTCAGGTAATAAATTAAATATTTCTATAGGATGTATTTTAAAATTTGTATCAATTATTGTATTAGAAATTATATTAATGTCATAATCATTTAAATTTGCAAATAAATTATATAATCCATTAATATTAATTATGTTATTACAATAAATATAAATTTTTTTCTTAATTTTATCTATTTTTTCTTTTGCAAATTTTAAATTATTTAAAATTCTTTCTCTTTGATTTAATGGAATTTGTTTAGTTAATAATAATGCACATGATACATGTGATTCTGTATATCTTTCTGTATAATATGAACTTATTGATAATACATCTAATATTTTATATTCATATACATCTTTTGATATAAATAATAATTGATCTTTTGGATATTTTATTTTACTTGCCATTTTTGAATATTTATAACTATTTTCAAAATCATTCTTATCTAAATATAATTTTGCAATATTATAAAGTGGTTCTGCTCGGGAAGATAAATAATTATATGCATCTAAATATGCTTTTTCTATATCATTAATTGGTTTATTAAGTAATTCAAAAGCCTCACCAATTTTATAATATGAATAATATACTTCTTCAAACCATCCTCCTTTACTAATTCTATTACTATAAGCATTAATTGATTTATAAACAGTATTTTCAAAATCAGAAAAAATAAGATTATCATTAGTTTTATCAAATAAAAATTTTAGATGTTTAGCATGATCTAAATAACTTTGTCCTAAATAAAACATATATCGTTCATTATTAGGTTCATCAATTAAACCTTTTTCTAAAATTAAAGCATCATTTAAATATTTATCTGGATTTTTATTACGATCTCCTAATCTTCGTGAATCTAAATAATAATTACCATCAATAATTGTTTTTTTAATATTTTTTTTATCACAATCAGGATATTCATGTAAAACTCCAACATAACGCCAATTATAATGAGATTCATTTTTAAAAATTTGTTGTCTATAATATGTAAATCCATTACCATATTTTAATAAATAACAATCATCTTCTAATTCTGGTAATTTTATATCACCTATAATTATATCATCAGCATCAATTACCCAAATATAATCTCCTTTATTTTTACATAATTGTAATGCTTCAGTTCTATTATATCCAAAATTTATCCATTCTTTTTGATGTATTTCACCATTTATATTTTTAGAATTAAAAAAATTTTTAATAATATTTTGAGTATTATCAGTTGAACCAGTGTCAGATATAACATAATAATTTATATATTTATATATACTATTTAATGTTTCTTCTATTACATGTGATTCATTTTTGACTATCATATTTAATGTTATATTCTTCATTATATTTTCAATTATAATTTATTTTTATATATTATCCTTATTTATTTTTTTACATAAAATAAATAATATCATGACTTATTTTATGTAAAAAAATTGATATTAAAATATAATAAATAAAAATAGGTTAATATATTAACAATATTTAATAAAGATGGGCAATACAGTAACTATAATGGACAATGAATATAAAAGTTTAGATTTTGATAGTTATACAAAGAATCAGATAATAGAATATATTAAAAAAATGGAAATAATAACTTTAAACACAAATTGTGATGAATATAAACAATTAAATGAATCATTAAATACAACAAATGATAAAACTATTCCAATGAATATTGAAATTTATGAAATGTTTAAACATAAATTACCAATCTATCAACAAACAACTGATACAAAGACATTTAAATATAATAAAAATAATTTTATAAAACCACAATTTAGTTTAGATGATGTTGAAAAGAAATATAATAATTTACCAAATGTATCATATAATTTTGTAGATTTAGGAAATATAGAATTAGCATCAACTAATTTTGATGTTAATAAAATTACAATTAATGAATTTAATCAATCATTTAAAGTATCTGAAGATAAAAAAGATATGCTTGGAATTAATAAGAAATTATTACATAACTTATCTGATTATATTAAACAAAAATTTATAAATAATTTTAATACTATGTTTAATAATTTAGATAGTAATGTATCTGATTATTCTATTGGTAGAGTATCTTATGTATATAAAGAAAGTAAAGGAGGACCAAAAAATGATATAGACTCATATAGACAAATAGTAGCATTACCAAATATAGTAAATCAATTTCATAGAATAATAGCATTAAGAATAAACGAGTATTTATTAAAAAATAATTTTATAAATATAAATATTCAAAAAGGTGGTTTAAGTGGTCAAAGTTTTGGTATATTACAACAAATATATAAATTAAAAACAGTATTAAAAGATGCACAAAAAAATAGTAAATCATTATGTGTAGCATTTTTAGATATAACCGATGCATATGGAACATTAGATCGTAAGTGTATGTCAGAAGTATTAAGAAAATATCAATATCCAGAACATTTTATAAATTATATAAATAAATTTTATGACACATTAGAATATTATACAGTAGTAAATAAACAAACATCAAGAATATATAAATGGAAGAATGGTATTATACAAGGATGTCCAATTTCTCCAATATTATTTGTAACAGTAATGAACTATATATTACAATATATTAATAATAAATATCATAATGAATGTGGTTATAAAGTAAATAATGGAAGTATATTATTAATGGCATATATTGATGATTTATGTATAGTAGGTAATAATGTAAAATCTGTAGAAAAAGTATATACAGAATTAACAAATATATTAAAAGAATATGGATTAATGATTAACAAAAATAAATGTGGATTGATGGTAAATAATTATTGTATAGATGCAACAACAACAATAATGAATGATATACCAAGATTAAATGTATATAAATATTTAGGAGAATATTTAACAGTAAATGGTGATGTATATGAATCTTATACACGATTTTTATCAATGTTAGGTAAAAAGATATATAATATAAATATGAAGAAAATAAGTAATACTGAAAAGAGTGAATTATTTATTAAATTTGTATTACCATGGATGCAATTTCATTTAACAAATATGTATGATTTAAACAAAGGTCAGAAATTTACAATAATAAATATAGTAAATAAATATTTAGTTGAATGGGGATATACTGATAATCTAAACTTATTTACTAATGTAAATGAAATATTAAGTCAAGTAAATGATGAATTTATTAATAATGTAAATAGAGATGATTATATTGATAATAATTTACAAGAAAATATAGATATATCAGAATATGTAATAAAATCAGTAGATATTAAAAATTATAATTATTCTAATCTTAATGAAGAAGCATTTGTTGATTTAACTGATATTATATAAAAAATTGATTTATTAATAAAATAGAATATAATTTTAGATATATAAATAAGAAAATGTTTGTAGAATATATTTATATAAATTAATAAATATATTAATAATATTTTTATGAAACATTGAGATGAAAAATCAAAATGATATTTAGATGTTTTACAATGTTAAAACAATAATCTTCATAAATTAAAAATATCATGGATTTTTCATTAAAAAAAAATTAGTAGATAACATTGTTTGATCTGCGGATCATGATCCACGGAATTACAATAATTTTGAATTTATTAAAAATGTCAGAAGAAAAATAATATTTTTTTTAGCATTGCATAAATCTAAAATACAATTTAAAATGACATTGATATGAAAAATCAAAATGATATTTAGAGAATTCAGATGAATTAAGAATTCAGGTGAATTAATAAAAATAATATCATGGATTTTTCATTAAAAAAATTAGTAGATAAAAATGTCTGGTCCAGAACCAGTAGGTCCTTAATTTATACTAATTTTGTATTAAAAAATATCAAATGAAAATAATAATATTTTTTTTAGCAATATAATTAAAATAATATAATTTATAATGATATTGATACAAGAAATCAAAATGATATTTAGATGTATATTATTGTCAAAATATATATATTATTTGTAATATCATGAATTTTTATAATGAAAATAATGTCTAAAGAATATTTTTCTTTTTTCTTTAAAGAAAAATTTACAAATAAATTTTTAAAATGACATTGATATGAAAAGTCAAAATGATATTTAGAGAATTCAGATGAATTAAGAATTCAGGTGAATTAATTAAAAATAATATTATGGACTTTTCATAAAATATAAAAAAAAAAAAGTGAAAATATAAAAGTTAATAATAAATTAACTTTTAATTTACTCAATTTTTATAAAATAAATTTATTTTGTAAATAAATTTATTTTATAAAAAAGTGAAAATATAAAAGTTAATAATAAATTAACTTTTAATTTACTCAATTTTTATAAAATAAATTTATTTTATAAAAAAGTGAAAATAATAATAAATAAGTAAGATAATAAATAATAAATAATAAATAGATATGACAAGTTTTAAAGACTTATATAAGGACAATGATGATAAAGGAATAAAAGAATATATATTAGATGTATATAAGACGCGAAAACCAGAGAAACCAGTATGGTTTTATGTAAATATATGTATATTATATAAAAAATATCCAGAAACAATAGAAGAAATATTAGATAAAATCAATATATTAGGATATTATAAGGATTATATACATATATTAAAAGTATGTAATAATAATGAATTAATTGAAAGAATATATCAAAGAATAGCAAAAATATATTTAAATGATTTAAATAATTACAAAAATAAAAAACCAATAACAACAATAAGTAAATGGTTACCAAGAGAGACATCAAAAATAAATAAACAAATAAATTTTGTAGATAAATTTACGGAATATATATATCCAAATTACGACAAAATAAAGAGAAGAACAATATATAGAAAAAATAATAGTGAATTAAATAAACATTTAGGGACAGTAGAAGTATTTATATGTTCAAATAAATTAGAAGAAATAGATTTTTATAAGATGTCAGAAATAGCATTAAAGAGATATTATAATAAATTTATAACAAATGAAAAAACAAAAACTAAATTTATAACATTTTTGTATGATAAATATTTAAATATGTCAATATATAATATAATAAAAAAGTTTATAAAAGGAGAATTTGATGATATACAAAAAAAATTAATACAAAAAATATGGAATATAAATAGTAATAAATATATAGAAGATGCATTTAAAGGAATAGAAGAGATAAAAAATAAAATAATGAAATCGGAGAATAACATAATAATATTAGATATACCAACAACAATATATAATAGTCCAATATTAGTAAAATTAATATTAACAATATTAGTAATAATAGAAATAAATAATAATAATAAAATAATAATAAATTCAAAAAATCCATATGAAATAAAATTAACAAAAGAAATGAATATATTAAATAAAATAGAACATATAATTGGGAATATAAAAACATATGATACGATAAATATAGAAAATATAGTAATAAATGAAGAATTAATAATAATATTTACAAATAAAGAGAATAAATTAAATAAAATAAAAAATGAAATAATATATTGGAGAATAGATACAATGAATCCAGAAATAAAGAAAGAAGAAAATCAGATAGAACTCAAAGGAAATAAAATTAAATATGAAACAAAATCAAAAAATTATAGAATAATATACAATATAATAAATAAATCAAGGGAATTAAATAATAATATATTCAAAAAATATATATTATTATTGATAATAATAGTGGTAATATATTATTTTAATATGGTATAATTTTTCCAGCGTCCAAGGTCATTTTTTTTCATTTCTTCAGTGGCTTTATTATGGAAATGATAAATTTTAGACTTAGGAGTATAAATAATTTCTAAACCACCAAAAGTATTAATTTTTTCACAATAAAAATTATCAGAATAATAATGCTCACAATGATGTTCATTTAATAAACCAATTTTATTTATACAATTACGAGTAATATATACACCAAAAAATATACAAAAATTTAATTTAATATAACCATATTTATAATATGTCATAGGATCTAAGATATTATTATGATGAATAGATAATGTAATATCAATTTCATTATCAACAATTAAACTAGAAGGAATATGTTTTTGAATAAATTTAGTCATAGAATTTTCACATAATAAAACTTGTCTAGGAGCAATTAAACCAATTTTATTATAATCAATATTATTAAAAACATCAAAGAAACCATCTAGCCATCCTTTAGTTACAATAGTATCATTATTTAATAAAATAACATCATTTTCAGGATTACTTTCAATAATTCCTTTATTTATAGTTTTACTAAAACCTAAATTAGAATCATTATAAAAAACTCTAACATTATTTTTACCTTTACAAAATTCGGTTAAATATTGTTTAATTGAAATATCAGAATAATCATCAATAATTATTAAATCATAATATTCTATTGGAGTAAATTCAATTATACTTGTTAAACATAATTTTAAATACTTTAATGTTTGATAATTTGGTATAATAATACTTACTTTTTTATTCATATTAGTTTTAATTGGATTTAATAAATGATATAATGGAGTATCTAAATAATGTAAATAATTATCTTTTAATAAACATTTAATTGGTAAATCATTTTTATTTATATTTAATTTAATTTTATCAGTTTCTAAATATTTTTTAATATTATTATGATAAAATATAATTTCATCTTTTTTTTTAGTGCAAAATTGATCTAAATTATGATCAGTATAATAAATACTTAATGAACAAATAACTGGTAATGGTTGATATTCAGAAGTATATTTTAAAATAAAATTCCAATCTTCCATTCGTGTATTAGGAATAAATCCACCATATTTATTATAAAGTGATTTATGATGCATAATTGTATTAATATCAATTAAATTATGATTTTCATTTATAGATTGAGAGAACAATCTAAATCTAATATGTTCATAATCATAAGTAGAATGATTTAATGGAATTCTTCTAACTAATTGAGAACAATATCCAATTAAATAATTATTAGTTATTAATTCATTTAACATAATTAATAAAAATCCAATATGCATTTCATTATCACTATCTAAATAAGTAATATATTCACCATTAACAATATTTAAACCTTTATTTCTTGATTCAGAAGGTCCTTCATTTTTATTTGAATAAATATATTTAATTCTGGAATCATTATATTTAGTAATAATTTCTTTTGTATTATCAGAACTATTATCATCAATTATAATTAACTCCCATTTTTTATATAATTGATTAATAACTGAATCAATTGCTCTTTTAATAGTAGATGCTCTATTAAAAGTAGGCATAATAATAGAAATTAATTTAGATTGAGGTTTAGAATTATGTTTATTAATAAATTTACTTAATTCAGAATCATAAATAATAGCCATTAATTTATCTACATTATCAGGTGTAGTTAAATTAATATTTAATATTTTAATTAGTGAATATTTTATATAATCATAAAATGTTAATATATCTGTTTTATAAATAATATGTTGATATGGTATAAATGGTTTTGGATTCTTTATATTAATTAATCTACCTTCACAAAATCCATATAATATATAATGTTGTAATGCTGATTGAGGATTATTTATTCCTTTTGTAATTAAATCAGGATTATTTTCAAGATATTGTTTATAATCAAATGAATTAAGTGATTTATCTAATGATTTATTATAAATTTTTAATTCTTTAAAACCTTTAGATTTATAATGTTTGACAGCATCTGATTCTGTTTTAATATCTTTTAATTCTTTTTTATATTTAGAAATATAAAATTTCCAATCAAAAAAAATATTTATAATATCTTCACTATATTTCATTTAAATAAAAAATATATAATAAAAAATAATTTTTGACTTAATAAAAATTATTTTTTAACAATATTAAGATCATTAGCAATCATATAAACTAATTTTTCTTGATTATAAACAGAATTATATTTTTTTTGAACAATATCAAGATTAAAATGGAAATAATTAGATAATTTATACATATTTTCAATACTACCAAAATAATAATTATCAACACCAACTTTAGGTTCATTATAAAGAAAAGTGAGTTTAGGATTATTAATATTTAATAATTTTTTAATCATTTTATTGATATCTAAATTTAGACTAGGAGAATTATAATAAGTGAATAAATCAAATCTCATATTAATGATAGTATAATATTCTATTTTATTTAATACTGAATAATTTTTAATAAAATCAATAATATTATAAATACCATACCACATATTTTTCCAAGCAATTTTAGGTATTCCACCTAAATTACCAGTTAATTCTCCAACTAATTCAATATTAGAATCATCTAAAATCATAATATGTTTAATATTTTTTTCAAAATTATTAAATAATTGTTTTATATATAATTCATCTATTTGTTTTAATTTACTTCTATCTAAATTTCTCCAACTTAATTTAGCCTCATTTTCATTCCATGTTTGAATAAAAATATCTAAATTAAAGTTTTTATTTAATAAATCAATAAATTTTATTAAATCATTATTATCAAATGAGTTTCTTAAATGTCCTCTTAAACATAATGCTATTTTTTGTTTCATATAATTTTATATATTAATAAAATTTTTAAATAAAATCTTATTTATATATATGTTAAATATTATTAAAAATATACCAAATATAAATACATATCCTTTAAAATATGTATTTGAAGTCATGAAATTACAACATAAACCAAATACATTATGGTTAGAATTTGGAGTAGCATCAGGAAATACAATAAATTATATTTCTAAATTTACAATTGATAAAGTATATGGATTTGATAGTTTTGAAGGATTACCTGAAAAATGGAGAGATGGATTTGAAAAAGGAGCATTTAATAGAAATGGTATATTACCAAAAGTTAATAATAATGTAGAATTAATAAAAGGATGGTTTAATGAAACATTACCAAATTTCATAAAAACACAAAATAAAAAAATATCATTTATCCATATAGATGTTGATTTATATAGTTCAACAAAATATATACTTGATAACTTAAAAGATTATTTCGATAAAGATTGTATAGTAGTATTTGATGAACTTGTAAATTATCTGGGATTTGATGGAAATACTGGATAATTGAAAGCATTTTATGAATTTATAACAGAAAATAATGTTAATTATGAATGGATTGGAATGAATGGAACACCATTTGGTATGTCTGCTTATCATAATCAAAATGTAGCATTAATTATTCATTCAATTTTATAAATAAATTATTATTTATAAATAAATAATAATTTATTTATAAAATAGTAAAATAAAAATTGAAAAATAAATAAATAAACAAAATAATTAATAAAAAAGTAAATGGATGATATAGAATATACACATATAAACGATGGAGTTAAAATATTACATAATGGACATATAGGATATTTATACAAAGATATATTAAAGTGTAATGATAGTATATTAAAAAAAAATAGTTCAATAAATTTAATAGATCATAATTTAGAACATAAAACAAATGAATGTAATCCAAATTTTGTAATATATCATAATCATAATAATTTAGAAAATATAAGAAAAATTAAACATTTAGATCATTATGATTATTTAATAGGTAATAGATTACATTATATACATGAAGATCATTGTGATGATCATGGGAGAATAGAAATAATTGATGATAATAATTTAATTGAAGAAGTTAATATTAGACCAAATAAATATAATTTACTAAAATTTGGTATTATTATTTCATTAACTGGATTATTTTTTTTAATTGAATTAATTATTGGTTTTTTAATTGAATCATTAGCATTACAAGCAGATGCATTCCATATGTTATCTGATTTAGGAGCAATTTGTATTGCATTATATGCTTATATATGTAGTTTTTATGAGAAAGATGATTTTGCAACATATGGATGGATTAGAGCAGAAGTATTAGGTGGATTAGTAAATGGTATATTTTTATTATCATCATGTTTTTTCATAACATTAGAATCAATAACAAGATTAATAGAATATGATGATAATAATAAATTAAGTGAAAATATAAATTTATTAATAATAGTAGGGATAATAGGATTAATAATAAATATAATTGGAATGATAATAATAAGTATTAATAATAATGGTTATAATCATGGACATAGTCATGGACACAGTCATGGACACAGTCATGGAAATAATAATGTAAAAATGTTATTAATGCATATGATAGGAGATATGTTAGGTTCAATTGGAGTAATAATAAGTGGAATAATAATAAAATATGTAGAATCAAAATATAAATATTTAGCAGATCCAATAGTAAGTATATTTATAGTAAGTATAATATTATATAATACTTTACCAATAATAAAAGATTGTATAGAAATATTATTACAAAAAGTTCCAAAAAATATAAATTTAGAAGAAATACGAAGTCAAATATATAAAATACCAACAATACATAATATACATCATTTTCATATATGGCAATTAATTGGTTCTATAATAATTGCAAATATACATATACAAGTTGATGATATATATGATAAAAATATAATTAATAAAGTAGAAGAAATTTTACATAAAAATAATATTCACGCTACTACAATACAAGTAGAATTATATACAACTACAAATAAATGTAATAATATAATATGTAATGAAAAATGTATAGAATCAATCTGTTGTAATAAATAAAAAGTTATTTATATTTAGAAATAGAATTAGTTTTAAGACATTGAATATAATGAGTTGGATAATAGAATTGTTTTAATGGATACCACCATAAATTATTAATAGTTTTTTTAGGATAATACATTCCAAGAATTAATTTAGTATTAAAATCTAAAATTTTTAATTTATTAGGACAAATAATATAAGATGAATCTTTTTCACAAATATTATTATTATTTTCATAATAAGGAGAAGCACCCGCAATATATTGATTCCAATCATTAATATTAGACTTAAAATTAAAAACAGTTGCATGAGTATAATCTGAAGACCAATTAATAATAAAATGGATATAATCATTAATAGTAATTTCAGAATAAACAAGATATAATAAATTAGGATTACCAAAATTACGATGTGTATATAAAATAAAATTAGATTCATTAATATAATGAATAAAAAGAACAAGTGGTTGTATATAATCAGAAAAACCATTATAATTTCTTCTCAAGAAATCAAAACCAAGACTACCATCATAATTTTCATATAACCATAAATTATGACATTTAAATTTTAAATAAGTCAATGGATCTTTTTTATTAAAATTAGTAATATCATAATTTTTACAATTATGATTAGTATAAAAAGGAGTAAAATCTTTGAAAGAATTTTCAGGGAAAATAAAATTATGTTTAGTAAATGATTTAACAAAAGAAATATTTAGATTATTAACTGATTGAAATTTATTATATAAAATAAATTTTATATCATCCATATATTTTTAATATAAAATTATTTTCATAGTTATTATTATAAATATGAAAATAAATAAACTAATTGGAGGTTCTAATTTAGAAGACGAAAATAAAGAATTAAGAGAAGTTATACAACATTTAATTAATAAATTAGGAAAACATACAGATAAAGAATATTCAAGAATAGATGATGTAAATGAAAAAGCAGGAGTAGATACAGATCCAGAATTATTAGAAATATTATCTGGAAGTGAATTACCAAATGATGTAATAAAAATATTAAATTTATTAACAATAGTAGATATTAATAAAGAATCAGTAAATACATCATTAGTAGGAAGTTTTAGATCAAAAGCAATTAAATATCCAGGTGATATAGATATGTTAGAATTTTATAATGTAGAAGCAGAAAATTATAATGATGCAGTAAATAAAATATGTAATGAATTAAAAAAAGTAGGAACAGATATATCAAATAATAGAGAAGTAATATTAGCCGATTTTAAATGTGGATTTGATAAAAGATTTGATAATTTAATGCAAAATTTAGGAAAATTAAAAATGGAATATGCAAATCCAGATATGATAGAATATTTTGAAGAAAATATACAAGATTATAATTATGAATTATGTAAAGCAAATTTAGAAGAATTATATGCAAATGGTGCTATAAATGAAGATACTGTAAAATCAATATATCATTTATTACCTAAAAATAAAATGACAGGAAAAGCATATTTAGATATATTTAAAGTAATACGAAAATTTAGATTATTAAGATGGACATTATCAGAAATAATAGAAGGTGTTAAAGTAATTAAATCAAGAAATACTGTAAATAATAATATGTATGTAGTGAAATTATCAGATGCAGTTCAACATCAAACAATTACAAAATTAGATCTATGGGCGAAAGTAGGAACAAGATGGACTGAAATAACAAATATATTTATATTTAAATATAAAGATAAACAAACAGGAAATTTAATACCAATTGGATTTGATTTTAAAGTATCAATTGATGAAGCAACTGAAATAGATATAAAATATTATTCAAGTGAAGAACATGAAAAACCATTTAAATTAGCAAAAAGAATATGGAATAGAGCGTTTGGAGTAGTTGGACATGCAATAAATCCAGAAACAAAAAAAGTAGAAGAAAATAAAATAGATCCAACACAATTTTATATAATGAAATTGTTATTCCCATTATTTAGTGCTGATATAAATAAGATATCACAAGTATTAGCAGATTTAGAATTATTAATAACAAGTTTAGAAAAGATGGAATTATTAAATTTAACATATACATTATTATACAAAGATTTATTAGTAAATTTAGAAAATATGCCTTTAGAATTATTTAGAATAATAATTTTACCAAATAAATCAGTTATTCAAGAAGTCACCAAAAAAATAAATGATATATTAAATTATATTAATTCAACTTTTAATAATAATTATAAAAATATTGATGACAAAAAATGGTCTGATGTTATGAATACTGATTTTAGAAATAATTTAATAGAAAAATTAGAAGAAATTATGAAAAGTCTAAAAGGATTACAAGAATTTTATGCTAAAACTTATTTAATAGCAAATAAATTACATCCAAGATATCCTAATAGTATTATAAGATATAAATATGATTTTAATTATTTAAATTTACCAATTGTTAAATTATAGATATAATTTATTGATGTACATCAATAAATTATATCTATAAATCAATAATTGGCAGATTAATAAATATATATTTATGAATCTACCAATTGTTAAATTATAGATATATATAAATTAATTATATATATATCTATAAATCAATAATTGGCAGATTCATAAATATATATTTATGAATTTACCAATTGTTAAATTATAGATATATATATATCTATAAATCAATAATTGGCAGATTCATAAATATATATTTATTAAATATAATTAGTTTATAATATATAAATTAATTATATATATGTCAAAGAAAGGTAGTAAATCAAGTTTAACTTTTTTACATGAAAAAACATTTAAGCAAGTAAAAGATAATAAGGTTATTATAAATGAGGAAAGTGTAATAGATGGGACAAAAGGATTAACATTTAAGTTATATCAAAAAGAAGATGATAAAAAAAAGAAATTTATAGGAAAGTCAAAAGATGATGGAACATATGAATTAATAATAATAGATGGGGATAAGAAAGAAGTATTAAATTTTACTAATAAAGAATTATTAGAATTTGTAAAGAAAAATCCAGAATTAGAGTTTGTACATACATATCTTAAGACAAGAAAATTATCTGGTGGTAAAAAAGGATATAAATTAAAATCTAATTCAAAAAGAGGTTCAAGAAAAGGAACTAAAAAGAGTTCAAGAAAAGGTACTAAAAAGGGTTCAAGAAAATAAAAATTTTTATTATTAATATTGATAATAATAAAAATAAATATAATTAGTTATGATTAATAGAATATTTAAAATTGAATTTATGATCAATTATTGTATCTACCAATCTAATATCTTATCTGGGAAATATTTATCTAAAGATTCTTTATAAGAATCAATTAATACTTCTGTATTAGGAATATTTAAATTATCTTTACTATATAAATCTGCTTTACTAAATAT
>Ga0172363_10000895_pt1 | contig 23463 bp, 17 predicted proteins | sample LakKivs2_kivu2a2_FD_114541 | JGI IMG/M metagenome (GOLD analysis project Ga0172363, IMG submission 114541) | Sediment microbial communities from Lake Kivu, Rwanda - Sediment s2_kivu2a2 | ecosystem: Environmental > Aquatic > Freshwater > Lake > Sediment | place: Rwanda: Western Province, Lake... | reverse complement strand
GCTAGAGCTTACAGCATCCGTTACAAGCTCTTGCACAGTCTCTTGTACAGCTTTTTGTACAGCTTCTTGAACTACTTTCTGTGTTGCACCTTTAGCCCCGGCTATTGCTGTTTGTTTTGCAGCATTAATAGCATCCGTTAAAACCTCTTTAGTCAGCTGCTTTGTTACGTTTTGCACCACATTAGCTGTTGTTTGTTCAGTTGTTGCAGTTACGGATTGTCCTGCTCCATTAACACCTTCAACAGTAGCCTCTGTACCAGCCTGGGTTGCAGCAGCCTCAGCTCCAGCTTCAGCACCAGCTGTCACACCAGCATCTACACCCTCAGCCGCACCTGCTTCTGCACCCGCTGTCACAGCAGCGTCCATAGCAGCAGCACCAGCAGCACCAGAACCTAACGTAGCCACAGTAATTACAACCGTTACAACAGCAAGAATAATCGGTAGTCCAATCTTCAAAAATTTCGAAAGCGGGCTATTTGCTGCTTCCTCTGCTTCATGAATCTGATCTTTCATGGTGTTTAAAGCGTCTGTAGACTCCTTAGTAATATTATCTAACATCCCTTCCTGAGCCACCATGTTCACAGCTTGAGCTACTTCTAGCCTAGAATCTGTATCTCTATGCTCTCTAAGAAACTTGAAAATCATGAAGAAAAAGTTCTTGATATCTCCCGCAGAAAACTCCTTCCCTTGAGAATTCGACGCCGCTTGAGAATCAAGCAACCCTGTCCAAACGGGATTATTGCCAAGAGCCTTATCCAAAGCCGATCCTTTTAGATCCACAGCACGAGTTTCATTAGCATTCTGCATGAGCGCTTCTGTAATCGCTGCTTTAGCCTTTTCATACTCTCTTAGCATCTCCGTAATCATGTCTCCCTCAGAAGAACCTTTTGCTCCCTGCGAGCTCCCTGACTTACCAGCTGCATGGGGATCATCTTGGATCTGCCCATTCACTACTGGATCGTAAGGAGAATTTGACTGTTGAGATACGCAAGCCATATTTACCTCTATTATTTACTATAATTTTTTATCTCCCTAGCAATACAGAAAGTTGTGTGTATTTGCTAAGGAACATATCTTTCCTTACAGTTAATTCTATCATAATATAATTTTAATTTAAAGATTTAATTAAGACTAAAATAGTTAATTTTCTTATTTACAGAAGGTTATGAAAAATATACAGATGTTTTTAGAGAAAAAAATACGCAACCTCTTAACAGTAAATGGATTGCGTATCTATCTTAAGAAGAGTAAGCTACAATTAACGCCTTTTTCTACGGTGAAACCCTTTTTTGGCAGGAGCTGGCTTGCGTCGCGACTTAGCCCCTTGACGCCTTTCCTTCCAGCCCTTGATGTCGATCCCAATCACCTCAGGACCACTGACAAGGTCCTTGCCTAGCATGAGCTCCAAAGCCCTTATGGCAATTTCCTCACAGCTCAGCTCATGTTGGAACTTTGTTAACATCTCTTTAGCGCGAGACCCCACTTCCGTTTCCTTCAGCAAGGCTATAAAGCGGGTATCTTTTTTTGCCTGCGCTTTGGCGAGATTCGGCACAGGAAGGTATTGCACCTGCGCATGAATAGAGGCGCAAATTCTTTCAAAAGCATAAAATTCTTTCGGCGTTACAAAGGAAATCGCGCACCCTTCCTTTCCAGCCCTTCCTGTCCTTCCAATACGGTGAATATAACTCTCTGCTCCAAAAGGAAACTCGTAGTTAAATACATGAGAAACATCTTCTACGTTAAGTCCCCTTGCAGCGACCTCTGTCGCAATCAAAAGACGACCTTCTCCTCGTCGAAAAGCATGCATCACCTTCTGCCTTTGCGGTTGCTCCATATCTCCATGTAAAGCCAAAGCTTGATGCTTACGACGCGAAAGCAAAGAGGCTAAATGATCTACCTCTTTTTTCGTATTACAAAAAATCATTGCTTTCGTCACTGGCTCGGTGTCAAGAAGCCTCACGAGAGCATCCTCTCTTTCAGAAGCTTCTACAAGACAATACCACTGCTTAATATCCACATTGGTCTTTTCTTTAGAGGCTATCTGTATAAAACAAGGCTCTTTCAAGAAGGTTTTAGCAAGCGCTCGAATAGGCTCTGGCATAGTGGCAGAAAAAAGAAGTGTTTGCCTCTCTTCTGGAAGATGGGTCAAAATCTCTTTTACATCGTCCAAAAACCCTTTATCTAACATTTCATCCGCCTCGTCAATCACAACAAGCTCTGGCTGAAAAGTAGGTAGTTTTTTACTTCCTAGCAAATCGAGCAATCTTCCAGGTGTAGCCACAACTACCTGAGCTCCTTGCTTCACAGCATCGATTTGTTTGACAAACCCCTTACCCCCCTGGATAAGAGCTATCTTGACTCCACCAGGCCCAGCGAGTCTATACATCTCATCACAAATTTGCGAAGCAAGCTCTCTAACAGGGCTCAAAATCAGCACCTGAGCATGAGGATGCTGTTTGACATAATGAAGGGCTGGAAGCCCAAATGCAGCTGTCTTACCTGTTCCTGTATGGGCTTGCCCAACAACATCACGCCCTTGCATAACCAAGGGGATCACTTTCTGCTGAATGGGTGTTGGTGAAGAAAATCCAGCTTTTTGTACAGCCTCTAAAATAGACGGCGCCAGTGCAAAATCTGCAAAAGTCAACGACTGCTCTTTCATAAAAACCTACCTAATTGTGGGGTGTTATATCCTTGTGGAACCCACAAGGCGTCTGGAAATACATCAGCTAGCCGTTGAGTGGACTCAAGATTCTCCGAAGAGGATACCTGAGAGAGAGGGAAAAAAGCAATGCTCTTACAATTATTTAACTCACGCGAGTAAAAACATATTTATAAAAAAAAGACCTCAGAGTCTCCCCTGAGGTCTTTTTTGCATAACCGACAGATTCTTAAGGCGCAGCTTAGCTCTTGAAGTTTCTTACAAGAGCTTCTTGCCCTTGCGAAAATCCATCGATGATCTTACCTGCTGCCCCATCCACCTGCTGCACAGAGTTCACATCCTGCTGGAAGCTTGTCCCCGTAGCACTTGTAGCTGAGTTAAAGTTTGTCTGCGTACTAGAGACGTTCCCAGCAAGAGCTGACAGAGGATCTCCTTGAGGGAGACCTTTGTATCCATTGGCATTCCAATCTCCATGCATTTCTGTAATATTCAGCCCTTTTATAGGATAAGGGTCATTACCTGAAGCTTGGCTTGTATCCATATTAGGATTCTTCGTCCAAATATAGTTGTAAGCCATATAAGAAAATGCCCCATCTAGTCCAACATTCGCACCAAGATCGGTATCTTTCAGATTATAGCGTATGTTATCGCCTGACCCTTTCCAGTTGTACAAACGATTTTGCAGAATCATTTGTAAAACGGTTTCCGAAGTTGTATTGGATAGCCACGAATGGATACCATCACTCCCTTGATTTTTCACAGTCACATTGGTATTTAACCCATCAAGCACCTGTAAAAATGGAGAAAGATCTGAATCAATCGTTCCACCATGACTCTCGTCAGGATCAAAATCCACAAGCTTGCTAATATCTCCGTTCGCTGCTTTCAGCTGATCTTGTGGCGTTGTATTAACTGTTAATTTAGCTTTAGCATACATATATTGCTGCAATAAAGAAGGGTGCATCTTAGGATCTGTAGAGATCACATCAAATCCGCTACCGCTATACTTTGCAAAAGAGTTCGGATCACTAGGATCTGAAATCTGCTTGAAGTAGCTTAGCATATCAAAACTCTTGCTTGGATCTGCAGGATTTGCAATGGTCGAAATATCTGCAACCGTTACCCCTGAACCACTAGAGGAGCTATAGAAAAGGTCTTTCACAGCAGCTATGAATCCTTTCATACTATCTGCATACATAGGACTTACACATCCGGATACATTGTCAGACCCCATGGTATTACTTCCATCTCCCGCCCCATTCTCATTAATACTATAAAAATCTCGGGACAACCCAGAAAACGACTCAGGTGTTGCATAATACTGCCAGTTCGGATCAAATAGTCCTGAGCCTAGATTCAACTGAGAGTCTAATTCTCCACCACTATGTGCTTCAGCTTGTATCTTTGAGATAAACTCAGAAATCGTGGCTAAATCACTCGCAATCTTTGTCCCTAGTTCAGCTAGATCCCCTCGCATAGATACGATGTCTGCCTGGTGCTGCATAGCAATATTAGTATATTTCATCACCTCTAAGACATAGTTCGTCTCAAACATGAAACTACTCTTACCATTACCCGCTGCAGGAGGTTGCTCCGAACCTTGAGGAGGTTTACTTGCCTTTGTACCTTCAACAGCCCCTATCGGATCTGTAACATTATGACCACTCATTTTCTACCTATTTTATTTATTAATATAATTTCCCTTACGTATGATTATATCATAAAAATATTTATAGTTAAATATTTTTTAAATAAATCCACTAAATAACTAATTGTAAGCGTGTTGCGTAACATGCTTACAATTAGCGTATTGCAAACCACTTCTGAAATCTACTGAAATTAGTTGTCTAACTGATTGGTATCAAAAGTTTGGATAGCATTATCCAGAGATTTAATCGCACTTTGACCAATATTGACGTTCTCACCCTCATTAGAAGTGAGCTCTTGCATTTTTGTACTTTCTGTTCCCGCTGCAGAGCCAATATTTGTGACGGAGTTATTAAGACCAGTTGTTGCCGCCGTAAGCATATCATTCCCGCCAACACCCTTGACTGCATTTTCTCCAAAAAACCCGTTTCGATAAGAAGCCTCTGGAGCATCCCAAGCACCTGTATCGTTTACAGGGTGACTATGATCTGGAGCTGTACCAATATAGGGCACATTATCACTTGGTATATGTTGCTCATCCGTTGTTGAAGTCGCTTTTGTCCAGAAATTATTAAATCCCATAAAGGAAAAAGCGCCATAAATCCCAACTCTTGGATCATCCCCAAGATTAGCTGGATTACCAGAACCATCATTATGCCAGCTACCTTCGTTATTAATCCACTTGCCAGCATCGGAATCCCACCAACCAGATGGGCTCGATCCATTGACCACGTAATTATATCTCTGATCTTGTAACAGCAAATCAAGAACGCTGTCTGATGTCGTGTCCATCCAAGGATCTAAATCTTGCACTCTCGACACAGAAACTTTCCCATCAAGCGTTGTCAGAAGGCTCATAATCTGGTTTAAAAATCCGTCATCACCTGAACCATCAAATGTAAAATCTACAAGTTTAGTGATATCCCCTTGCGCCGCATTAACGGTCTGTATAGAACCACCATCCACAGCAAGCTGCGCTTTGTAGAAAAGATATTGTTGAATGAGTGAAGCATGATCCGAAGTATTCGTGCTGATCACATTAAATGTTTTTGGGCTACTATAAGAATTCCCTAACATATCCGTAGAATAACTCTTATTGTATTTCGAACTTTCCTGCTGCAGTTTTGACCAAAGATTGGTTAGGTCAAAATCTTGCCCTCCCTGAAATACGTTCGGATTAGAAATCTTACTTAAATCTCCTACTGTCGGCGCTGTAGCGTCTGAGTTCGCATAAAAAAGCTGTTTAATCGCTCCCTCTAAAGTGTCTACATCTGATTGAAAATCAGAACTTACATGTTCTGTTCCCCAATCTTGCATCGTTTCACCGATATTATAAAAGTTACTATTTAACCCCAAGAAAGAGTCTGGAGACCACGAGTCTGTTCCCGCCGAGTGTGTTACGGAATAAGGCACATAAGACTGCACCTGTCCTTGGATTGCTGAAACACTCTTAGAAATGTCAATAAGTTTAGACTGAATTTCGTGCTCAACGTCCATAAGTTGAGATTCTGCAATCACCTGCGTATCAATTTTGTCTAAGGACAAGTGGTTAAGAACTTGAATCACCAGCATATAACAAGAGTAGGTATGAGCAGCATGAGAATCTTCAAGAGCCGACTTCCAACGAAGACTCTCTGAAGCCATATCTTGCTGTACATCATTCATGCGTAGCTGACCATCAGAAGCGCTTCCCACCGCTCCTACTGCGTCTACAGAATCTTCAGACAGATACCCTGCCACGTTATTCCCCTTTTGTATACTTAGCTGGCTTGATTTTTAGAGTATATCTCTACAAGCCATAATTACCCTTGCGTCTATTGTAGCACGGTTGAGATATAAATTTAAACTATTTTTTTGAGAAAAATCAGTTAACAGACTTATAACGAATTAGTTATGATTTTTTATAGCATAAAATTCGCAACATTTTTATAATCAGCATGATACGACACTTTAGCTATAACTCACTGACAAAGAGCTAGCTCTTGACCCACTTTTTCTTCTTAGAACCTGTTTTGGGCTTTTTACTCTGCTCTGAGGAAGGTTTTTTTGTATGAGGGAGCATATCTGAAAGCTCATCCGCTTGCTTTTCTAGCTGCTTTTTAGCATCTTGGATCGAATCCCACTCGTCATTGGAAAAATTGTCCTTGTTCTGCGCATATTCTCTCAGTTGCTCTTCAGAAAGGCCTGTTTCTGCACACATACGCTGCGTCTCTTGTTGGAGCTTCTCCTGCAACTGCATGATTTCATTCATAATCTCCGCTTTTTCCTCAGGAGTACCACTTTCTAGGATGTGCTTAAACTTATCAAAGAACTGGATAGAGTTCTTGAAAACATTGTCCAACTCCTCTACCTTCTTGTCGGGATCCAGGGAGAAGAATGACATGATTTTTCGAAACTCTTCGTGCATACAAAGCCTCCTAAGCTACTCCCTTGATATTACTAAATTACTGATTCATTTTAAATAGATTCTAGATCGTTTTTTGGATAAAAAAACAAAACATCCTGATAATGAACTTGCTAGAGCCTTGCTTTTTTTGTTTGCTTTAAAATTTTGAAATGCTTAAACCCTCTAAAACAAGCAGACAAAGAAAAAGAGTCTTACTCTCATGTATCTAATCCCTTCACCATAAAAGAGATTCATGCTAAACCATCTGTTAACTCAACTTGCTAGTGAATTACAAATCTCTCTCTCTTTAGAAGAGAAACTCTCTAGATATACCCTTGCACTCAGCAATGATCTCTCTCTTGATTTTAAGGAATTAGATCCAGGATTTTATTGCAGCAGTCGCATAGCTGCTCTTCCACAAGACTCTTCTTTAGAAGACCTTTACATCTTATGCATGCGCGCTAATTTCCTCGGGCAAGGAACCAAAGGCTCTGTCATTTCTATTGATGAATCTGTAAAACACTTTGTTTTTTCACACACCGTTGTAGAAGAAATGAATTATCGATTGTTTAAGGAAACGATCGAAGATTTTGTAAATTACTTAAATTATTGGAAAAAAAGAATTGCATCTAACAATCAACAAGGATATTAGAGCGATTTTTACTTTCTTTTATCAAGTATGCTAGCTATGATCATAGGCGCGTTGCGCAGATTGGGTTTAACAACATGATGGGATATCTTATCGCTGAAGAAGGTCCGCTTAGCGGCCTTATCATTAGACTGGAAGAGGGAAACGAGTGGATTATCGGAAGAGATCCCGATGTTGCCTTTCAAGTCCTTGAAGATCCTATGGTATCTCGCAAACACCTCATTTGCCGCCTCACTGACGAAGGGTTTGTTGTAGAAAATTTAAGCTCCACAAACCCAGCAGCTGTCAATGGACATCCTATTGTAGAACCCATCACCTTGCAAGAAGGTGATATGCTACAAATTGGTAGCAACCTGTTTCGCTTCACGGAAAAAGACCCTCAAGGAGAATCTCTTCCCCCTTCACAACCTTCTTATCCCACAATTTTTGAAGAAGATGCTCCACTAGATACCCTCTCTTTTAACGCAGCAACAGATGCTCGTTGGATGATCAAAGTCATCTCTGGGCCCAACACAGGTGCAGAATTTGGTTTAGAAAGCGACCATAGCTACATCATAGGAAAAGACCCGAGTGCTTGCGATATCATCTTTCAAGATTTGAGCGTCTCTAGGCAGCACGCCAAAATTTCTTTGGACACTCAAGGAAATGTCTCCTTGGAAGATTTAGGCAGTCGCAATGGAACTTATGTGAACGGTAAAGGTGTAGACGCTTCCAAACCTCTAGCCTCACAAGATCTGATTGCCTTGGGAACCACCTCTTTTTTACTCATCGATCGAGAGCAAACACGCGAAACGATTTACTCTCCCACACAAACGCTTGCGCAAGCCTATGAGGCGCAAGATCTCGCTGAAAAAGAGGCTGAAGCAACGCGAGAAGAGAAGAAATCTTGGAAAGATCTTGTCATCCCTACTCGCTACTTGCTCCTTGCTGGCGCTTTTGCAGCCATACTGTTTATTGGGATCGTTAGCACGATCTCTCTTTTTAAAACCCATCCTGTGGAAATCGCCAAGACGGATGAAGGCGCGATTGTTGCTGATGTTTTGAAAAAATTTGTGGGTGTTGAATATTCTTTTAACTCTTCGACAGGTACGATCTTTCTCCTAGGTGATGTTTTAACGGAAGTGGAAAAACAAGAGCTGCTCTATTTGCTAAAAAGCCTCTTTTTTATTCGCAATATTGAAGACAATATTGTCGTTGATGAAGTTGTCTGGAATGATATGAACGCTTTTCTCGCAAAAAATCCCAATTGGAGGGGCGTCACAATGATCGCCTATGAACCAGGAAGTTTTGTATTGAAAGGTTATGTAGAAACACTCGATCAAGCCACAGAACTTGCGCAATATGTAGCTATGAATTTCCCCTATGGAGAAAAGCTAGATAATGCAGTTGTTGTCGCGAACACATTAGAAACGCAAGTACAAACACTCCTTACAGAAAAAGGATTTTTGAATGTCACTTTTCAGCTAGCCAATGGAGAGCTCATTCTCTCTGGGAGAGTCAACGATTCTTTAGAGAAAGAGTTTCAGCAACTCCTCAAAGATATGAAAAAAATTGCTGGCATTAGATCTATTAAAAATTTTGTTGTGATGACAACAGCCTCTACCTCTCGTATCGATGTATCCGATAAATATAAAGTCACAGGCACTTCTAAGTTTGGAAATATCAACCAATATGTTGTGATTAACGGACAAATTCTCAGCACAGGTGATAATCTGGATGGGATGATGATTACTCAAATTGAGGGAGAATCGATCTTTCTTGAAAAAGATGGATTAAAATACAGAATTAACTACAATCAGCAATAATGCAACTATTACGTTCATTGAGGATATACTATTATGTTCGGATTAGAAAAGGGCCCAGGAAAAGGGAAAGGGATGTTTGAATTTGATCTCGAAAAAGAGTTCAAAACAAACCCTGGGAGCAAAGCCAAACTCGTAAGCGAGATAGAAGAGATGATCTTGCATCTGAAAAATCTTCTTCGACGAGGTATAGATTCCAATGAGGAATTTGAAGAACATGGCGCATTACTTAGAGGTTATGCGGCACTAAAAAAGGTCATCAATCGTATTGGGAAATAATTTCTCACACGTTTGCTATTTTCTCCTTGATTTTCGAATAATAGTAGAATAAAAGGAGCCTTTAGCGAGCTCTTTTTATAACAACGGAGTATATAAATTATGAATCAAATGTGGGGTACTATTACCTTTAAATCGCTCATCTCCTCTTACACAAGATTACAATCAAAAATTGTAGCTGACGTAAGAAAGATTGCGAGTAGCATGTCCCAAGCGACACCTGGAAAATTTCTTCTACTACAATTTGGAATGTCTCAGGTTACCCAGGTAGGTGAATCGATTTCTAACTTGATTTCTCAGGTGAATTCCATGATCATGAACGCTGTGAGAAACCAAAAAGGTGGTTAAGGTTTGAAAGTGAGGGCCAATGTGGGCTTTTGCTTTTATTATAAATGTTTACGATGTAGGAAAAATGTATGAAAGATATCGAGCGCTTCAAAGGTCATTTTGTTCTTCTCTTAGAAGCTGGTTTTATTGCAGTCAATCAAGCTGATGAAGACTCTGCCATGAAACTCTTCAAAGCAGCAGCTCTCCTTAACACGAAAAGCACCCTACCAGAGGTAGGCATGGGATATCTATATCTTCATAAATTAGAGCTCAAGCAAGCTTGTAAAACCTTTGAATCGGTACTACAAAAAGAGCCTTCTAACGAGATGGCAAAAACACTCCTTGGATTGTGTATGACAATGACAACAGATCAAGTCGCTAAAGGGGAAAAAATTCTTACTGAAACAGCCACAGGTTCCTCTGACCCTCAAGTCAAGCAGCTTGCAGAAAGCACCCTGCAGTTTGTCGATGAATTTATCAAAAAATCCCCTTCGAGCTCTCCTGTGAAAGGGTCAAAGCCTAAAAAGATGTAACTAGCAATAAAGGACCGATAACTGATGGATGACTCCATACCTGACAAAATCCCTTCTAACCTAGACCCCTCTCAATCCGCCCAGCCTATTGGAGATTCCACCCAAAAAGCCCCCACAGGAAATTTTGCCGATTACATGAATCGTCCTGGAGCTCCTACTCAGGCAGGAGCAGCTCCAACACCAGGCATCTCTCCTCAGGATTTGACAAGGGGGCAACAAACTCCCATGCAACCTCCTACAATGGATTCTTTGCAATCACAAGCTTCCTCTACCTCTAACACGTTAAATACTCTTGATGATCAGCTCAACACAAAAAACCTCAAATTGAAACAATCGCAAAAATATCTCCTACGTAACAAACTCTCTGAAGCCAACTCTCATATTCGCACAGCAGCAGGCAAAGTAGGTGTTGATGTGGGAGAACCCCCTAGTACAAGTGCCAAGCAAAATCCTATTCGCCGCTATCTCGCTCTCATCAATGATAGCCAAACGCAACTTGCTGCTGCGCAGAGCAAAATCAAAAGCATTTCTGCTAGTGGTGGATCGATGTCTCCCGGTGATATGTTGATGATTCAAGTCAAACTCAATAAAGCACAACAGGCCTTAGAATATTCCTCTGTCCTTTTAGGAAAAGCTGTGGATGATATTAAGATGCTCTTTAACGTACAAATTTAAGCACCCCTGCCATAGTAAAGGTGGTATCCGATGGATCCAACGCATCATTTTGAAAAACTCGTCCACCAACTTGAAGACTTAGAGCTCACCACCGTTCATGGAAGAATTACCGAAGTGATCGGCATGCTCATCAAAGCTGTTGTCCCTCAGGTGAAAATGGGTGAAATCTGCCTCATCAAACGAGATCCTCAACCTCTGATGGCTGAAGTTGTCGGTTTTACAAAAGAAGAGGTTTTTCTATCTCCTTTGGGAGAAATGTATGGAATCGGCCCCTCTTCTGAAGTCATTCCTACAAGACTCCCCTTACATATCAAAGTGGGTAACAACCTTCTTGGCCGCGTAATCAATGCTCTCGGAGAACCCTTGGATGAAGAGATCCATGGCCCTCTCCATCTTGAAGAAACCTATTCTGTGATGAGTGCCCCTCCCGACCCTTTGCACCGTGATATGATTACCTCTCCTCTTTCTGTTGGAGTGAGGTCCATCGATGGCGTCCTCACCTGCGGACGTGGCCAACGTGTGGGTATTTTTGCTGCTGCAGGAGGTGGTAAATCAACCCTACTTGGCATGATTGCCCGCTACGCCAAAGCAGACATCAATGTCATTTCTCTCATTGGAGAAAGGGGACGTGAGGTACGCGAATTTATCGAGCATTCTTTAGGCAAGGAAGGGGTTAAACGTTCTGTCATTGTTGTCTCTACCTCAGATCAAGCTGCGCAGCTACGACTCAATGCCGCCTATGTGGGGACTGCCATCGCAGAATATTTCCGCGATCAAGGAAAAACCGTGATCTTGATGATGGACTCTGTCACACGTTTTGCAAGAGCTCTACGTGAAATAGGCCTTGCAGCAGGAGAGCCCCCTGCAAGAGCGGGCTTTACTCCTTCTGTATTTGCAACACTTCCTAAACTCCTAGAACGTTCTGGTAACTCTGACAAGGGATCTATCACCGGCTTTTATACTGTACTTGTTGCCGGAGATGATATGAATGAACCTGTGTCTGATGAAGTGCGCTCCATCCTTGATGGTCATATCATCTTATCTGCAGATCTTGCAAGGCAGTACCATTTTCCAGCTATTGATGTGCTCAGTTCTGCTAGCCGTATCATCAGCTCTATTGTCGATAAAGAGCATCTACAACTTGTAGGCAAGGTGAGAGAAGTTCTTGCTAACTACAAAAAAAATGAGCTTTTAATCCGTATTGGTGAATACAAACCAGGCTCTGACAAAGATGCCGATTTTGCGATTAAATTCATTGACAAAGTGAACACATTTTTAAAGCAAAAAGTTGATGAAGTTTGCTCTTTTCAAGACACTCTTGCCTACTTAAAACGATTATTCAAATAAGAGGGTTTTCTTCGATCTATGTCTCTACCAAAATACCCTCTAGAGCAGCTCATCCTCATCAAAGAACGTCGCTTGGAAGAAGCAGAAAAAGTTCTCAAAGCAAAAAAACAACTTCTTGAAAAAGAGCAGCAGAAATTAAAAAGCCTGGAAGAAGATGCTCAGCTCACTCATGATCATATGCAGGAGAAAATCAATCAACTGGAAGAAGAGCTTGATCAAGGCACCTATAGCTATAAAATCGATACAGCCAACAAATACATCAAAGTTGTAGAAGATCAGCTTAAGCGAAAGAAAAAACTCGTTCTTGATCAAGACAAAGTGGTCAAAAATGCTCTGCAACAAGTAGAAGTAGCAAGGCAAGAGATGATCAAAAAACAACACGATGTCGAAAAACTCAATATCCATAGACAAGAGTGGAAAAAGGGAGTGATGAAAGAGTTTGAATACACTCAGGCTTTAGAATCCGATGAAATCGGTTCCGCTAAACACATCTCCCTCAAAAAAGAGAAACAGCTGAGAGAAACCCGTAAAAAAAAGAAAAATGAGTAAGGGCTTTCTATGACCACCGAAAAACCAAATCCTCTGCGTGGGTACCGAGAAGTGCAGGATACAAAAAAAGAAATACCTGTAGACCCTAAGCGCTTTCAAGAAGAACTCAACAAAGTCCAAGAATCTGATGAAGCGCAAAAAAGACAGCAAAGAAATCTCAAAAAAACCGAAGAAGAGAGTGAAGAAGAAATTGTAGAAACACCTATAGAAGCTTCTGAAGATCTTTTTGCAGGCTTTATGCATGGCTCAGAAGGCACTAGCATGATGACACCGCAAACTCCACAAAATCTCAAAGCCACACAGGCTCCTACCTCTTCGTCAACATTTACCATCGAAGAAGAGCAGCCTTCTTCTACATCTAAAGCTCCAGGCATCTCACCACCTACCACAAAAGATTCTTCACTGCTAGCGGGAGGTGTCCCTGCTCCCCTTACAGAGGGTATAGACTCACAATTCACCGAAGATCTTTTTCCTGAAGAAGGCACTTTTATCACATCCTCAGACGCCTTGGAAGCCCCTCTCTCTTCTCCAACGCAACCTTCTTCCCAGCAAGAACCCTCAAAAGCAGAGAAAAAAGAGCCTTCTACCTCATCCACAAGCCCCCAAAGAGTGAAGAAAAAAACGCAAGAAGACACCTCATTACTCGGCAAAAAAGCTCCTTCCGCAGCACATCAGCTAAAACAAAAAAAAGAAACTCCTGCAGCACCTATCAAGCTGCAAAGACAAGCAGCTCCCACAAAACCTAAACCAGCGGAAGTCTCTTCACAAACACCTAAAAGTTCTCCTCCTCCCAAAACATTTGCAAAACCACAACCTCAGAAACCTGTAGAAAAACCTTTTCAACCGCCTAGAGAAAACCCGCCAGCTACTACTCCACCCTCCCTTCCCCAAGCTCTCCCTCCTATGGGTAAAGACAAACTCCATGAGAAAACTCCTTCTGAAGGGCGCGTACTTGCCCAAGAAATGACAAAACAAGCCACACGCACGCAATCTGATACTACTTCACAAGATCACTCCAAAAGCAAAGACGATAAAAAAGAAGCAGAAGCGATTGCTGCTTCTGCGGCTTCTGTCACTCCTATCGCTCCTTTTCATATACCAGAAACCTCTCAAGCAGCTCCTGCTTATGCTACTCTCTCTCCCGATGTCTATGAGATCTTTGAAAAAATGGTAGGGGTGATGACCATTGAAATGACAAAAGGTGTAACAACAACGACTGTCATCATCAACAAAAAAGACTCTATCTTTAATGGAGCTAAAATCATCTTAGATCATTATAGCACAGCTCCCAACGCTTTTAACGTCACCATCGCCGCTTCTCCTGAAGCGCAAGAGGTCATCAACACCAATCTCGCCTCTCTTGCCGCAGCTTTTGAGCAAAGTAAGCTCTCTTTTCAGGTCAATCTACGCCGTCCTATCTTGCTAGAAGAGCATCAAGCAATCTCCCGTAAACGCAAAGCTGGAGAAGAAGAAGAAGAAGGAGAAAGAAAAAAGAAAAAATAATCTTTACCTATTATCAAAAAAATTCTAAGTTATTTGAAGCAGATTCTAGAAATTTGTATTGAGGTCTAAGAAGCAGCGCCCTTACCACTGATATCTTATTATCAGTAAAATACATTTTATCCCTTATCTTTAGTAGTATAGACTGTTCTCTTTTTCCTCTTTACAGTATCATCCCTGCCGTTTTTACAATTACGAGAGTGCAATAAATACATGGTTACGCTACCTACCAACTATAGAGATATCACATGGCGTCAGATGTGGAATTTCAGATCTATTTCTGAACAACATCTTGTAGGTGAGATAGATTCCTATGCATTTCGTAAACAGGTCTATGATTGGCATAGCACCGTCATAAAAATTCAAGAGAGTGTCTACACTCAATTCAACTTCTTTGCATGGGGTAAAGACTTTATCTCTTTGCGTATTATCAAAAAATGGGTAGTAAGAATTCTTGTGTATCGCGAGCTACAGCATATTGACAAAACAATCAACGAAATTAGCTATTTTCTTTTTCATAACAAAAAAGAGCAAGATCCTCTAAAAACCATTGCCAAAGCCCATCAGTATTTTAAAGACCATCGGGAAAAATTACTAGCTCCTATCGTAGCACAGCAACAAGCACTTGGCGTTGTACGTCCACAAGGAACACCTACAGAAGTAGAAGCTAGAGTTTATCAATTTTTTCAAGAAAAAATAGTTCGAGCTAAAGCAGATCATAAGGCGCTTCCCTCATGGTATCATGCTGCTAAGAGCACACCAGATACTCTGCTCGAGATCCTCTCTTCTCAAAAACTGCGCCAAAACCATGCTTTAGCCGGAAAAGGATCTTATGTCTCCTCAAACTATGAAGTGACTTACGGCTCTTATGGGCTAGCTCTTGATGCCCAGGCTGTGAAACACTTACCTGCTCAGTATTTTCTTTCGCATCAGGCTCTCTCCCCTGAGCAGGACCCTTGCTGGGTTCAAGTAGAAGGAGACATACCCTTACACTGGAAAACTATTTCTCATATCGTCGTTCCCACAGAAGATCAAAAAGCAAGCTTTTTACAAAGATTACAAGAAAAAAAGGAATTACAAGAGGGTGATGCTGCACAATTGAAAAGTCTTCCTATAGTAGATCTTGATACAAACCGTATTGTGTCTACCTGCTTTGCATACACTACACCTCGCTTCTTACCTCCTCCTCCTTTTTGGACTCAACATTTATGGAACCAATCTAAACACATAACCCCTTCTGAAATCAGACCCAGAGAATATCGCGCATTATTTTTTCTCGAACACTCTGCTTGATCACGATTCTCTTCTGTATAAATCAGTAAAGTTGGTATCTTTTTAGATAAGACACCACGAGCTGCTTATGGACCTTCCTTCTGTTTTTATCAAAAGACTCTCCCACGCTATAGAAGAGAGCCTGCCTATTCCCATGTGGGGAAACCTTCCCCAGTTTCCTTGGCAAACTCTCAGCAACCTGTTACAATCCTCTTTCGAGCTTCCTTCTTTAGAAATCTCTGCCGAAAGTGCTGACTGGAAAGAGGCTTCGGAACTTCTTGCAGGTCTTGGCAGCGATCCCATCATTACAAGCGCTGTGATGGCCCCACTAGCTCCTGCTGTATTCTGCGCAATTCCCAGCAGCGACGTCCATCTACTCTCTAAACATCTTCTAGACAAAGAAGGGAAACGTAGTTTTAGTGATATAGATTTTCAGAAAGGATTTTTTAGATTTTTTATACTCCAATTTCTCAGACTCTTTGATCACCTTAAAGTCTACCCAGGACTTTCGCCAAAACTCTCTTCGGACTCTCTACCACAATCTACCTCCTACTGCCTTGATATTACATGCAAAGTAGAGGGAGAACAACTACTCGGAAGAATTATTTGTCCCGCAGAATTCCATAACGTCTTCACCTCCCATATGGCTTCTCGCCCCTTCTCTCTTGCCGATGTTGACTCTAGTATGGATCTTACTCTCAGCCTTCAAATAGGTCACGTTGACATCTCTTCTGCAGAATGGGAATCCATCAGCCCAGGTGATTTTGTCATTTTAGATCTTTGCTCTTACAATCCTTCCACACAGCAGGGCACTTTTTCTCTTACACTAGGCACCACTCCTTTACTCATTGCAAAAAGAAAACATCAAGAAATAAAAATCCTAGATTATGCCACCTATGAACCCCTCGGAGGATCGATGGTAGATGATAATGAAGACAACTATGATGAAGACTTTGATGAAGAAGAGATGTTCGAAGATGAAGAGGAAGAGGTAGAAGAAGAGCAAGAAAAAGGGGACATCCCTGAAGAACTGTTTGATGCCAAAGATGTTTCTCTCTCTTTACGAGTGGAAGTCGCACAGATTACCATGCCTTTAAAAGAGCTTCTTTTGCTAAAACCTGGTAACACACTACAGCTCCCTGTTTCTGTCCAGCAAGGGGTGACAATCACTCTTAACTCCAAACCCATTGCAAGAGGGGAACTTCTCCAGATAGGTGATCTTCTTGGAGTGAAAATCTCAGCAATTACTCACTAAGATGTGTGCATGGAACTAGGAGATTTTTATAAACAAAATACACTGCCAAGCCTCGTAGCGCCCTTCAGTTCCACATCCCCTCCCATGCCTGAGCATATTGGCCCTTATAAAATCGAAGCTCTCCTTAGCCAAGGAGGGATGAGCCTTCTGTATTTAGGACTCCATCCAGAAAAACACACTCCTTTGGTTATAAAAATCCTCTCACCCCATCATGTCAAAAACCAAGAGATGATTGACCAGTTTCTCAAAGAAGCAAAGATTATTGCTCTTTCAGACCATCCCAACATCGTTAAACTCTACGGTCAAGGAGAATGGGAGCAAGGTTTATATATTGCTATGGAGTTTATCCAGGGGGTCTCTTTAAAACAATTTATCCTCCAAAATTCTCTTTCGCAAAAAAGATGTTTGGAAATTTTGCTGCAAGTCTCTTACGCCCTGTTACACCTGCACAGTCATGGGATCATCCACAGAGATCTCAAGCCAGAAAATATCCTTATTACAGAAGAAGGCGGTATCAAAGTGATTGATTTTGGTATTGCGCAACTACTCCAAGAAGAACATCAGCCTGTCCGCTTTTCTCAAGGAGGACTCATTGGCACTCCCAGCTACATGAGCCCAGAACAAAAAAAAGACCCTCTCCACGTCTCTTACGCTACAGATATTTACTCTCTAGGCATTATCTCCTACGAGCTGCTCATTGGTAAACTCAGCTTTGGAAAAGTACAACTTTCCTATCTTCCTACTGCTTTGCAACCTATCATCCAAAAAGCAATTGCACCCTCTGTGCAAGATCGTTATGAAGATATTGTCGAATTTATCACAGCTGTTTCTCTAGAGCTAAAAAACCTATCTACCTCACTACATCAAGCTACAGATCATCATGAAATCTTGCAAACTATAGAAACCCTACAGCACTCTCTGATCGCCCCTTCCCTCTCCCATGGACCAGAAATACAAGTTGGTGTAGCTAAATCCAAAGGCCCCTTAGCTCTAGATCTGTATCATGAAATCTGCAGACTCGGAAATGGTCTTTCCCTACTTATCCTTGCAGAAACCCCCACAACAAATCTCGACGCCATCACCCATATGGCTCTTCTTAAAGGGTTCATTCATGGCCTTCTTCACGATTCCATCCATGATGGCTCTTTTGATCTACTCGCTTTTACCACTAAACTCAACAGGCTACTGTACCAAAATAAACCTCGATTGCAGTTCGCCTTTGCTGCTCTTTTACTTGATAACAACGAAAAAGAATTTACCTACCTCTCTTGCGGTTTCGATGCTCTATGGCACCTATCTACAGAAAGCAGTGAACCTCATATCCTCCGTACAGACAACCCCCTTTTAGGTTCTCATCCGCAGCTAGAACCTTTTGAAAGCTTTGATAACTGGCAAGAAGGAGACTTACTCCTTCTACACTCTTTTAACTCTCTTGCCTCGCCTGGACCCAAAATAGCTCATATCGATAACACCCTTTTTACCCTCCTTGCAGAGCAGCTAGAGCTTACCCCTCAAGCTCAAGCCGAATCCGTTCTCGATGCTCTTATGAACGCCTCCCCTGCCTCCCAGGAAAACCACTCCCACCTCGTCATTGCTATCGAGCAATTATTCTAAATCTACTTATAACCAGTGAGATAAAGTAGGTTCCTTTTAGCAAAAACCAATGGTCAAAAAAATCTGGATAGTCCTAAACATGTAATGCTCTCTGATGTAGATTGTAGTTGCATATGAAATACATGATCATCCCAATGCAGAGCAGCTAGATCTTACCCCTCAAGCTCAAACCGAATCTGTCCTCGATGCCCTTATGCCTCCCAAGAAAAATACTCCCATCTCGTCAGAGATAAAACGTATCTTCTTCGTAATCAACAAGATGTGAATTTATATGATTTTTATAAAAACAGTTAATTTTAAATAAAAAAAATATATAATTATTATACAATATTATTTTAGGTAATCATGACGATACATGAAGCTTCCATGGTTAGAGAAAATATAGAAGCTATTGATTATGAAGAACTAAAAACCCTTGGTATAGAACTTGCTACCTCTTTAGATGACGGTCTTGTTACTATCAGCGATACCATCACAGAACTCGACAGTAGTACGCAAAAGGATCTCGATCCACAAAGAGTGGTTTCTCATAACGAAATTAGAGATCTTCTTGTCTTTCTTGGTTATAAGAATATACCTGCTGGCTGCTGTGAAGGAATAGCATGGATGGGTATGCTGGCTGGACTTGCCGCTGTAATATGTAACTGCATAGAGGCGGTATCCCTATTATTAGCACATCCTCGCATCAATCTATCTCTAGAAACCGCATATGGTTTCACCGCTCTAGGGCTAGCTTCCGATAGTGGCAATGAAGAGATATGTTCTCTCTTGCTAAAACATTACCCTGATAAAGACCAATCCGAGGATAACAAAAGAAAATGCTTTTGATAAGAGTTCTTTTTCTAAAAACATTCAATTGAAATAATACTATTAAATATTTTACGATCCGAAATCGATAGCTATGTATTCTCTTTATCCATTTTTAGGTAGTGATTTTAAGAGCGATTTCGTTACATGCGTGAAAAATTACACAAAACAAAAATCCTCCTTTTTATCCTCTCATGCACACTACTGACAGCTAGTAAAAAAACTACCCTTCCTGTCGAAGAACAAGAAGAAAACCTCACTCCTACACATACCTACCTTGGAGATAGAAAAGGAAGACCTGGTTATACAATTAACTTTTCCAATGTCTCCATCAAAGAATATCTAAAATTTATCAGCAAAATTGCTGATCTGAATTTTATCTACGAAGAAGCCGATTTAAATTTTAATGTCACCATCGTCTCCGAAGAACCTACCGATTTATCAAATATTTTATCGGCTCTAGTCCAGGTGCTACGCATCCACGGTCTGAGCCTCATCGATGATGGAGTCAATCTTGTTATCAATAAAGCTCCCAGCTCTCCACAAATTGCAACCGTTGTCTCTGATCAGCTCCCTTTTACAGGAGATATGCCCCCAGCTCTTGTCACAAGAGTCTTTAAGGTGCGCAATGCTAACCCCAACTCTCTTGCTTCTATTTTACAATCACTCCTCTCACAATCCGCAATCATCGAGGTTTCAAGAGAAACAAGACATCTCATTATTACAGACTCTTCCGCCAACATCGACAAGGTAACAGATCTCTTTCAAACTCTTGACGCTCCACAAAGCCCCCTAGAAATTGATGCGTTCACTGTACAAAACAACACAGCCAGCAATCTAGCTGTGCTCGCCACGCAAATCATTATTCCCATTGCAGAAGGCAATCCTGTTATCTTGGTGCCTCAAGAAAAATCCAATACGGTGTTTATTGTCTCCACACCTTTTCTTGTAGAAAAAACTTTAGCCATTCTGGAAGATTTAGATACCATACCTCCTATGCGCAAAGATCGAGTTCTCACAGGAGAAAACATCCTTCTTTACCAGCTGCAGTTTAAATCCCCTCAACTTCTTCTCAAAGCGCTCCGTCAGATTTCCAACGACTTAGAGCAGCTAGGCTATAGCCCAGAAGGACTCCTAGAGACCTTTGAAACCGTAAAATATATCCCTGAAACAAATTCGATGCTCTTTACTGGAGATCCTATGGTTCTCAAAAAAGTACAAGAGCTCATCGCTGGCGTCGATGTCCCTGGCAAACCACAGCCAGAAGCCCATAATTCTTCCTTCTATGTCTATAAACCTTCTCACAAAACACCGCTGGAACTAGCTACCATTTTACGTAATTTCGCTCACAATCTCGACGAAGCAAATTTTGGTAATACCAATTTGATGGCAACGATCGCCTCTGTACAAATCATCCCTTCTTCTGAATCTCTTCTTTTTACAGGAGATCAACAAAGTGTTGAAGATCTCAAAGGGATCCTAGCCACACTAGATACTCCATCCAAGGCAGACCTTGCCTTGCAAAATGAAAAACTCTACATCTATCCTATTAAAAACGCCTCTGAAGAAGAACTCGCAAAGTGCTTAACCAATGTCGCAGACAACCTAGAAAACTCGCAATATCCCGACAAAGAGCTGATTGCCCTCATAGATAATATGAAATGGATTAAAGCCACCAATTCTTTGCTATTTACAGGCTCCGAAAAAGCCATCAAGCAAATTCAGGAAATGTTACCCTCTTTCGATATAGCTTCTGATGCTCTTCTCGATTTGACAGAGTTTTACATGTATACTCCTACCACACTCCAAGGACAAGATTTACTCACTGCTGTGGAAACCCTTTCACAAAGCCTGCAAGCCTCAGGTCTTGCAAACCCACTACTTATTAAAACACTGCAAAATGCCAGATGGGTGCCTTCCTCAAATTCTCTTGTATTTACAGGCCCTCCTGAAGCGTTGAATCGCATTAAAACCCTCATGCCCACCATCGACAAAAACCCTTCGGGTAATGATGAAGTCTTCGTCTACCATGGTATCTATGTTCCTTTCCCTGCTCTTACCAAAGCCCTAGTCAATCTTACCGATAATATCCCTCATGATGATGAGCTCTATCAGCTCCTCTCCAAGATGCGCTTTGCAGAGGATTCTCAATCTGTCGTCTTTAAAGGACCTCCTTCTGCTATCGCCAAGCTCAAAGAAGTCCTCACCGTGTTAGATAGCCCAGGACAAGCGCATTTGGCGCTAGGAACAAGTTCCTATTTCATCTACAAACTCAAAAATGCGGCTGGAGATATCGTCCTCACCGATTTAGATAGAATTGTCAGAAATCTACGCGCTTCTGGATTTGAAGATAAAGATTTCATGGCCGCTGTCAACAGTATAGAATGGATTAAATCTACAAACTCCCTCTATGTCGCTGGCTCTCCTGAAGCTCTCAAAAAGATCAAAACTCTCTTTGAAGAGTTTGATGTCGTGACACAAGGGCAGATCCCCAGTGAATATTTAATCTATAAACCAGTCAACCTCTCTGCTAGAGATACTCTCGACAAACTCATCGCTATAGAGCGCGGTTTTCAAGAGTCAGGGCTATCCAATCCTGAACTACTCTCCACGATCTCCACAGCAAGAATGGTAGATAATGACAAAAGTATTGTCTTCGCAGGAACAGCTGCAGCTATTGAACATATCAAAAATATTCTCTCTTTTATCGAAAGCGAAGAATCGGGCATCTCCATCAAAGATATCGGCAAAAAAACCTATCTTATCTACAAATTGAAATATCTGCCTGGGCCTCAGCTTATTGGCTACCTTCGCTCTGTAGGTCAAGATCTTGTTTCCAATAAAGCAGATGATAATAGTATAGCTTCTGCCATTGACTCTGCAAAATTTATTGCTGAAACAAATTCCATTATTTTTACAGGAACTGGTAAAGGCCTTGAAGAGCTGCAGAAAATCATTATGCAGTTTGACATTCCTTCTCTCGCGCCTCAATTTGCTATCAATCCCCCACAAGCTTATGTGGTCTATCAACCACAACATCTGCAAGCAGCTACATTGATCTCCATTTTGCATGATTTCGAGCAACAGATCATGAATTCCGGAGTGCAAGAGCCCGATCTTTTTCACACTATTAGCAATCTCAAACTGTTAGAAAAAACCGGAACCATTACCATCTCTGGTACACAAGACTCTGTCAAACAAGTAGAAGATCTTCTTAAGAAATTCGATGTCGCTCCACAAAATGAGATGTGTATTGCATCACAAATAGAACCTATCGACCGTGATCTTAGCTTTCTTATCTACAAACTCAAATATCACCAAGGTTCAGAAATTGAAGAAGCCTTGAAAAAAATTGCTCTTGAACTCACGAAAAATCAAGAATCTGCTGTCGCAAAAAATAGCCTTATCCAAGCTATTGAATCGGTCCAATGGATCCAGGTGACAAACTCTCTGATCGGCACAGGAGTTCCTCACTCCCTTGCAAAACTCAAAAATCTCATAGAAAATATCGACACCCCTTTGCCGCAGATTTTCATCGAGGTGCTTGTCATAGAAACCGACCTTACTAACGTATTGGAATTTGGTCTCCGTTGGGGCAGCCAAGGAAACTACCGCAACAAACTGGGCTACTCTACAGGAGCCTTTCCCCAGTTCGCTGAGACAACAGGAACAGATCCTCTTGGTAGCTTTAACACGGCTCTACAAGGCATCTCAGCAACAACTACGCCTTCAGGAGGCGCTATCCCTTTCTCTACAGGGTTTGGCCTTGGCGTGATCGGAGATCTCATCTACCACAAAGGACAATCGTATACAGCTCTAGGCTCTCTCATTGACTGTTTGCGACAAGATGGAGATACCACTATCGTCTTAAGTCAAAAAGTGATTACTCAAGACAACATGCCCGCTTCCATTTTCGTAGGAGACAACATTCCTTTTACAGGCTCTACTATCCAAAACGCTGGCCAAAGCTCAACAGTCTTCTCTGCCAACTTGGAATATAAAGATATCGGAGTATCCCTCACACTCACACCTCGTGTGGGAGATGATGGATTGATCACAATCAATATCGACCAAGAAATCACCGAAGATCTTAACCAAGGATCTGAAGCTTCCGCCACAACATCGGGCACCGCTAGTGCAGGCAATATCAGCAATCCCAACG
>Ga0172363_10000894_pt1 | contig 23465 bp, 25 predicted proteins | sample LakKivs2_kivu2a2_FD_114541 | JGI IMG/M metagenome (GOLD analysis project Ga0172363, IMG submission 114541) | Sediment microbial communities from Lake Kivu, Rwanda - Sediment s2_kivu2a2 | ecosystem: Environmental > Aquatic > Freshwater > Lake > Sediment | place: Rwanda: Western Province, Lake... | reverse complement strand
GCAGATTATCACAAATCATTTGTTTTAAAACAAGAAATAGTTTTTAAATCTTTTCAGAAAAAGAAAAAACCCGCTAAAAGCGGGTTTTAATTAAAATAAATTTTAAATTAATTTTAGCTCATGTCTCTTAATCCCAGCTCGCTTATCCTTACTTTTTGTGATTCCTGGAAAGTTGTCTTCCCAAGGATATAGGGAGATTTGACGCCAGTCATAATTGTAATAACTCTTATTCTTCCCTGAAATTCCTTGTTGATTCTCGCTCCTATAATTACCTGAGCTTCTGGCGAAAGGTGTTCTGTAACTAATCTTCCTATAGAATCAAATTCCTCCAGCTTCATATCAGGCCCGCATGTTACATGAATCAATGCTCCTGTCGCTCCTCTGTAATCCACATCAAGCAAAGGGTGTGTTAAAGCTTGCTGAACTGCTGCATCCACTCTTGCTGTTGAATTATCTTCTCCGATTCCAATAACCGCAACATCGCCGTTCTTCATAATTGCAGAAACATCTGCATAATCCAGATTGATTAATGACGGCAGGGTTATTGTTTCTACAATTCCCTTAATCATCGTTGAAACTAATTCATTTGCAACCGCAAATGCCTGCTCCATTGGCAATTGCCCTGCAATATCAACTAATCTGTTATTGTCAAGAACAATTGCAGTGTCTGTAACTTCCCTTAACTCCTGTAATCCAAATTCCGCTTTGTCAATTCTCGCTTTCTCTGCCTCAAAGGGCATTGTCACAACAGCAATAACCACAGCACCTGCTTCTTTTGCAAGCTGTGCTACAATAGGAGAAGCGCCTGAGCCAGTTCCACCGCCCTCGCCAGACAGAATAAAGACCATATCTGAACCCGAAACAGCCTTTTTCAGTTCACTGAGGGCTTCTTTTGCAGCCTCTGCACCTCTTCTTGGATATCCGCCGCAACCAAGCCCGCGAGTGAGCTCCTTGCCAATCAGAATTTTTTCATCTGATTTTGTTATTGACAAATGCAGGGCATCTGTGTTAACACCATAAGTTGTTGCTCCCTGAATTCCTTTGTTGAAAAGCCATGTTGCCATATTGCATCCGCATCCGCCGACGCCGAAAACTTTTATGTTTGCTTTTCCGGCTTTAAGCTCGCTAAAGTTAATGCTGTTTTTCTCAGCAGTTTCTATTGCTTCTTTTGCAAAATCCAATACCATATTTTTTTGCCTCCTTTCATTTGTTTTGCAACTAATAAAAAAGTTTATATAGTTGCTGTACTTTACATTAGCAGAAAAAGAGAGCTCAACTCTTATTCACACACATTTAATAAAAAGTAGAAAGTCTCCTTCTTTATAAATTTTGTTGTTATAGGGTATATACCTGATATTCTCTTTCTGTTTTTCTTTATAATGCCTAAATATGGAGTTATTACAAATCTGGTGCAATAATGGGGATAGCATCAACATAAAATGTGCAGAATAAATGCTTTTTTGCATTCACAAAATGTGTCTGTACATTCACAATTCCAGTATTATTCATAAAAACTTTTCTGAATATTTTTCAAATTTTCCTTAAATTTCTCCAAATCTTTTTTCTGTATAAATCCCCCGGCAGCGCGGAGATGCCCGCCTGCTGACGCATTTTCAAAATCCTTTGTCGCTTCCTTTAATATCTTCGGGATATTCACCCCCTCGGATTGGGCTCTTGCTGATAAATTTAGTTTATTGCGGTTAGATGTGTCCGGAGTCATGATTATTATTGCTTTATCTTCATGTTTCAACCCGAGGGAATTCGCAACAATTGATTTTATTTTGAATCTCGGCTCAAAATAATAAAGCCAAAAATTATTAATAACCTCTTTATTTTTTTCAAAATCTTCCAGCACTGAATAAACCTCTTCTTCAACTTCTTCTCCATATTTATTGATTTCTTTCAAATTCTGCCAGTTGTCTGCCCCTTTTAATATCTCAAATGCCTTGTTTAAATCATCATGAAAATAAATAAGAAATGAAATTATCTTATCTATTATCCCCTGATATTGCTCCAGTGTAAAATTAATTTTATCAAGAAACCTGTGTATAAATTCATTATTTTCCTTATATTTATAGCCCACATCTGCTATTGTCCCAGCAACTGCAAGCCATTCTTTATTTTTATTTTCTTTTTCTGTTATTTCATAAACCATCCTCGAAGCAGGATAATATTTTTTATCCTCCCTGTATTCTACAATAAAATCAGAAATTTCAGCATCTTTTTGGTGATGGTCAATATAAAGAATTTCACAATCCATTTCATCAAGATATTTTTTCACATAAAAAGGAGGTATGTCAGCAATTATTATCTTGTCAAATTTTTTCAATTTTGATATATCCTCAAACATATCCTCAGCCAGAAATTTAGGGAATACTTCTGCAATAATCCCTTTTTTAATCAGATAATTATAAAGTAAAATCCCGGAAGCAAATCCATCCAAGTCATCATGAAAAATTAAGGCCACTTTTTCATTTTCATTAATATTTTCCAAAAATTCTTTTGCCTGTTCCTTGCTGTTTACTTCGCCCATAAATTAAAATAAAGGCTTTGATTAATAAATTTTGTGTTTGGGCATAAAATATAAAAAGGAGATTTTATTCTTATAATCATGAAAAGGAAAGCCTCAGTTGATGTTTTAGTTATAGTTGTCGGGGTTTTAACAATTATCGGAGGGATATTATACTTGATAAATCAGTCATGGGGGTTATTGACTGTAACAATTGCTTTGCTGATTGAAGCAGTCAAGCAGGTTATAAGATGAATTTTGATATACAAACAGGAGCGATTGGATTGGCAGTTATTATTCTTAATCTTATCCCTATATTAACAAGAAGATACAAATATCTGATTCTGACAATTATAATCTCATTAATTCTTATGTATCTTGGAATTTATTTTAAATGATTTGACTTTTTACTCAAAATCTTTCCCAATTTTGAAAATCAGCTCTTCTGAAAAACGCGGGGCGAGAATCTGAATCCCGATTGCTTTTTTCATTCCATCTTCTTCTATAAATCCCGCCGGAATTGAAATTGCGGGAATTCCCGCTATATTCGCAAGAACTGTAAAAACATCATAAGCATACATCTCTTCAACTGAAATTGACTCCCCGATTTTATGCGCAAGTTTCGGGACAGTCGGAAGAATTATTATATCGCAATTTTTGAATAATCTCTCAAACTCCTCTTTTATATATTCTCTGGCTTTCAGGGCATTTCTGTAATATTTTCCTGTATACTCCTCTTGGCTGATTAATCTCCCCCCCAAAATTCTCCTTGCGACCTCAACTCCGCCGAAATCATCTATTTTCAGCCCAAATCTCCTTGCATCAAATTTTCTTGTTGCTGAAAAAAATTCTGTATAAACAATGATATAGTAGGTTTCAAGCGCAATATCCAATGGAAGGTTTACTGATTTTATCTTCCATTTATTTTTTTTCGCAGCCTCTTCTGTTTTGCTTTTGATTAATTCAAAAATTTTTCCATTGCAGAATTTTTCCGCATTTACAAGGCTGATTGTTATTTGTTTTTTTGCTTTCTCTGTTTTTTCCGCCTCTTCTGTTCTGCAGTCAAAATTATCCTGCCCTTTTATTATATTGAAAATTAATTCTGCATCTTCAACAGAATTTGTTATAGGGCCTATCTGGTCAAAGCTCATTGCCATGTCAATTAACCCATATCTCGATACAGAGCCATAAGTCGGTTTTAATCCTGTGGCATTGCAGTGAGATGCAGGATTTCTTATGCTCCCCCCGGTATCAGAGCCAAGGGCAAAGTCGCACAATTCTGCTGATACTGCCGCTGCTGAGCCCGATGAACTCCCGCCGGGAATTAATTTTTTGTTAACAGGATTTTTTGCAGGATTAAATGCTGATGTTTCTCCTGAAGCACCGCATGCAAATTCATCCATATTTACCATGCCGAGGATAATTGCATCTTCATTTTTCAGCTTTTCAATTACAGTTGCATCAAAAGGAGCCACCCATGATTCCAGAACTTTTGAAGCGCAGTTTGTTTCCAATCCTTTTACAAGGATATTTGACTTTATTGCCGCGCATAATCCCGCCAATTTTCCAACTGGTTTTTTCTCTTTAATCTTCCTGTCAATTTCCTTTGCTTCTTCAATTGCCTTTGTGTTTAGAACAAGATAAATATTAAGCTCTTTATTCAGCTTTTTTATTTTCTCGCCGAAATCTGCAACATTTTTTTCAGCGGTCAGTTTTCCTGACTTAATTAATTTTATTTTTTCGCGAAGTTTCATTTTAATCAAATTTAATTCCTCTCCATTCGCCTCTTTTTGGAAGAAGATATTCTTTTCTACGGGGTGATTTTTCTCCAATTAACTCTCTTTCATCATATTCTCCCGGGAAATTTTCAGGCTCTCTTCTGGATAATTCCACGGCTCTTTTTATAAGCATGATATATCTTTCGATATATGCTTCTCTATTTGTAGAATATCCTGCTCTATTTAACAATGAATAAAGTATCCTCTCAACAGCAATTAAAACAGGGTTTGGATATTCCATGCCGGGTCGGAGCACTTTTTCAATTACTTTTAAGCATCCCTCAGGAGTTTTTAAAATCCCCCCGAGTTTTTGCTCAAGATTTTTTCTTGCTGATTTTACTTTTCTTTCTGTAAAGCGATGCCCTTCAAACTGGCTTTGCGGTTTTAAATTTTTCATTTTTCTCTTCTCCCCGCCCCTATTTTATTTTTATTATTTCCTGTGTGCAATTTCCTTCTTTCTCTCCAGCTTTTTCCTCCTATCATTCTCATGTATGTTTTTTTAGTGGGCAAATCAGGCTCATATTTTCCTCTATCGCTTGTTTTCCACCCGGTTGCATGCAAACACCCTCCATAATGCTGCCCATTTAATCTGCTTCCGTCCCCCCATGGGATTGAGTTTTCAGATGCCCTATCATATAATTCAGTTATATAATCTTCCAACACTCTCGGGATTATTCTTCTTGCAGATTCTATTCCCCTATGATACATAATTCTTGCGTTATTATATCTTGATAATGCCTCTCTGTATTTCTTTTTTTCTTCACATTCATCATCCCCGCCAAATCTTTCAATTTTCCTGTCAATAATGATAATGTAGCCCAACAAATTTTTGACATTTATTTGAGAAATTCCCCTGCCGTTTAATTTTGGCAATATTTTTCTTCGATAGCATTTCAATAATCCTGCCAATCTTTTTCTTTCTACTGCATCTAAAATAAATTCAAAATTCATTTCCACCCCCCTTTTTCGCCTATAATAAATCCATCTTCAATGTTGGGTGCATTGCAGAAAATTATATCCCTGAATTCCCTGCCAGTTTCCCATCCCTTTCCTTCTTCTCTTGTTTCTCCTGATGAAATCTTTTCTCTTGATTTTATTTTTTCAAGTTTCGAACTGAATTCTTCAAGCAGTTTTTTTGCCTGATCTTTTATTTCCTCTTTTTCTTCCGGCGAAATTTCCCTGAATAAGAAATTTTCTTTTTCTTCTTTTTTCCCGGATTTTGTTTTAGCCATATTAAATAGAGGCATGCGGATTTTATAAATTATTCTGTTATTAAATTATATAAATTTGTAAACTTAAGCGCAATTAAATTTATTGTGGATGTTGCCGCCTAAATAATGTTTTTGAGCCTCTAAATCCGGTGGTTTGGCATTATATCATTTAGGGTTGGTATTTTTTTGATAATGCTGCCTAAAATCGTATTAGCATTAAAACAAAGATTTTTTAAATAACCCTTGCTTCAGTTTTACATGGGGGACAAGGTAACATTTAATATATCAAAGAAAAATAATTTTTCTAAGTGGTATTCTGAAATTCTTAACAAAGCAGAAATTACTGATATGAGATATAAAGTTAAGGGGTTTGTTGTTATCCGCCCATGGGGGGCTTTAATTATTGAAAAAATGTATAAATTTTATGAACAGGCCCTGCAAAGAACAGGGCACCTGCCCTCATTTTTCCCATCGGTGATTCCCAAGGAAAATTTTGAAAAAGAGTCAGAGCATGTTAAGGGATTCCAGCCAGAAGTTTTCTGGCTTGATGATGTCAAAGGAGAGTCAAAACTTGCCCTAAGGCCTACTTCTGAAACAGTCTTTTACCAGATGTATAGTTTATGGATCAGAAGCTGGAGAGAGCTTCCCTTAAAATTATATCAAAGAGCAAATGTTTTCAGGTATGAGACCAAAGCAACAAGGCCTTTAATAAGGGCCAGGGAATTTTACTGGATTGAGGCGCATGATGTTTTTGCAACAAAAAAAGAGGCAGAGGAACAGGTCCATGAAGATGTTAAAATGACAGAAGCTGTTATGCATAAAATTTTTGGCATTCCTTTTCTCCCTATGAAAAGGCCCGAATGGGACAAATTTCCGGGAGCTGAATACACTATCGGAAGCGACAGCATTCTTCCTGACGGAAAAATAATCCAGCAGCCATCAACACATCTCCTGGGGCAGAATTTTTCAAAAGCATTCGATATAAAATTTAAAGATAAGAAAGAAAAAGAAAATTATGTCTGGCAGACATGCTATGGTCCTGCAATTTCAAGAATACTTGCTTCTGTAATTGCAATGCACGGAGATGACAATGGCCTCGTGCTGCCATTTTTAATCGCCCCCATTCAAGCAGTTATTATCCCTATTTACTCTGCAAAAAACAAAAGAAATATCCTGCAGGAAAGTGAAAAAATTTCAAGATTATTTTTCCAGCAGGGCATTTCAGCGAGCATTGACGATTCAGAAAAAAGGCCCGGAGAAAAATATTTTTACTGGGAGATGAAAGGAGTTCCTTTCAGAATTGAAATTGGAGAGAAAGAGATTAAGTCAGGCACTGTTGATGTTTTTATTAGGGACTTGAAAGAGCGGGTTAAATGCAGGATAAAAAATCTCAGCGAAGACATAAAAAATCTGGGCGCTGAATTTGATGCAAGGCTGGTAAAAAATGCAGATAATCTTTTCAAAAATTCAATTGAAAACTGCAAAACAAAAGATGAGATAAAAAAAGCCCTTGGGAGCAAAAAAATCGCGAGAATTCCATTCTGTTCTGTCTCAGATGGGGGGATAAAATGCGCAGAATATATTGAAAAGAATCTTCAGGCAAGAGTTATGGGAACCCTGCTCAAAAAAGAAAAACCTTCTGCATCTTCGAAATGCTTAATTTGCGGAAAAAAAGCCTGCGAGATGATTTATGCAGGCAAGAGCTATTGATTATTTTTAAAACTTCTGTCGAAAATTATCCTAAACATCAGCAAAAATCAACGGCAGTGCAATTGTTGCATCGCAGTAAACATCAGCATAATTCATTTCATCAGCATCTTCTTTTAATTTTCCCCAGGATTTCCCCTCTTCCAAAGGAGCCCCTGAACTTCCTCCTGGAAATGGGCTGTCTGTTGTTATCTGAATCCCATAATCTGCTCCTGATGAAACCTGAAGAGCCTGCTGTATAAAATTTTTCGGAACACCCCCGCCAATATAGATAACTGCTTTTTTCTCTGATTTCCATGCAAAATCAATTATATCTTTTAAATCATCAAAAGCATCAATATTTATTTTTTTGAATTTTCTCCCGGCGGCTCTCCCCCACACCATCAGTCCTATCCCGGAATCTGCAATTGCAGGACAGTATATGTGAACATTATTATCATAACATGCCCTCAAAATTGAATTTGAATCTTCAGGAAGAAGAGAAGCTATCTTGCTTAGAAATTCTTTTATATTCCCTGCTTCGCATAATTTATCCCAGTTTTTTTCAAAAAAATCCTCTAATTTTTCATAAACATCATTTTTCATGAAAACATTATATATTCTGTCAAATCCTTTTTTATGAAATTCCCTGTCATTCCATAAATCGCAGTGAAAATGTTTTTCTCCCAAGGCTTCAATCAAATCATGAGTGAGATTTGCGCCTGTTGTCACAAGGACATCTATCTTTTTTTCTTTTACCAAATCAATAATGATCTGTTTCATCCCTGCAGGGACCATCGCCCCTGCCATGCCAAGGAAAACCGCGCATTTTTTTTCTGAAAATATTTTTTTTGCAATCTGGCATGCCCGCCCGATTTTTCTCGCGCCAAATCCCGCATCAGCCATTTGTCCAACAAGCTCTGAAACTTTCATTTCTTTGTTTATCTTTATAGGCTTTATCTCATCCATTTGCATAGTTACTCTGTATGCTTTTTAAGCATTGCTCTTCAGCAACATTCATCCGTATACAAACAAATACCCCTCTCTGATTTTCCCATTGCATATCATCTTTGCTCAAATTGTAATCCCTGTTGCTATTGCCATATCTGAATAGAAAATTTGTGAATATAAAAATGCATTTGTTCTGCATAATTCATTGTTCTGTTGCATCTTGCTTTTTCTTTTTCCTGCTGAGCATTGCCATCCTGACTGTAGAATTAATTGGGTTTTTTACTCCTGCTTCAACAGGCAGGCTGAGCTCTCTGTAAATTGGCTTGTCATAATTTTGAGGCAGCCGGGGGTTTTTTGCATACCAGCTTATTTGGGACTTGATATAGCCTTCTGAAAGAGGCTTGTAATTTTTCTTGTTCCATTTTTCTATTTCTGATTCCATATAATCCCGGGGCATTTCAAGAGAGGAAAAAAAAGAAAGCAGGAGAGACAGGGCTCTTTTTCTTCCATCCCCTTTCATTCCGTTTAATAAAATTTTTATACATTCAGGAAACATGTCAGGGGTTATTTTTAATCCTTTTAAACTGACAGCTTTTCCCTCAAATTTTTTCGCTTTCTTTAAATTTTTCTGCTCTGCCCAGTCAAGCGCGCTTATCAGCAGTTCCTTTGCCTCTTCAAAATCGCATTCAGGCGAATAATTTTTTACAACAACTTTCAAGGCATCTGCGTCTGATGGCTGAAAATTTTCAATCTCATTTTTCTCAAGCACGATAGATGCAAGTGCTGTTTTTTCATGAAGAGAATAAGGAGTTCTGAATAAATGCCTCGGCGCAACCAAAACCAAGTCAACAGAGTCAATAACAGATTTTGCGCTTGCCTTTTTTTCAAAATTATCAGGATTTTTATTTGAATTGTCCTTCCCGTCAGGAGAGGCATAAAATTCCTCCTCTGAAATTTTTTTCATGTCATACTTGCACGAGGGGCATGGCATCTTTTCTGCATCTTTCATTGAATGCATTTCTGTTCTGCAGTTTTCGCACAAATATCTTGTGCTTTTTTGGATTATTGCAGGCTGGTTTGACGGCTTGTGAATCATCTCAAACATTTTATTTCCCTTTTTTTCCAATTCCTGTTTTCCAGAGATTTTTAAAATCTCTTTTGTCAGTTTTTCCTGAATTATCTCATTTACATATCCTGCTATTAATCTCGCCCATTCAGGAAACATGTCTTTTGTCTTAATTCCATTTACTTCTTCAGGAAAGGCTTTACACGGGATAAGGATATGCATCCCCTTGCTTCCGCTGAATTTTATTCCTATACCATGGACTCCGTGATATTCCAAGGCCTGTATGATTAATTTTGCTGCAATTTTGCTGTAATCAAGATACTTGCTGTCAATATCAATTAAAAAATCCCACCCTTTCCTTATATTATTGTAATCTGCAGGAGACATTTCTGTGCTTATTGAAAGAGGCTCTGTCCAGAGCTCTTCTGAACAGTGAAAACTTGTCGCGCCTTTTTTTGCATAATTTAAAATATCGTCGGGGTAATCCAGGCAGTCAGGCCTTTTTCCAAACCCCTCCAAATACCTTGGAATTGTCTCTCTGTTTTTGCAGAAATCATAAATTGCCTGCTGAATGTCTTTTCTCGAATAATAAGACCGGGCGATTTTCTGGACTTTTTTCTTTTCATCTTCTTTTTTCTCTTCCCCCTTATTTTCTTTTTTCTCCCCTGTTTCTTCCATTTTCTAGATAAGAAAAAGGGGTTTTTAGAAATTATGGTGATTTGTTGAATGTGGCCTGTCTGCATGTATTCTACTGATTAAAATAGTTTTCCCTGGCAAGTGTTGAAGATTTCTTAATTAAAATTATGCTGGAAGCACGATTAGTTGCTTTACAGCTGATTTTATAGAAACCTTAATAAATACAGCAAACCATAAAATATCATGAAAAAAGAGAGTGCATATCCCTTGATGTTTGGATTAATTTTAATATCCCTGCTTTTGCTTTTATCATCTGCATATGCTGATGAAAATAATTCCGTTAATGCCTCTGGAAGTTCATCTCTTTCGCAGGTTCAAAATCTTTCAAAAATACAAAAAGGATTTGAATGCCTGAAAACAAAAATTGGTTCAGACTGCTCAAATGCAAAAACAATTCAGGAATTGGCACTGACAATCCTTGCTTCTCCTGAAACAAAATCAAAATGCATTGAAATACTAAAACAGAAAAAATTTTCCTCAGACTGCTGGGGGGAAAAGTCATGCAGTATAAGAGACACAGCCCTGGCAATTCTTGCTTTAAATTCTGTCGGGGATAATACAAACAAGGCAGAAGCATGGCTGTTGAACAGGACAAAAATTTCATCGGATCTAATATGGTATCTTGAGCAGGATTCAGATTCAGCATCTCAATGCAAGATTTCATATTCAGGAAAAGATTATACAGTTAATGCAGCAGACAATAAAAAATTAGATTCTTCTGCAGGAAACTGCTTGACTCTTGCGCAGTCTAATTTCTGGCTGAGAGTTTCACCTTCCTGTTATGAAACAGAATTTCAGGTTTCATGCGACAAGAATTTTATTGCAACTCTTTTATATAAACAGCAGAATTCACCTACAATATATGTTCTTTCAGGAACAGAATCACAGCCTGCATTCGGCACGATTTCCCTTAAAATAAAAGCAAAATGCTTTTCAACATCTTCTGCCTGCAATTATGAAGATAGTGCATGGGCTGTTTTGGCATTATTAAAAACAGGGCACAACATAGAGGATTTCGTTCCTTATCTTATTGCGATGGCAGATTCAAATAAAAAATATCTCCCAAATTCTTTTATTTACATGGCAACAAATTATGAAAATTACGGAACTCTCCTTATTCAGGAGCAAAGGCTTGGAAATTACTGGCAGGCAGACTCTACAGCATATAATAAATTTTATGACACAGCCCTCGCCCTTCTTGCGCTCCGCACAGATTCAGAGCAGGTTATAAAAGCAAAAGACTGGATTTTATTTTCTCAGGGAAGCGACGGTTGCTGGAAAAATTCAAATTCTGAAATAATAAGAGACACTGCGATTATATTATGGGCTTTTGGAGAAGGCGGCGGAAGTGCAAACAATGCAGGGGTTGAATACTGCGCATCTTCAAATTATTTCTGCATTCCAACCCAAGATTGTCCTGAAAACGAAAAACTTGAAAATTATTTCTGCCCCGGAACAAGCAATATCTGTTGCATGAATGAGCATCTTGTTTCATGTTCAGCAAAACAGGGGCAGATATGCACTTCAGGAAAATACTGCGACGGATTGGAAGTAAGAGCTTCAGATACAGACAACTGCTGTCTGGCAAAATGCGTTGAACAGACATTAGAATCAGAGTGCGAAGCAATGGGTTACATCTGCAAGGGTGCATGTTCTGATAATCAGGAAGAAATTTCATATGCATGTTCATCAGGGATGTGTTGCAGAACAAAAACAATACCGCCATCAACATGGTGGATATGGCTGATTATAGTGCTTATTGTTCTTATTATAGCTGTTCTTGCATTTATATTCAGGGATAAGCTGAAATTATTATGGTTTAAATTAAAAAATAAAATTAAAAAAGAAAAATTGCCCCCATCTCCATCAATGTCAGGGGGATTTCCTCCGCGCCCGGGCTTCCCTCCTGTAAGAAGATTTCCTCCGATGCCTCCTCAAAGGCAAAGAGCACAGGATAAGGGCATCGATTCTGTTTTTAGAAAATTAAAAGAGATGTCCTCGTGAGATTTAGTGCTCAATTATCAAGTAACAACAAAATCCAGAACATTTAAAAATGCCTGTGGAATTCAGCATTTTATAAGTGTTTCGCAAGCCTTTTTAATGCTCGTTTTTTCAGAGTTTTAATGGAGGGGGTATATAAAATGAATGAAGAAGACGAACCGAAACAGGATTAAGTACATGGCTACTTAATAAATTTTTTTTATTTTTCAGTTTTTTGGAGAATAAAGAATTCTTCAAAAAATATTCTTTTTCTTTCTTCAATTTTTACATTAAATCTTCTTATTCTCCTTAAGGGAGTTAAGCTTGAAACAAGAAGGAAAACCTTCCCATTTTTTACGAGAAATTTTCCAGACTGCTTTAAAAATTCCACAGCAGTTTCATCTCCTTTTTTTCCTCCTGATGTGTCCTTTTCTTTATCATACTCATCTTCGGGGAGATAAGGCGCATTGAATGTGATTATGTCAAATTTTTCATTTATATTGTCAAATAAGTCTGATAACACTGCATTAAATCCTTTTCTTTCTGATAATTTAACTGCATCCGGATTTATGTCTGATGTTAAAATATTTTTTTTGTTTAAAAATTCCACAGCAGTTTCCGCCAAAATTCCACTGCCACACCCCAAATCAAGATATTTTATTTTCTCTCTCTCTTTTTCAGGAATCCTCCCAAGATATTTTCTTAAAAAATCTGCAAAAAAATATGAATCTTCTGACGGTTTATAGATGCAGTCTCCCGACATTTTAATCCTCAGCTTAAAGCATTAATAATTTTATCCCAGAAAAGCCCAAGAATTAATGCTCCTGTCAGCACTAAAACAGAAATAATAATAAAGATAAGCAGGAGATTTTTTTTGGGGCTGTCCCCTTCGTCATGCCTCGTATTTTCATGATTTTCCCCATTATTTATTTTTTCAGGTTCAGGGGCTTCATTAAAATCAAAAGATGTTTTCCTATTCCATTCACTTTCATGGTTTTCCTGCCAGGGCACTTCCTGCCTCTGTCCATAAATCTCCCTTGACGCTGCTTCAACCTCTTCTTTTTTATATCCTGCATTAAGAAAACTCTGTTTAGCCTGCTCTAAATTCTCCCCCCTTTCAAGCGCATTTTTTATTCCGCTAGCAATATCTCTTGATGACATCTTAAATTTTTTTAAATCTTTAATATTCCTTTATCTTTCATTAAATGGCACTGCTTTCCAAGTTTATATCCAAGCTCATTTGCAAGTTCTGCCATTGGCGCGGTTTTGTCCAGCCCACCATGTGCAGGAATAACATGCTGGGGATTCAAAAGCGAAATCATGTCCCTTAAATCCTCGCGCCCGGCGTGGCCTGAAACATGGACATCTCTGAAAATTCTTGCGCCTCTTTTTTTTAACTGAGACTCCATTTTTGCGAAATTTTCCTTGTTGACTTCTGTTGGGATAACACTTGAAGAAAAAATAATATTGTCATTTTTATTAACTTTAAGAGGAAGCTGGCTTCTTGAAATCCTTTCTAAAACAGAACCGGGCTCTCCTTGGTGCCCAGTGCATACAACAAGATATTTTTTTCTGTTCCTGTCAATTTTATGCATCACTTTTTCAACCTGCCTCTTATATTTCGCAAAATCAACTTTTCCGAGAAAATCGCCGATATGGACATCTTGGGCAGCCCTGCAATATTTGTTGAGGCTTCTCCCTAAAAACACAATCTGCCTGTTTAATTTTTTTCCAAATTCAACAATGCTTTTAAGTCTTGAAATGTGCGATGAAAATGTTGTCACAATAATTCCCGCATTTCTGTTCTGGATTGTAAGAAGAATCTCTTCAAGAAGAGTGCGGGCAATTTTTTCAGACGGGGTTTTCCTGTCTGAACCAGAATATAAAGAGTCAATTATAAGTGCATAAACCCCCTCTCTTGATATCTCCCTTAATCTTTTGTAATTTGGCTTTAAGCCAAGCACAGGATTGTCGTCAAGCTTAAAATCATTTGCATACAATACAACTCCTTTGGGTGTATGAACTGCCACCAAAGATGTTTGGGGAGTTGAATGGGTTATATTGATAAATTCAATTTTGTATTTTCTTTTTTTCCCATTTGCATAAAAAGAAGTATTTGGCTGTATTATTCTCATTTTATTTTTCAGAACATGATTATTGTCAGCAAGAAGTGAATTTAAAACCGAATTTGTGAAGGGAGTTGAATAAATTGGGGCATTATACCTGTCAGATATGAATGGAACTGCTCCGACATGGTCCAGATGTGCATGCCCAATAAACTGGGCGCATACTTTATTTCTGATATGATTTACTGCGAAATCATCAGGAATTGCGTTGATCGAGCGCAGTTTTTTCTCTGAATAAGAATATTCATCTCTTTCTTTTTCCTGTAACTGTACAATTGGGGGCAGGAAAAATCCCTCATCAAAGATAAAAGCATCATTTTCCAGCTCGAGCACAACCATATTTTTCCCAACCTCTGAAAATCCGCCGATTGTATAAATATTCATCATCTTTTGTTTTTTATTCCCTGTCTTTAATTATGATTTTTAGATTAGATAGTTTTTATACCTTCTCCTTTTATAGTCCTATTGCTCTTAACTGCGCGGGTTTATAATTACTGATAATCGCCGGTCCTTCTCAGGCCCTCAAAAAACAAGATATAAAAAGCTGTTTTTATTTTATTATTAATGGAAAAAGCAGCAAAACTTAAACTGAGAGCAAGCCATAGGGACAACAGGAGATATTTTGTTGTCAATTGCAATGACAATTCCAAGATTGAAAAAGCAATAATGGATTATCTAGGAATTTTGGGGATGGCTGAATCAGCTTATATGAAAGTCAAGACTGAAAAAAACAGGATAATTGGCTCCTGCTTGAGAGAAAGCATTAATGATGTCCATGCAGCATTGGCTATTGAAGGGATAAAAATCGAAAAAATCAGCGGGACATTAAAAGGATTGAGAAGCCATGCATGAACTTTATTATTTTGAAAATATCTTTTTACCATATAAATAATTTTAAACCAGGGTTTTCTAAAACTTTCATGGTGAAATTTGCGCATCTTGCAGACTGCCATCTTGGGGGATGGAAAATTGAAAAGCTTCAGAACCTTAATTTTGAGAGTTTTCAGAAGGCAGTTAATATCTGCATAAATGAGAAAGTTGATTTTATGTTAATTTCAGGAGATTTGTTTGACTCTGCCTACCCCCCTATTGAGATTTTGAAAGAAGCTTTTGCTGAATTCAGAAAAATAAAAGAGAGCAATATCCCTGTTTTTATAATTGCAGGGAGCCATGATTTCTCAGCATCAGGAAAATCCTTCCTTGATGTTCTGGAAAAGGCGGGTTTTTGCAAAAACATTGAGGATTATGAAATTGATTCAGATGGCAGAATAAAATTAAAGCCCCACATTTATAAGGAGATTGCAATTTTTGGGTATTCAGGAAAAAAATCAGGAATGGAAATTGAAGAATTAAGAAGGGTTTATTTTGATTTCCTCCACCAGGCTTCAATTTTTATGGTTCACACAACAATATCAGATGTTGTTGGCAATATTCCCATGGAATCTGTTGAAAAGGAAAAACTTCCTTTAGCAGATTATTATGCCTTTGGGCATATTCACAAAGTTTTTGAATGCAGGCAGGCAAATTCCCTCTATGTTTATCCCGGCCCGGTATTCCCCAATAATTTCCAGGAGCTTGTTGATTTAAAATGCGGGAGCTTTAATATTTCGGAAATAGAAAATAAAAATGTCAGGACAAAAAATATAAAAATTCCATTAAGGGAAGTTGCATATCTTGAAATTGAAATTGATAATGGAATGACTGCAACAGAAATTATTATTTCAAAAATTGACAAGCTGAATCTTGCTGACAGGATTTTTCTCCTAAAGTTGACAGGAACCTTGTTGCAGGGCAAAACAGGAGATATTAACTTTAATGAAATTGAAAAATTCGTTGAGAAAAAAAATGCTTTTGCATTTCTGAGAAACATATCTTCTTTAAAAATAAAAGAATCCGAGATAATTCTTCATGAAAATTTTAGCGATGTAGAACAGCTTGAGGAAAAGATAATAGAAGAATATTCTGAAAAAAATCCCGAAGACTTTAACAAATATCTTCCAAGTCTTGTCCAGGCTCTTTCTTCTGAAAAAAGAGAAGATGAAAAATCCGCAATTTTCGAATCAAGGCTTATGGATGAAGTAAAAAAAATACTAAACTTGCAGGAGATTTTATGATACTTAAAAAACTTAAAATTAGAAACATAAGAAGCTATGATGAATTTGAAATTGATTTTCCAAAAGGTTCAACTCTTCTTTCAGGAGATATTGGTTCAGGAAAAACTTCTGTTCTTTTGGCTATTCAGTTTGCACTTTTCGGGCTCCAGCCAGGGCAGAAAGGGCACTCTATTTTAAGGCAGGGCGAAAGCGAAGCCAGAGTTTCGCTCTTGTTTGAAATAGACGGCGAGGAAATTGAGATTCAGAGAGGGCTGAAAAAAAGCAAAAACAACAGCATTTCTCAGGATTTGAATATAATATCAATAAATGGCAGGACTGAAGAGCTCTCATCTTCAGAAATGAAAAATAAGGTCATTTCTCTTCTTAAATATCCAAAAGAGTTTATAACAAAATCAAATCTTCTTTACAAATTCACTGTTTATACGCCCCAGGAAGAGATGAAGTCAATTATTGAGGAAAGAACTGATGTCCGCCTTGATATCTTGAGGCATATTTTCGGAATAGACAGGTATAAGCAGATTAAGGAGAATTCGCAGATATTTATACAGAGAATAAAAGAATCGGTAAAGCTTAAGGAAGGGGGCATACAGGAGATAAATCTCCTAAAAGAGAGATTTAACAAAGAAAATGAAGAAAAAATCAGGATTGCAAAAGAAATAAATAATCTGGAAATTGAACACAGGAAAATTTCTGATGAGAAAAATCAGCTTGAAAGAGAGCTTAGAGAATCTGAAAAATTAATTGAAGAAAGGAGAAATTTTGATTCAGAATTATTAAGCAGGAAGGTTGAGCTGAAAGGAAAAAGAGAATTTAAGGCAAGGCTTGAAAAAGAAACCCTTGCAATGCAGCATGAAATCAGGGAAAAAAAAGATTTCTCCCAAAAAAATCTAGATAATGTTATCCTTCTTATCCAGAAGCACAAATCTTTGTTAGAGGATATTTCCTCAAAACTTGTATCAGTAAGCACAAAAATTTCTGTTTTAAACTCCAAAAAAGATTCTTCAATAAATATGAAAAACAAGATTATCTCCATGGAGAACTGCCCGACATGCCTTCAGAAAGTTGGGGATGAGCATAAAAAAAGGCTTGATAAGATGACTCAGTTTGATATCGACGAGATTAATTCTGAGCTTGAGCTGAGGATTGCTGAAAAAGCGCAGATTGTGCGGGATAATGAGAAAGAAAAAGAGCTGATATCAGGGTATGAGCAGGACAGGGCTGCTTTGGAAAGCGACAAGATAAGATTTGAACACCAAAAGGCAGTTGAAACAAAGATGAAAAGTGATGCATTCATTCTTGACAGGACTATCAATGAAATCTCTTCTTTGGAAAAGGAAATTCTTGATATTGAGGAGAAAATGAAAAAATACGAGAAAACAGACGAGATTTTCAGGCAGGCAAAGGCAAAATTTGATGCTGTCATTGCAAAATCAAAAAATCTTGAGATAAGCCTTGCTGAAAGCAAGAAAGAATTTGAAATACTTAAGAAGCATCTTCGCCAGCTTGAAGAGGATATTATTTTAAAAGAAAAAATAAGGCAGCAGCTTAATTATCTGAGGCAACTGCAGGACTGGCTTCAGGAAAAATTCCTTTCAATGATTGCATTTATAGAAACAAATGTTCTTGCAACTCTCCGTTCTGAATTTTCAAAAATTTTCTCAGAATGGTTTTCTGTTCTTGTTCAGGATGATTTGTCAGTCAGGCTTGATGAGGAATTTACCCCAATAGTTACGAACAAGGATTATGATACTGAATACAGCTTTCTCTCAGGAGGAGAGAGAACTGCTGTTGCACTTGCTTATAGGCTAGCATTAAATCAGGTTTTAAATTCAATTTTGTCAAATATAAAGACAAAAGACATTATAATCTTGGATGAGCCCACTGAAGGTTTTTCGTCAGAGCAGCTGGACAAGATGAGGGATATTTTTGAGCAGTTAAAAGCAGAGCAGATTATTCTTGTGAGCCATGAGCAGAAAATAGAGAGCTTTGTCGACCATGTCATAAGAATTAAAAAAGACATAATTTCAGGAATTGAAACACGTTGAACCAAATACTTTAAAAACCCACCAAGCCACAAATTTCTATGGAAGTAAAAATTTTAAATGACAACAAGAATTCGCTGGATTTGGAAATAAACAACCTCACAATTGCTGAGATTTTAAGAGTTTATTTGAACAAAGAAGGAGTTAAGATGGCAGCGTGGAAAAGAGAGCATCCATCAAAGCCCGCAATTCTCCATATTGAGGCCGACAATGCAAAATCATCTGTGAAAAAAGCAATTTCTTCAATTCAGAAAGATTTGGAAAAGTATGAAAAAGAATTCAAATCTATGAAATAGATTACAGCATCTAAACTATAAACTCTGAGCAACCTGATCTCTCTACCATATTGGTTCAGCATTACTTTATGTTTTTATAGCAGAAATTTATGAAGGTAAATATATAACAATAGGGGTAACGTAGCAATAAGTCACAACAATCCTTATAACTTATCTTAATTTTGATTTATTATGAGAGAAACAAGAATATCAGCCGGAAGCTTTGACCTGAACAAATTCCTCTTCGGAGGCTATGAAACAGATATAATAACAACTATCTACGGGCCTGGTGCGAGCGGGAAGACAAATTTATGCCTGCTCGTAGCTGTTTCGCAGGCGAAAAAAGGAAATAAAGTGATTTATATGGACACAGAAGGGGGGTTTTCAACTGACAGGGTGAAGCAGATTTTAGGCTATAACGAAGAGCTTGAAAAAACTCTGCAGAATATTTTATTGCTGAAGCCGACTTCATTTGAAGAGCAGGAGCTTGATTTTGGGAAATTATTGAAAAATGTGAAAAAAGGAGACACCTCATTGATAATAATTGACAGCATTGCAATGCTTTACAGGCTTGAATTAGGAGATGCAATCAAGCAGGGGGATGAAAAAATAAAAGACGTTAACAGAAACCTTGCGAACCAGCTTCGGGCTTTGGCTGAAATTGCGAGAAAAAACCAGATTCCAGTGATTGTTACAAACCAGGTTTATTCAGAATTTGTGAGGAATATCCAGGAAAAAGATTCAGATGAAAAAAAAGTTTCAATGGTCGGCGGGGATTTGCTGAAATACTGGAGCAAGTGCCTTATTGAGTTAAAGATTGAGAGGGGGAAGAGAAAAATGATTTTGAGAAAGCACCGCTCTTTGCCTGAAAAATCTTTGGATTTTGAGATTGTAAATTCCGGAATCAAGAAAAAGGGGTGGATTTAAGTTTAATATATTTTGCAATACCGATTTATTTTTAAACTCTTAATAGCTTACATATTTATGAATACAGAGATGTCTTTTTGCCCAAGAGAAGGGGCAAGTGCTGAAGAAATCAGGGCTTTTAGAATAGATGAATATTCTGCAAAATTGAAATTGCCGTGTTGTTTAGGAAGAGATGCAAGATATAATCTTTTGGCATACCAAATAATGACTGATGAACAAATACTTTTATCTGAAAAAAGAGAATCTGATGGAGAAGATATATTGGATTTTAGAAGGAGAGTGAGAGAACATAGCGAAAGGTCAAGCAGAGTTAATCATTTGGTTGGATGAAAAGTTTCCTGATTCAATCTTTATTTTTCTCATTGTTTTTCTTCCACTCCTCTTTTTTCTCCTGCCATTCCCTGTTAGAGGGGCATTCAGGATTAAAGCAGAACTTCCACGGCTTTCTTCCTTTTCTTAAAGCAATCAGCAACGGGAAACCGCACTCCTTGCATAATTCCAATTCTTCTTTTTCTTCATCTCCTTTAATTTTAATTTTAGCAGGCTTAATTAAAGCATTTGCAGGCAGCGTGTATGTTGTTTTGCATTTCGGATAAGCATCGCATGCAGCAAAATATCTCCTTGATTTTTTATTATACAAAATTCTCAATTTCCCTTTTTTGCACGCAGGGCATTCAGTTAGAGTATTTTCTTCTTTTTGCTTCTCCCATGTTTTTTCATTTGCGGTTTCTAATGATTTTCCGATTTTTTCAAGATTTTTGCTGATATCTCTGGCAATTTTTGTAATTGACCTTTTTGCCTTTTCAATTACTTTTTCCTGCTCTTTTTCCGGCTTGCTTTTGCTTTCCTGCATCTTATTCATTTCTTTTTCAATCTCCCGCGTCAGTTTTTCATCAACAATGATTGGCGAGTATTTTAACAGAGTCTCTATCATTTTTATTCCCAAATCAGTGACCTCAATTGACTTGCCTTCTGTATATCCCCTTTGTTGCAGGGTATCAATAATATTCGCTCTTGTCGCTTTTGTTCCCAAATTTCTTTTTTCCAATTCCCTGACTAAAGACGCAGCAGTATATCTTTTTGGCGGCTGTGTCTGTTTTTCCTCAATTCTTATCTCCCTGACATCAACTTCCCCATTCATAGTTTCAATATCCTGTTCTTTCAACCCGGATTTATAAACATTCATCCATCCCTTTTCTTTTACTTTTTTTCCATTAGCATGAAATTTCAATCCAGAAACATCAACTTCAACTTTCTTGTCCTCAACAACTGCTGCGCTGCAGAAGCAGGAGATAAATCTCCTTACAATCAGGTCATAAACCTTTTTCTCTCTTTCATTAAGTTTTTTCATTTCTCCTGTTGGATATATAGCAGGATGGGCAGGGTCGCTTTTGCTTCCTTCAACAGGCTTTTTATTTACAGCATATTTTACCAGTTGCGTGTATTTTTTCAGGCTATTTAGAATTTTATTATACCCAACTGTTTCAGGCAATTTCTGGCTTGATGTTCTTGGATAGCTGATTAAACCATTTAAATATAATGACTGCGCTAACTGCAATGTTTGCGAAGGAGTTAACCCAAAATTCCTGTAAGATTCAGTCTGTAGGGTTGTTAAATCAAACGGAGCCGGAGGCTGCATTTTCTCATCTTTTATAATTGTTTTTGCAGTTCCTTTCCTGCCTTTAAGATGCCTGAATTTAAGCAATTCGCTTTCCTTTTTTATGTCTTTGGGAAATTGGACTTCCAACTTTTTTTTATTAATATCCTGAACTAAAAGAAAAACCTGCCAGAACAGCTCTGGCTTGAAATTTTTTATTTTCATCTCCTTGTCATAAACAATTTTTAAAGCAGGACCCTGAACCCTGCCAATTGAAAGAATCCTAAATCTTCCGGTTGATGATAGGGCTTTCATTAATCCTCGAGAAAGATTAATCCCATAAAACCAGTCAAGATAATGCCTTGTCTCTCCTGCAACAGCAGAGCCCCATTCTAATGAAGGAAGAAGGTTTTCAAATGAATTTTCCAGCTCCTCTTTTGTCAATGATGAAAATTTCATCCTCTTTGCTTTTTTATCAGCATCTTTCCCGCATATGAACCTTATAACATTCCACCCAATAACCTCCCCCTCGATATCAAAATCACATGCATTAATGAATCCCTCTGCCTGTTTGCATAATTTTTTAATTACATCATAATATTTTTTTGTATACTCTGCTTTTTTTTCGAAATTCGGCTTCCATTCAACATCAAAATTAGGAAAGCTTCCGCGGGCTTCTTTTTGCTGTATGCCAAATAAATGCCCGACAGCACACACAATTATTATTCTCTTTCCATTTCTCTCAAGTTCATAATAGCTTACCTTATTTTTGTCAGTCTTTTTTTCAAAATCAGGATTAAGAGCAGATGCTATCTTTGCGGCAGCCTGGGGCTTTTCTGTTATTATGAGGATTGCTCCGGTTTCCTTTTTTTTAATTTGCTCTGTGTTTTTCTTTGCTGTCATTTTTACTATTAGTAAATAAAAAGGGTTTATAAATTATCTAAAGGGGACTTTATATTCTTAATGCTTGCCTGTGATATTTGAGTGTATATCTGAGTGGTTTTAATTGATGAATGTCCAAGTAATTTCTGTATTATCCTTAAATCCACCCCTGACTCTAAAAGATGAGTTGCAAATGAATGCCTCAGCAAGTGAGGATATACTCTTTTCTTGATTCCTGCTTTTTTGCCTGCATTTTTGACAATTTTCTGTATAGTGTCTTTTGTAAGTCTGCCTCCCCTGTTTGATGGAAATAAAATATTTCCATTGTTCAATTTACAATAACTTCCTAAATTCTCTTTAATGCTCTCTGGTAGTTTAACAAATCTGTCTTTTCTTCCTTTTGCAAGTTTAATCTTAATCAAGCCCTCTTCAAGATTAACATCAGTCTTTATCAGGTTTACAATTTCAGAAACCCTTAATCCGCATCCATAAAGCAATTTAATAATTAATTTATGCTTGATATTGTCAGTTGCTTCAATTAATTTTTTTATGTCCATAATTGAAAACTGCATTATTTATGATGCAGTAATATTAGGCAGTTTTCAATTTGGATCATCCAAAAAACTCAACAAACCACACACTTTAGTGTGTGGTAACACTCAAAGTTTTTTTGATTTCCTCAATTGTCAAAATTTCCGGCATTGAAGTATTTTTTTTAATTGTAGGCAAAATAGTCTTTTGATGAAGAACATTGCTAAAGAAAAATTGGATAGCAAATTTATCTTTATTAACACTGGCAGGTTTTTTCCCTTGCAGGATTTTTTGGATATAATCTTTAAAAGTACATTCATTTAATTCCCTCATCTTTGATAATTCTAAAAATTTCTCAACAGAATAAAGATACCCCTTGATAGTCTGTTTTGAAAAATTTCTTATTTCCATCTCTCTTTTTAACTTTTCAAGCAAGGCATCCATAACAATTATAAATAAATAATCAAAATTTATAAATCTATTGTTTATATCTTATTTTAGATGATTATCAATAGTTTAATATTGATAATCTTGTGTTCAACTCAATAAGTGCAGATTTGTAAATCCCCCGACCACCCACCCCTATATAGAGAGGGTTTGCCTTAGTGCTTCGCACAATTAGTCGCTTTCAGCGAGGTAAAAACAGAAAAATACTTCTTTTATCGGACCGAGAAAAACACCAACGAAATTAAAATTTCGCCTAACAAACGATAAAAGATTTCACTTCGTTACATCCAAATATTTTTCAGTTTTTTATTTTTGAGATGGGGCTAAAAACGCAAAAACGAAAACTTTATAATGCTTCTTTATTTTTAGTAAACTATGAAAACAAAACAGATTTTATTTGTTGCATTCGCACTAATCTTAATGACTACTTTTGTATTGGCAGAAAATAATAGTTCATCTCCCGCGACTACATTAAATGAATCTCAACCAGCAGGAAATACAAGTTCTCCCTCGACCGACCAAAACACAAGTTCGCCAGCTGATGAAGGTAATACCAGTTCTCCATCAATTTGCGGAGAATTAATTTATTTTTGTTCAGATAATAGCCCTTATTGCAATTTAGTCAGACCAGAAATCGATAAATACCT
>Ga0172363_10000889_pt1 | contig 23555 bp, 17 predicted proteins | sample LakKivs2_kivu2a2_FD_114541 | JGI IMG/M metagenome (GOLD analysis project Ga0172363, IMG submission 114541) | Sediment microbial communities from Lake Kivu, Rwanda - Sediment s2_kivu2a2 | ecosystem: Environmental > Aquatic > Freshwater > Lake > Sediment | place: Rwanda: Western Province, Lake... | reverse complement strand
CTTAAGGTAGACCGTATTGGGAACAAGAACCTCTCTTTTCAATATTCTGTACACATCAGCCTCCTTGATAGCTGACCGCTTTCAGCCATCAGCTGTCAATAGCGCTGGCCACCAGATTTGCCAGGTCCATCACCTCGATGTTTATGTCAGGGCCTTTTTCCTCGCCTTTGTTGTTCATGGCACATCTAAAGTGTATCTGGCATTTCGGGCAGGTGGTCACCAGCACCTCTGCATTGGTGGCCTTGGCTTCGCGCAGTCGGTCGACCCTCATCTCGTGGGAATAGATATCACAGTTGGTGAAAGCACTCGTCCCGCAACAGAGGGCACATTCCCTGTTCTTTTCCATTTCGACCAGCTCTATTCCGGGGATAGCCTCAAGCGCCTTCCTCGGCGAATCGTAAATACCCAGGTGCCTTCCCAGCCGGCATGGGTCTTGATAGGTTACCTTTCTCTTGACCTCCTTGAACTTGAGTTCCTTTTTCCCTATCTTCTCCGCTACGAATTCAGAGATATGCTGCAGCTCACAGCCCAATTCAAATCCGTGTTCAGGATAGTCAATCTTGAGTGTTCGATAGCCCTCGGGACATGAGAATATGATCTTCTTTACCCCGGACTCTTTGATCAGCTTTGCATTGTACTCGGCCAGTCTATGGAAGGTCTCTATATCCCCGGTCCATAGTGCATCATGGCCACAGCATTTCTCATCCGGAAGCAACATGGGTTGCACTCCCACATGATTGAGTATCTTCAGAGTCGCCTTCGTGATATCGAGAGGTGTCGTCGCCAGATACCCGAATATGGGTTCAAAGTAGGGTATACACCCAACAAAGTACAGGATATCGCTGTGATCAGAAATCTGATAATCCTTGGTCAACCACCCCAGCCTTTTTTGCTTGTAAGGGGACCTTGACATGAGCCGCGCAGTAGAGTGCAGGAAGCCCCCGTGAGCCGGACAGCCATATTCACCGCCGTCGAAGGCCACCGACCTCAACTGTCTCACAAACGCGGGAAAATCAACGTCGGTGGGACACTTTAGAGAGCAGGCATAGCAGCCAAGGCAAGAGAAGAGCTTCCTGTCATGCACACTTTCAGCCTCCAGTCCCAAGGCAGCATCCTCAATCACGGCTCGGGGCGAATATGATGGATCATACTTGGCCACGGGGCATATGCTGGTGCACTTGCTACATTCCAAACAGTAGTAGGCCTTAGTCTCTTGAAGGATATCCTCCAAAGTCAAAACGACCTTTTGCCAGCCAGTCTCTCCAGACTTCCGGAATGGCGAAGGCCCTAATTTCCTAAGCTCATCCACCATATCTCTGACAGTCTGGGCGAATATTGGTCCCTCGGATGTAGCTATCCACTTCAGCCTTATCCTTTCAGCCTCAATGCCCAGCATATTGGCTACCTGGCTGACCATACGGAACTTATCCTCCGCCTTCAAGTTCCCCGAAATATAGTGGCAGTCGCCCGGATGGCAACCGGCAACCAGGACACCATCAGCCCCATTTTCCAGCGCCAGAGAAATGTGTTCGGGAGCCACCATGCCGCTACACATAACCCTTATGATTCTTACATTAGGAGGGTACTGGATACGGCTTGTGCCAGCTATGTCCGCTGCGGCATATGTACACCAGTTGCAGGCAAAGACAATGATACGCGGTTCAAATTCGCTCATTTTTCTATTCCGGTTAAGGCCTTAATCATCGTAGATATCTCGTCACGATTAAAATGCTTAATCGACATAGCCCCGCTGGGACAGGCAACAGCACAAGCACCACAGCCCTTACACAATGCTTCGTTCACGGTGGATACCATCTTCCCATCCTTGATAATCACCTTGGGAGCCTGAAACTCACAAAGGTCCTCACATATCCCACAGCCGTGGCACAGGGTCTCATCTACGTGGGCGATCGCAGCCTCAGCTACTACCGTACCTCTATCTATCAACTCCAGTGCCGCCGCGGCCGCAGCCCGTCCATGAGATACAGAGTCGGGAATGTCCTTAGGAAACTGGCAACAGCCGGCCAGAAAAACGCCATCCACGGCTGAAATCTGAGGTTCAAGCTTGGCATGGCGTTCCAGGAAGAAACCCGAAGCCTTCTGAGTGATGGAGAACTTCCTGGCTATTTCGGTGGCATCGGATCGGGGTATCATGGCCGGACAAAGAATAACCATATCTACGGGGATACGCATTACTTTCCCTATCAGGGTATCCTCAGCTATCACGACCAGTCTCCCTTTCTCTTCTTCAGTCTTGGCTCTATCAGTGACCTCGGCTACCTTGCCTTTGACGAAAATAACGCCTTCCTCAGAGACACGCTTGTAGAATTCTTCATAAGCGTCCCCGGTGCAGCGCATATCGATATACATTTCGTATACATCGGCGTTTATTTTCTCTCTGAGATGATGGGCATGTTTCAGCGCGTACATACAGCAAATTCTCGAACAATATTCACGGTAGTTCTTGTCCCGGCTGCCCACACAATGAATGATAGCCACGCTGCGGGGCGTGCTTCCGTCCTTGAGCTGGATTTTCCCGGAAGTCGGCCCGGCAGCACAGGTCATTCGCTCAAATTCAAGCGCAGTTATGACATTACCGTATTTCCCGTAGCCATACTGCGGTATTTGACTCGGGTCCAACAGGTCATATCCTGTGGCCAGGATAATCGTCCCTACCTCTAATTCAATAATCTGGTCCGTCTGGTCGAAATCTATGGCCCCGGCCTCGCAGACTTTGATACAAGCACCACATTTCTTCCCGCCCGACTGGATGTATACGCAGTGGTCCTTGTCTACTGTGGCGATATTCGGAATGGCTTGAGCAAATGGAATGTAAATAGCCTTCCTTTGGCCCAGGCCCACCTCGAACTCGCTGGGCACCTTCCAGGGGCATTTCTGCTCACAAACCCCGCAGCCGATGCATTTGCTTTCATCCACATATCTGGCCTTTTTCCTCACCTTTACCTTGAAATCGCCCACTGATCCCGACACTTCCTCCACCTCGCTATAGGCCATAAGCTCGATATTGGGATGGTGTCCCACGTCGCTCATCTTCGGAGTCATAATGCATTCCGAGCAATCCAGGGTAGGGAAAGTGGTATCCAGTTGAATCATATGCCCGCCGATTGACGGGTCCTTTTCCACTAGGTAAACGTTATGACCGCCGTTAGCTAGTTTCAGGGCCGCCTCTATCCCGGCAATCCCACCACCGACAACCAGGGTCTTGGGATTGACCCGTATCTCCTTGACCTCCAGAGGTTCGTGATAATGCACGCGCTGCACGGCGGCCCGGACCAGGTCCCTGGCTTTCTCGGTAGCCTGCTTCTTATCTGCATGCACCCAGGAGCACTGTTCCCTGATATTGGCATGCTCATAAAGATAAGGGTTCAAACCGGCAACCTGGCAAGCTTTGCGGAAGGTAAGCTCGTGCATACGTGGCGAACAGGAAGCGACGACGACCCGATTGAGCTTCAGTTCTTTGATGTCGTTCTTGATGAGCTCCTGGCCAGGGTCTGAGCACATATAGCGGTAGTCGCGGGAAACCACTACATCAGGCAACGCGGCAGCATATTTCGCCAGTTCTTCAACATCAACCGTGCCTGCAATGTTCAACCCGCAGTGACAGATATAGACTCCGATCCTTGTCTCATTCTCCATAAGCACGATCACCTTCTAGTCGCAGTCTTCCTCATAAGCCAATATTGCTCTCATAGAAATATGTTTCTTGGGTAAGAGAGGAACAGGACAACCGCAACTTTGCCAGCCTTTCTCCCGTCTCTAATTCCCTCTTGCCAGGGAAAGAGGCTTCTTAGTCCTGGAAACGTTACTACTCGTTATAATGCCTTAGCTAAATAAAGCTTCTACCTGAGCTAGAATCTGCTCATCAGTGAAGTGATGCATGGAAATAGCTCCGGAGGGGCAAGCCGCACTGCAGGTGCCACAACCCTTGCATACTGCTTCATTGACGTGTGACACCCTCTTATCATCTCTGGTTTGAAGCTCGATAGCCTGGAATGGGCACAAGACTTCACAAACCCCGCAGCCCGAGCATTCATCCTCGTTGACGAACGCGTTGATCGCCTCAGCCTTGACATAGCCCGTTCTCAAAGGACCGGCCGCTTTCGAAGCAGTAGCATATGCTTGAGAAATTCCTTCGGTTACGTCTGTAGGCCAGCGTGCCGAACCACAGATATAGATTCCGTCCATGGCAAACTCTACCGGGCGGAGCTTCAAGTGCGCTTCCAGGAAGAAACCAAACTCGTCTAGCGAGACTTTGAGCATCTTGGAGATATCCTTGTTATCCTCACTGGGAACAAGAGGAGTAGTCAAAACAAGCATATCGCAGGGAAGTTCTATTTCCTTTCTCCATAATTCATGGTACACCTTAATCTTTTCGACCTTCTTGTCTCCTATAACTTCAGGAGGCCTTTCCAAGCTATATCTAATGAATCTAACCCCTAGTTCCATGGATTTTCGATAGTAGTTCTCGAAGTCTACACCATAGGTCATTAGGTCTCGATGCAATATCCAGACCTTTGCCTTTGGATTTGCCTCTTTGATAAGAGACGCATTCTTAATCGCCGTCGTGCAGCAGATTCTGCTGCAATACGTTCTTTCAGGAACCCGGGCTCCCACACAATTGATCATGACAACATTCTCGCCTATGGGTTCGTCCTTCTTCAACCGTTCCTCCAGCTCCAGCTGTGTAATTACATCGGGCAGCTTTCCGTAGCCATACTGCCCGGTCGGTTTCAACGGCTCAGCCCCCACGGCTACTACAATGGTGCCCACAGTGAATTTCTCCTCTTCCTTCCCATCAAGATAGACATCGAAGTTGCCAATGAAGCCCGTCACCTGCTTCACTTTGGACGAGAGGTGAGTCTTGATCCTGGGATGTTTCTTGACCCGCTCAGCAAGCGGTTTAATCAATTTGGCCGCCTCTTGATTCGTGGGGAAAAGCTTATTAACGCTGCGCAGCGTCCCTCCCAGTTCCGCCTCTTTTTCCACTAAATGGACCTCAAAACCCTGATTAGCCAGGTTTAAGGCGGCCTCCATTCCAACCACCCCACCGCCAATCACCAGCGCCGAAGGTGTCACCTTCATCTCAATCTCTTCCAACGGCTGCAGCAACCTGGCCTTGGCGACTCCCATCCTCACCAGGTCCTTAGCCTTTTCCGTGGCTTTCTGGGGCTCGCGCATGTGTACCCAGGAGCACTGGTCTCTTATGTTGACAAACTCAAAAAGGTATTTGTTCAAGCCCGCCTCTTCACAGGCAGCTCGAAATAGTGGTTCATGAGTTCTAGGAGTACAGGAGGCTACTATCACCCGGTTTAAATTGTATTCTTTTATGCCTCTTTTGATCGCTGAAATGCCTTCCTCAGAGCAAGTGAATAAGTTGCGTTCAGCATGCACTACGTCTGGCAGTTGCTTGGCATACTCGACAACATCCGGAACGTTGACATACGCCCCGATATTTATGCCGCAATGACAAACAAATACTCCAATACGGGGACGAGAAAGATCTTTTTCTTCCTTGGCCATCATTTGCCTCCTGCTATAGCTTCGGCGGTCCTGCCTGCTGCACCCGAGGCCTGGGTTACAGAGTCCGGGATATCTCGGGGACTATGGACGTAGCCGCAGGCAAAAATGCCTGGCCTTGTAGTATCCAGCGGTTGCACCATCTTATCTGGAACCTGCACAAAGCCATCCTTGGTTAACTCTATGCCCAGTGTTCCCGCCAATTCCTTGGTGATTTGAGGAACCATGGCTTGGGCAAGAACTACCAGTTCGGCCTCAAAGCTCTTTACTTGTCCCGTGGTGGTTTCCTCATACTTAATAATGGGGTTATCATTCTCGGGATTAACTTCAATCCTGCCTGGGCGTCCTCTGATATAGGTCACATTGTAATCTTTCTTGGCCCGGGCAATGTATTCCTGGAACCTCTTACCGACAGCCCTCATATCCATGTAGAAAATGGTCGATTTTGTCCCCGGATGATGCTCAAAGGCCAGCATCGCCTCCTTGGTGGCGTGCATACAACAGACGCTGGAGCAATAAGCTTTGTTCCTGAAATCGCGAGAGCCGACGCACTGGATAAAGGCTATATTCTCAGGTATTCTGCCATCCGAAGGACGCTTAAGCGCTCCCATAGTAGGCCCGGAGGCAGCGGTCAGTCTCTCAAATTCCATGGCGGTGATCACATTCTTTATTTTCCCGTAGCCATATTCAGTCAGTGACGAGATATCGTACAGGCCCAGGCCCGAAGCCACGATTATCGCGGCCACTTTTAGTTCGATATTCCTGTCCTGCATCGTATACGCTATTGCTTTCGGCTCACATCGCCGTTCACACTCGTGGCATTCTATGCATCCTTCTATTTGTCCAGCCAGACAGCGTGAAGCTTCCTCGGCAGCTTCCTCCAGGGAATACCCTAGGGCCACTTCACTGAAGTTCTCCACCCTCTCCTTAACGGGTTCTTCCCTCATTGCTACCCTATTTTTCGAAGGAACGCGTTTCTTGATGTCCTTTACCTCTTCCTGGGACAACTTCTCTGGTTCCTTCCCTGCTTCTTCGCCCTCGAGGGGTTGTCCACTCAAGTACTGGTGGATGGAGCGAGCTGCCTTCTTCCCCGCCGCAATGGCGTCAATCACGAAAGCGGGCCCGGTCACCACGTCGCCTCCAGCAAATACTCCTTCAATACTGGTCGCCCCTGTCTTGGCATCAATTTCTATCGTGCCTCTCCTGGAAACAGAAACTCCCAACTCCTTAGCAAAATCTGTCTCCGGAGCCTGCCCCAATGCCGCAATCACAGTGTCCACCGGGATAGTAAATTCCGAACCCTTGACGGGCACGGGACGAGGACGACCACTGGCGTCTGGTTCCCCAAGCTTCATCCGCACACACTCCATTTCGGCCAGCTTCTTGGTCTCTGCAGAGAAGCGGTTCGGAGTGGTCAGGAACTCGGTTTTCACTCCTTCCTCTTCTGCTGCCTTGACCTCTTCTTCGGAAGCCGGCATTTCAGCGCGTGACCGACGATAAACGATGGTCACTTCCTTCGCTCCTAATCGCTTTGCCGCGCGGGCACAATCGATAGCAGTATTACCTCCGCCAATCACCGCCACCTTCTTGCCAACCTTTACCTTTTCCCCCAGACTTACAGCCCGGAGAAATCCTATTCCCTCCATCACTCCGGGAATATCCTCACCCTCCACTCCAAGTTTCACACCACCGTGTGCCCCCACACCGACGAAAATAGCATCGTAGTCTTTCTTCAATTCCTTGAGAGTCACATCTTTGCCGACCCGAACGCCCGTTTTTATCTCCACGCCCAGCTTCTGGATGTAGCCTATTTCCTGGCGTAGAATATCCTTGGGCAGGCGGTATTCCGGTATGCCTACACGAAGCATACCTCCCGGTTCAGAAAGAGCCTCAAGAATAGTCACGTTATGACCCTTTAGAGCAAGGTCGTTAGCAGCGGCAAGACCCGCCGGACCCGAGCCGACAACCGCTACCTTCTTGTCTGTTTTGGCAACTACCGGGATTTCGAGTTCTTCTATATTCCATTGGTCCCCGGGAACTCTCTTGAGGTCCCGGATACAAAGTGGCTCGTCTATTTGCCCGCGATTGCAGGCTTCCTGGCATGGTGCATAGCACACCCTCCCAACACACGCGGGCAGGGGATTCGTCTCTCTTATAAGCTTGTAAGCCGCCTTAAACTCCCCCTCGGCAATCAGCTTGATGTAGCCCGGTACATTGGTATGGACGGGGCAAGCATCCATGCAGGCCGCTTTACAGAGCCGCTCTTCCCTCTTGTCTATAACACACTTCTTAGGAACGGCCTGCGGAAAGAGCATGTATATAGCCTTTCTCTTTCCAACTCCTTGATCGAATTCGTTTGATATGATTACGGGGCATCCTTCCACACAGAGGCCGCATCCTGTACACTTGCTCCAATCAACGAAAGTTGCCTTCCTTTTCACCCTAACCTTGAAATTCCCCAATTCTCCAGAGACTTTCTCTACTTCGGAATAAGTTAGGAGCTCTATATTGGGGTGGGAACTGGCCTCGATCATCTTGGGGGCAAGGATACACATGGCACAATCATTGGTCGGGAAGGTCTTGTCCAGTTGCGCCATTCTTCCCCCGACGCTGGGCAGCTTTTCCACTAGATACACCTTAAAGCCCATGTTAGCCAGGTCGAGTGAAGACTGAATCCCGGCTATGCCGCCACCTATTACTAGTACCGATTTACGTCCGTTCTCGCTGCTACTCATTTTTGGTAAGCCTACCTTCCTTTTTCGATAGCATTTGCCACCAGACTTGCCAAATCCATTACCTCGATCTTGGGAGTTGATCGATGTTCCTCCCCTTTATCCGTCATGGCACATCTGAAATGCGTCTGGCATTTGGGACAAGCGGTTATAAGCAACTCTGCCCCCGTCTCCACCGCTTCAGATAACCTTTCGACCCTGAGCATGTCGGAATACGAGTCACAGTTCGTCCAGGCACTCGTGCCACAGCAAATAGACTCCGGCCCACTATGCTTCATCTCAACCAGCTCTATGCCAGGAATCGATTCAAGCACCTTCCGCGGGGCATCGTACACCCCCAAATGCCTTCCTAAGCGACAAGGGTCCTGATAGGTGACCTTTTTCCTGATTTCCTTGAATTTCACTCCGTTTTCACCTATCTTCTCCGCCAATAATTCAGAAATGTGCTGCACCTCGCAACCCAAGTCTACATAGTTGGGATAGTCCAGCTTGAACGTGCGATAACCCTCAGGGCAGGAAAAGACTATCTTCTTGACTCCCGCCTCTTTGATCTGAGCAGCATTGTACTCAGCCAGTTTCTTGAAAGTCTCCACATCGCCCGTCCAGAGCGCATCGTGGCCACAGCATTTCTCGTTCGCAAGCAACTTGGGCTCGATCCCCAGCGAATTCAGAGTCTGAAGGGCTGCTTTCGTCACATCAAGAGCATTGAATCCGATATCCTCAAAGATGGGCGTGAAATACGGGGCGCATCCCACCCAGAAAAGGACGTCGCTCTTGTCTGAAACGCGATATTCCTTGGAAAGCCACTCCAGTCTCTTTTGCTTGATAGCGGGACTGGTCATAAGTCTCTGTACGGCTTGCAGCTGCCCGGAGTGGGCACAGACTCCATGCTGTCCCTTGTCCTGGGCTATGCTCCTGGCCTTCCGTACGAAGACGGGAAAGTCAACATCACTGGGACACTCCTGCTGGCAAGTATAACAAGTAAGACAGGAAAAGAGTTCCTTGTTAAACACCAGCTCATCCCCAAAGCCCAGAAGAGCACTCTCAATCAGTCCCCGTGGAGAGTAGGCCGGATCGTATTTGGCAACGGGGCATATGCTGGTACACTTGCCACACTCCAGGCAGTTGTATGTCTTTGTTTCTCTAATAATATCTTCTAAGTTCAAACCGCTACCTTCTCCTTTCTCAAAGATGAAAAGGGTGAGGGCCCGAGCTTCTTAAGCTGCTCGACAAATTCCGTCACTACTCTCGCAAACACCGTTCCCTCGGAAGTGGATATCATCTCACGTCTCAACCTTTCATCCTCCAGGCCAAGCACGTGAAGTTCCTTTCTCAGTTTCTCAACCATGGCGTCGCACTTCACCGGGCCATCCATATAATGACAGTCTGTGTACTTACAGCCAGAGATTATGACTCCATCGGCCCCTTTTTCAAACGCTCTTAACACGTACTCAGGATTTATCATCCCGCTACACATCATCCTTACGATATAGACGTTGGGAGGATATTGAACACGGGCCGTGCCGGCCAAATCAGCCGCAGCATAAGTACACCAGTTACAGGCAAATGCAACAATCTTCGGTTCAAATTCAGCCATGGCGCACCTCCAATAAGCCATCAAGCAGACTGTCTATTTCCTGCATATTGAAATGCCTGATTGATATTGCTCCCGTGGGACAGACAACAGCACATGCTCCGCATCCCTTGCAGAGCGCTTCATTTACGTTAGAAACCAGACGCCCATCCTTACTGATAATCGAGGGAGCGTGAAAAGTACAGACTTCCTCACAGCGTCCACATCCATGGCAAATTGTCTCGTCAACATGGGATACAGCTGCCTCGGTAGTGACCTTGCCTCTACTTATCAATGACAAGGCCTTCGATGCCGCCGCCGACGCCTGCGCCACCGTATCGGGCACGTCTCTCGGTGCTTCGCAACACCCGGCGATGAAGACTCCGTCCGTTGGCGTGTTCACCGGGGCCAGCTTGGGATGGGTCTCCAGGAAGAAGCCATCGCCTCTTTGCCCTATGGTGAAAAGGGTGGCGACCTCAGCCGCGTCGGAACGCGGCTGCAGGGCGGAGCAGAGGATCACCATGTCCACCGGAACACGTATCATCTTCCCCAGTAACGTATCCTCGGCCGTGACGATCAATTTCCCCTTCTCGTCTTCGCTCATCGCCTGGTCGGTAACGTTAGCCACCTTCCCGCGAATGAAATTGACTCCCATTTCAGAAACGCGCTTGTAGAATTCCTCGTATGACTCTCCGAAGCAGCGCATGTCAATGTAGAATTCATACACCTCGGCTTTGGTGAATTCCTTTATCAACTCGGCGTATTTCAGTCCATACATGCAGCAGACCCTGGAACAGTACTCATGGTAATTCTGATCACGACTGCCGACACAATGCACTATGGCTACCGCCTCCGGTTCTCTGCCATCCTTAAGCTCGATACGTCCCTGGGTCGGCCCTCCGGCACAGGTTATCCTTTCAAACTCAAGCCCGGTCAGGACATTGTCGAACTTCTTGTATCCATACTGAGGGATGACGCTGGGATCGAACTGCTCGTAGCCAGTGGCTAGAATCATCGACCCTACGTCGACCTCAACGAACTCATCCTGCATCTCATGATTGATCGCCCCTTGCTCGCAGACCTTCAGGCATTCCAGACATTCCGAGCATACGCCGCAGTTGAGACAGCGCTTGGCCTCCTCAATGGCTGTTTCTTCGTCGAAGACTTGTTCAACCTCGGCAAAGGAGCCTTTCCTTTCACCAAGCGCAAGCAGTGGCGTGGCAGCTCTCGCCTGTGGTTTGGCTCTCTCTTTTGACACTTTTTCCACACGTTTCGGCGTTGCTTGCCTTGCCTCGGTCAGGCTAGCGCCGCTTAGATAGCGATCAATAGAGACAGCTGCTTCCTTGCCAGCAGCCACCGCCACAACAACATCCGCTGGGCCAGATACCACATCGCCACCAGCGAACACGCCATCGATATTCGTTTGTAAGGTGACTGGATCAACCTCCAGTGTCCCCCAGCCGGTGTAGCTAAGATCTTTAGGCAATGAGTCTTTGTCCACGGTCTGCCCGATGGCTATGATTACGTTGTCCACGTTCATTGTGAATTCTGATCCCTTGACAGCTACAGGACGGCGTCGGCCGCTTGCATCCGGCTCGCCCAGCTCCATTCTCGTACATTCCAGACCGGACAATTGCTCATTCTTAGACAGGATCTTGATGGGCGCCGCCAGGAAATGGATCTTAACCCCTTCACGCTCCGCCTCCTCAACCTCGGTGCTTATGGCAGGCATCTCCTCGCGAGACCGCCGATAGACGATGGTAACTTCCTTGGCTCCCAGGCGTGAAGCTGACCTAGCAGCATCTATAGCGGCATTGCCGCCACCGACAACCGCCACTTTATTTCCTAGTTTGATGTCCACCCCAGAATTCAGCATTCTGAGAAAATCAAGGGCGTGTATTACACCGCCCGTTTCCTCACCCGGGATGCCCATCTTCTGTCCGCCTTGAGCACCTGTGGCAACAAAGATGGCTCCATATCCCTGATCGAAAATCTGAGCCAGATCCTTCACCGGAGTGTTTGTTTTGATCTCTACTCCCAATTCCTGTACATAGCTTATGTCGTTGTCAACTATCTGCTTGGGCAACCTGTACTCGGGGATAGCATATCTGGGGAGTCCGCCTGCCTGTGGAAGAGCTTCGAATACGGTAACGGGATAACCTTTCCTAACCAGGTCGTAGGCGCAGGCGAGTCCGGCCGGTCCCGAGCCAATAACCGCCACCTTGCTATCCTTTGTTTTCTCAACGGGAGCAGCCTTCTCTCTTCCTGTTTTCAACTCGTAGTCGGCTATAAAGCGCTTCAAAGCGCGGATGCTGATGGCTTCATCGAACTTCCCTCGCTCGCACTCGAGTTCACAGGGATGCGTGCACACCCGTCCCAGGACTCCGGCAAACGGCATAGTCCTTCTGACTACCTCCAGAGCCTCCTTGAACTTGCCCTGTGAAATAAGGGCAGTGTAGCCTTGCGCATTGACTCCAGCGGGACAGGCAATGCGGCAGGGCGCCGTGCCTCTCTTGTCAATGGCAAAAGCAGCAGGGACAGCCTGCGGCAGGGGAAGATAAGCTGCCTTTCTCATGTGCAGCCCCATTTCGAATTCATCAGGCACCTGAACAGGACATATCTTGGCACACTCTCCACAGCTGTTGCATTTGTCAATGTCAACATACCTTGGCTTCCTCTTGATCTTGACCTTGAAGTTGCCGATATAGCCTGAAACTTCCGCCACTTCACTGTTGGTCATCAACTCGATGTTAGGATGATGACCCGTGTCGGTCATCTTCGGAGTAAGAATGCACTCCGAGCAGTCCAGCGTGGGGAACGTTCTGTCAAGCTGAATCATGTGACCGCCGATGGACGCATCGCGTTCCACCATATAGACTTTCTTCCCACCATCAGCGATATCCAGAGCGGCTTGAATACCCGCAATACCGCCCCCTACGACCAAGACGTTAGGATTTACGGGAACCTGCTTAATCTCCAAAGGTTCCTGGTAATAGACACGTCTTACGGCAGCACGTACAAGGTCCTTGGCCTTTTCTGTGGCTCGCTTCTTGTCGCCGGCATGGGGCCAGGAGCAGTGCTCACGGATGTTAGCATGCTCATACAGATAAGGATTAAGCCCCGCCTCCTGGCAGGCTTTCCGGAAAGTGGGCTCGTGCATCCGTGGAGAGCAGGACGCGACCACCACTCGATTAATACCCAGTTCTTTTATATCGTTCTTAATGAGGTCCTGTCCTGGATCAGAGCACATGTACTTGTAGTCACGGGCAACCACTACGTTCGGCAGGGTGCCAGCATACTTGGCTACTCCTTCAGAATCCACTGTACCAGCGATGTTCAGTCCGCAGTGGCAGATATAAACACCAATCTTTACTTCTTCTTCCATGTTTTTTGACTCCCCGTTGTTATATTGCTTCGGCAACTAGCTCAGCTATGTCTTTAACCTGCATGGTATCTGACTTGCCCATGGAGAGCACACTGTCCCTGTAGTTCAGGAAGCAGTAGGGACAAGCTACAGCTATGATCTCGGCGCCTTGCTCGGCAGCTTGTTCCACCCTTATGTCGGAGAACCTTTCACCTTTCGGAGTATCCATCCAGATCCTGCCACCACCTCCTCCACAACAGAGGCCGTTCTCGCGAGCATCAGGAAATTCAATCAACTCCAGACCCGGAATACTCTGCAGAACTCTCCTGGGCTCATCATAGATACCATTGTGTCTACCCAAATAGCAGGGGTCCGAATAGATTACCTTCTTGTTTATCTTCTTAGAGAGCTTCAATTTCCCTTGGTCGATAAGTGAAGCCAGATACTGAGTGATATGAATCACCTCGAATTTGCCTCCAAGCTCGGGATACTCATTCTTAAAAGTGTGGTAACAGTGGGGGGAAGAAACTACCACGGTTTTGACGCCATTGCTGACAAAGAGATTAATATTGTTTTGGGCCAGACTCTGAAACGTATCTTCGTGCCCGGCTTTTCTGATTGACTCACCGCAGCACTTGGCTTCAGTGCCCATAATGCCGTAGTCAATATTGAGCTTATTGAAGATGCTGGCAACGGATCGAGCCACTGTTTTTACATCGGGGTCGTATGATGGGATACAACACGGGAAATAAAGTATCTCGGTGCCCGAGGCAAAATCCTTCACCTTGAGGTCCTTGGCCCAGTCATTTCGCTTCTCCGCTGCTTCACCAAGGGGATTACCTACACCCGCGATGTTCTTGGCCGAGATTCTCAAGGCATCGGGCACAACGCCGATACCCATGCTGGCTACGGCTCGCCGCATGGCCCTCATAACATCTATTATCTCGACGCCCCGGGGACAACGTTGAACACAAGCCCGGCAAGTGACACAAGTCCAGATATCCTCACTCCCAAAATCAACTGCCCCAATCTGAGCTTCATGCATGATGCGTCGAACGAGGAAATTTCTGACTAAGTTCCAGGGACACACACCAGTACAAAGACCGCACTGGTAACACAATTTAAGAGGTTCGCCCCCGGCCTCAAGTATCACGTCTGTGGCTTCTTTGTAAGGACTTAACACTTCCATCTTAGTATCTACCTCGACTCTCTAGAATTGGTTATGAAAAAGGGTGGCCGTACAAAGTCTTCGCAGCCACCCGTTCTTTCCCGCAATGCAAATTGAGCACGGCTGGGTAGTATAGCAAACCGTGCCCCAAAAAGCAAACCTGGATGGTCAGTGAGCCGCCTTTCGAAGACCACCCGAAAAGAGGGCCTCCTCAGGTTGCCAGCCAGCCCTCTTTATGCCTCTTGCGATGCTCACTTCGCATCCGCTTTCCTTACATCAAAACCATACTCCTTGGCCTTGTTGTACAGCGTCATCCTGCTGATTCCCAGGATCCTGGCTGCCTCACTGTAGTTATCACCGGTTCTATGGAGGACGTTCAAGATGTGCTCCTTTTCCACTTCCTTGATGCTCCTCTTTGACGCAGTCGAATAGCCCAGCGATAGACTCTCCTGAGGCAGGTCATCAACGGTGATAAGGCTATCCTTGGCCAGGATGACTGCTCTTTCAACGGCGTTTTCCAGCTCACGAACATTGCCCGGCCAGTCATAATCAAGCAGAAGCTCTATGGCCTCCGGGGAGAATCCACTGATTTCCTTCCGATTCTCCAAAGCAAACTTGTTCAAGAAATGCTGAGCTAGTAGAGGGACGTCTTCCCTTCTTTCTCTCAAAGGTGGCAGTTCTATGTTGACTACGTTAAGCCGATAATAGAGGTCTTCCCGAAATTCCTGCTTCTCTATGGCCTTCCTCAAGTCCTTGTTGGTCGCCGAGAGAACCCTTACATCGACCTTGATCGGCTCATTGCCACCGACGCGAGTAAATTCCTTCTCCTCCAAGACCCTGAGCAGGTGTACCTGAATATTGGCACTCATCTCGCCTATCTCATCCAGGAATAGCGTTCCCCCCTCGGCGAACTCGAATTTACCCTTCTTTTGAGCATAGGCCCCGGTAAAAGAGCCTTTCTCGAGTCCAAATAGCTCACTTTCCAGCAGGCTTTCCGGCAAGGCCGCACAACTCACAGCAATGAAGGGTTTGCTACGACGATTGCTCTGCGAGTGGATGGCACGTGCCACCAATTCCTTCCCTGTGCCGCTCTCACCTGTGATCAGCACTGTGGCATTGCTCTTGGCCACGACTTTTATTACCTCAATCACACGCTGCATCTTGGCACTCTTGGTAATGATGTTCTCAAAGCGGTAGTGGTCCTCCAGTTTCTGGCGCAGAGAAAGGTTTTCCTCCACTAGCTCCTGATGCTCGGCCAGTTTCTTAACCAACAACTCTGCCCTCTCAGGGCAAAAAGGCTTTTCTATGTAGTCATACGCCCCCTCTTTCATGGCGGTAATGGCTGTGGGAATGCTGGCATAAGCCGTGATAATAACGACCTCAATTCCAGGCTGCTGCGCCTTGGCTCTTTTCATCAACTCGATACCATCCATGCCCGGCATAACCAGATCAGCAATCATGATGCCTGGCTTTTCCTTGCCGATCACTTCCAGAGCCTTAGGGCCATTTTCGGCGGTGAGCACCTGATAGCCGGCATCCCTGAGCCAGTCTTGCAAAGACTCACGGACGATAGCCTCATCGTCAACCACGAGTATCTTAGCTTTTCTCATCATCGTGGACTCCTAAATACACGCTAAAAGTACTTCCTTTCCCGACCTCGCTCCTCACGGTGACCTTCCCTTTATGTCTCTCGACAATTCCATACACCACAGCCACTCCTAGCCCGACTCCCTTGCCCTTCTCCTTGGTAGTGAAGAAGGGTGTGCCAAGCTTAGTCAGATTCTCTTTGGGAATACCACAGCCCGTATCCTGGACATCAACCCTAACCTGGCTGTTTTCGGTTGATGTGCGTAGAGTCAGCTTACCCCCGCCCGACATGGCCTGGATAGCGTTCAGCGTGAGATTAGTGAATACTTGCTGAAGCTGGTCGAAATCGGCCATCACCTTAGGTAAGGAAGGGCTGAACTCTCTTATCACCTCAACATTTTGAAGCTGAGCCTGATGGCCCACCATGGCCAGGACTTGCTCCAGAACCTGATTGACGTCCACCAGTCTCAACATCGGCTCGGTTTGCCGGGCAAAATCGAGAAGGTTTCGGATTATCCTCGAGCAACGGCTAATCTCCGATTCCATCTTTGAAAGCTGGTCCAGGCCCTCGTCTTTCTTAAAGGTGTTGCCGGCTATCTTCTTTTGTAGCAATTTTGTGTACGTAAGCACTCCGGCCAGAGGGTTGTTGATCTCGTGGGCGATGGAGGCGGCCATCTGACCCAACGAAGTCATCTTTTCAATTCTGATCAATTCATCTCGAGTGCCCTGTAGTCTCTCAACCAGGTAAGGCCAGCACATCTCGATCTCGGCCACCTCTTGACAGACAGCCGTAGCCAGTTCCCGGCAAGAGCTGTATCCACAGGCCCCACAATTGACCTGGTCTTCGACTCTTGTCTTGTTGATCTGCCTGAGGACATTGCTGATCTCTTTCTCGCTAGGGGCGGGCAACTCAGTGTAGCGGTTGCTGAATTTACGACTGAGGTCAACGTCGGCATACTTCTCCACGTCACTCTGTGTTCGAGTCACGTCCTCTTCCGCTATCGCATAGTCAACTATTAGCCGTCTGCGCTCAAAAAGGCTCAGCTCGTTATCTATTGCGGGTCCATCTATACAACCCTGGCAGAAGAATATGTCCACGAACTTGGTCCTGGTCTTGCCCTCGACAAACTCTCGAAGGGCACTTATGGCACGGTCGATACCCTCGGCTACAACAATATCGTTTGATAGGATATCGGTGGAGATATGGGCTATCTTGAGTAGCCCTCCGGGCACAGGCCACAAGCGACCGAGGCTCGGTATCGGGCCGGATAATTCCCCGTCCTCCTCATGGGCCGGGTCGATTCCCTTCGTCGCTAACATCTCGCTGATTTCGGGGAAAGTCAGGACTGCGTCAATGACTCCTTTGACAGCCTCATCCTCACTTTCAGCTTTCTTGGCAATACAGGGACCAATGAACACGACCTTGGCTTCGGGGTTGTACCCCCATTTGACAACTCTGCCCATAGCTATCGCGGGAGAGACGATCGGCGCCAGGTTGTCTAGCAGCTGAGGATAGAATTTCTCAATGAAGGAAACCATAGCGGGGCAGGCAGAGGAGAAGAAAGGCTTCTCTTTGTTTTCCATCAAGAATCGCCTATATTCGCGACAGACCAGCTCGGCACCAAAGGCAGTCTCCATCACTTCACTGAATCCCAACTTCTTCAAGGCAGACACTATCTGCTTGGGCCTCATTTCCGGAAAAGCGGCCGGCAATGCCGAAGAAAGGATGGCAATCACCGGCGAAGATTGCCCTAGCAGCCGCCAGACAGTGTCTATGTCACTCCTGGCCTGTTTTGCCTCTACAGCGCATATGCTGATGCAGTAGCCGCAGGCAACGCAACGCTCATCCATAACCCTGGCTATCCCTTCCTTCACCTTAATTGCCTTGGCCGGGCAACTACGAACACAGGCATAGCATCCTCGACATCTCTCTTCTATCGTAAATATGAAGCCCATGCTTGTCCTCCAGTTGTTTACTACATAGCTGTCTTTTTCCTCTTCCAGGCCGCCGCTATTCTCAGCTCTTTCCTCAAATTTGCCACCGAGCGACGGGAAATAGAAACGCCAAACTGTCGCTCAAGCTTGGCTTTAATCGCTTCGTCCGAGGCGAATTCCTCTCCCGTTTCAAGGAGTTGCCTGACCAGTTCCTTCCTGAACATCCTGGGCTTAGGGAAAAAATCCTTAAGAGCCCTCTCCTCACCCAAGGGCGTCTCAAGGCTCTTGCCGTTAATAGCGCGGCTAATTGAGCTCGGGGCAACACCGATTTTCTCGGCCAGGTCTTTCTGGCTGAACGGCAACAAAGCTCTGCTGTTCCCAGACTCAAAATACGGTGCTTGCTTCTCCACAATCCCGTGCAATATCCGGGTTGCCGTATCCTTGCGGCTATTTATTAGCTCCAGCCTCTTGAACAGCTGCCTTATTTCCTTCGCCTCAATAGCGTTGAAAGCCCCGTTCCCCTTCAGCTCCTCGAATCTCTGGTAGTCAATCGAATATTTGCCCCGAGCATAAGAAGCTGAGAAATAGCCGACGACGAATCCCTCTGGCCCTCTTTCTATCGAAGCGACTTTGGAGTAGTGAATTCCGTGTTCTGAACTGAGAGCAGAAGGGTGATAGAACTCGCTCATAACAGAGAATTCGTTAATAAGGCTGTTTATCTTCTCGACTTCCGGAATATCCAAATCACACTCTCGAGCGATCTCCTGTACGCTAACCCCGGGCTCAGGATACAGGAAATAGCCCTTGAATTTCTCCAGCCCCATCCTCTGTACCTCCCGCACCACGTCTCCCTTACTAGACAAGAGCGATTCGACATCCAGAGTGCCTGTGCCACCGGCGGCAATCTCTTCATTAAGCTGATAGAAGCGAGCGGAAATATCCGTCTTAGGGTATCTTTGATAGCGAATTATCTTCTCGCTACGATAGAGCTTTCTAAACAAGGGGCTGCTCTCTACCTCAGCGGCAAGCTTGTTGAACTCCTCTTCTGGCATGTCCAGCAAGTTGGCCTGCTCAAGTCGCATAATCGACCTGAGTTCTTGCCGCGTTTGCAAGGACTGTGTTTGCCGAGTCTCCATTGTTCCCACTGTATAATAAATTTACAGGAGGAGGGACTATGTTGTCAAGAAATTTTATCTTTTTCGGAACGACATACCTGTTGAAAGGGAAAAGGGCTGGGTAGCTATCTCCTTGCGTACCCAGCCCTCTTGTGCTTTAACACCACTTCGATGGGCCTCTCCTACGGTTCTAGCTGGCCTGGCTCTTGGCTTTGGCCTCTTTCTTTCGCAACGCCTCCCGACGCGCAGCTAGCTTGACCATCTTCTGCTCCAGGGCATCCTGCATGACCTGGTTGAACTCACACGTCGCACACTGAAATACCCGCGAGCACAGTCGATACGACACGTCTCCTTTCAGAGCATAACGACAAACCCTCTGCGGACCCGGCAGTTCCTTGAACCTCTCCAGAGCTTCGTCAACGCCTGAAGCTTCTCCAGCAGCTATTTTCTCCTGCATCGCCTGGTCAAACTCACAGGTCAGACAATCATAATTCCGTGTGCAGATCCTGTTGGACACGACTCCCATCTTCGCCCAGATACATACCTTCGCCCCTTCTTGGACTGCAACTTCGCCCTCACCTACCTCTACCTTGGGCTTCGCCAAGCCTTCCTTCGCTTTCCTGACCCAGACCCGTGCCTCCATGTGCCCAGGAGCGACTCTCAAAATCGACCGGAATTCCCTAAGCGCTTCCTTGTAACGGCCCTCCTTCACGTAAGCCTGCCCTTGCTCTAGATGCACCGGTATTCCTCCCTCGGTTATCACCATGGCTTCTTCTGCCTCGCCTTCCTCTACTGCCGGCACTTCCCCTGCGGCTTCCTTTACCTTTACTTCCTCGGCTTTTACCTCCGCCTGTACAGGACCCAGTATCTCCTGTATCGCCTTCTCCAGAGCATCAGGTGCAAAAGGCTTCACTATATAGTCCACCGCCCCTATCTTCATCGCCTCCACTGCCGTCTCTACCGAGGGATAAGCTGTGATCACTATCCCCTTGATCTTCGGGTCCTTCTCCGTCGCTTCTTTCAATACCTCCAGCCCATCCTTACCCGGCAGCCTCAGGTCAAGCACTGCCACACTGAACTCTTTCTTCCCTATCTTCTCCAGCGCCTCTTCCCCTTCTTTAGCTGTCTCGACCTCATACCCTTCATCCTTGAGCCAGTCCCTCAGCGATTCCCTCATGATCGTCTCGTCTTCAATTATTAGCACCGGTTTCATCTCTTTTCCCTCCTTTTCCTTTATTTCGTGCTTTGTGGTAACTTCCTTAGCCATTTCTTAGCCTCCTTTCATTCTCTGCTGCCCACCCTTCTTCCCTTCCAACCTCTGGTGCTGCAATTCTCTTGCCAAAAGCAAAAAGCTACCCGGAAATCGGGTAGCCCCTTCCTTACGGCACCGGTGCCTAATTGCCTGTCTACATCAAATCACCTTACCTCGCCGCCGTTCTGCTCGTACCAATCGCTTACTGACTCGTAGGCAATAGTCTCATCGTCAGCTACCAGTATTCGGACCTTTTTCATCACCACCGGCCCTAAAGTAGACGCTAAACGTGGCGCCTTTGCCCATTTCACTCTGCACCTGAATCCTTCCCTTGTGTTTCTCAACAATCCTCTGAACGACCGCCAATCCTAAACCAACACCTTTGCCCTTTTCCTTGGTGGTGAAGAAAGGCGTGAACAGCTTGGACAAGTTCTCTTCGGAAATGCCCGAGCCCGTATCTTGGATATCGATCTCAACCTGGCCCCCTACCGCTAACGTGCGCAGAGTCAGCCTGCCTCCTCCAGACATTGCCTGGATAGCATTCAGCGTAAGATTAGTGAAGACCTGTTGAAGCTGATCGAAGTCCGCCATGAACTCGGGCAAGGGGGAGGCAAACTCTCTCACAATCTCGACCTTCTGCATCTGAGCTTGATGTCCTACCATGGCGAGAACCTGCTCCAAAACCTGATTGATATCCACTAGCTTCAAACGTGGCTCGGCTTGCCGTGAAAAATCCAGGAGATTCCGGATTATTCTTGAACACCGGTTCACTTCCGATTCCATCTTCGAAAGGTAATCCAGCGCCTCTTCTTTCTTTAAGGTGTCGCCAGCTACCTTCTTGGCTAGCAACTTGGTGTAAGTGAGGACACCAGCTAGAGGATTATTGATTTCATGGGCGACGGAGGCAGCCAGCTGCCCCACAGACGTCAGTTTTTCAGCATGAATGAGTTGCTCTTGACTTTCCTTTAGGCGCCGGATGATTCCTTTTTCTTCATCAATTCGATCCATCAGTACAGCAGTCAGCACTCCGACGAAAGCGGTGACTAGCACAAAGAGAAGCGGCCTCAGTAGCGGATCGGCGTATGGGGAAAAAAAGGTACGCGGCAACACAATACACAGAAAAGCAAACGAAGCACCTATGGCCCCCCGGACCCTGAAAGTCAGAGCGGCGTAGACCACCGGTATCAGGAATAACGCCCGATGTAGGTCGTGAGGAAAAGCATCGGTGAGGAAGCTTACAGAACGCGCCAACGGGGTATGCCCCGCGTAGTAAACAAGTGCAAGAATCGCCATCACCGCTAAGATTATCCACAGATGAGGGCTGCGCACGCCTCTAGGCATCTGATTCGCGGGCAGCCGGTTACTAATATCTATGGCTACTCTATCTGCCCAGTGCTTTCGCCTGCCCTTTCGCATCAGAGTGCTACCCGTACCCGTACCTTCTCTTGCCGGGTTAGAGCCTGTTTTCTCATCCATGCGGGAGCTACCTTTATCTCCTTTCCCAGACTTGGTGCCCAGCGATAGGAAATAGGATTGCATAATTCTAGACCACACGAGCTATGCCTTCAATGAGGTTTATGTAGCGTAACCCCGACCACGAGGTTCCGGCAGAGCAGAGAAACCCACGTCTCGGGGAGGCGTTCCTATTCTGCACCACGGTTGGTCGTTATCGAGCCTAGTATCCCGTTGACCAATCGGGGGGAAGAATCGCTGCCAAAATCCTTGGCCAACTCTATAGCCTCATTTATGGCTACCTTGAGCGGAGTCTTATCACTGAATAGGATTTCGAAGATAGCCAGGCGCAAAATGTTCCTGTCAATGATAGACATCTGTTCTACCGGGAAGGCCGGGGCAAACCTTCCAATAAGCGCGTCTATCTCAGATTTGTGCTGTAGCACGCCCTTCACAAGTTCTTCACTGAAGGCAAGAGCTTCTTGAGTCAGCGTTTCCCGGGCTCTCAAGCGAGCTGAGGTTTCCTCTGCGTTATGCCTCGTGCAATCAAGTTCATAAAGCCCCTGAAGAGCGGCGATTCTTGCTTTTCGTCGAATCCCGGCCATTATCTGATCACTGTGAGAATTCTCCGAGTTTCCCCGAAAAACAGCCAGGCGACTCTATCATGCGGTACGAGGCGGCCAGACCTTACCTGTGCCCCAGCTGTGCTATGTCCTCAACCCCTGATATATTGAAAATACGAAGCTCCGAATTGATTCGCCTGATTAGCCCGCTGAGTACTCTCCCCGGACCTATCTCACAAAAGGTGGTGACCCCGTTGCGCATCATATATTCCACCGACCTTTGCCATTGGATGCAGTTGCGAAGCTGCTTCACCAATTCATTCCTTATCGAATCAACATCGGCGAGCGGCCGAGCCGTAACATTGGATATCACAGGAATGGCTGGTGATTGAAATCGAACATTCGAGACGATCTTACCGAATTCAGCTATGACCGGCTCCATCAAGGCGGAATGGAAAGCCCCACTGACCTTCAGAGGTATACCTGCACGGGCACCTCTTGTCTTGCCCAATCTATTAGCTTCCGCCAGAGCCTGAACAGCGCCGCTAATCACAACCTGCCCGGGACAGTTTATATTGGAGATTTCGGTCCCAGTCTGAAGGCATACGTCTCTAACGATTTCTTCGTCAAGCCCGATCACAGCCAGCATGCTGCCCGGGCTTTTGAGCCCCGCCTCGTACATCAGTCTCCCTCTTTCCCTGACCAGCAAGACGGCATCGGCCAGGCCAAGTGCACCGGCAGCCACCAGAGCAGTGTATTCACCCAGACTATGTCCGGCCACAAAAGCGGGAAGGGGAAGGTCAGCTATGGCTGCGTTTCCCAGCACCTTGAGGCAGGCTACGCTCGTGACCAGTATGGCCGGCTGAACATTGTGTGTCTTCGTCAATTCCTCCTCTGGACCCTCAAAGCACAAGCGGGAGAGAGAAAAGCCCAGAGAGGCATCCGCTTCGTCAAAGACTTCCCTGGCTGAAGCGTAACCGTTATACAGGTCCAAACCCATGCCGATGGTCTGGGAGCCCTGCCCCGGGAAAACATAAGCTACCTTGGGCAACTCAGCCATGCGAACTATTTCTTGGCCGGCTTGACTTCAACGACTTCCCTATCGTTGTACCAGCCGCAGGTCGGGCAAACGTGGTGAGGTAACTTGGGACTGTGACAATGTGAACATACGTCCAGGGCCGGCGGGGTTAGTCCAAGGTGGCTGCGCCGCTTCCCCTGGCGCGATTTAGGTGTCCTCTTCTTAGGTAGTGGTGGCATTTGAGTTCTCCTCCTTCAT